>Ga0118677_10000649_pt1 | contig 75660 bp, 60 predicted proteins | sample AliMusrvi5mmetaG_FD_86154 | JGI IMG/M metagenome (GOLD analysis project Ga0118677, IMG submission 86154) | reverse complement strand
AGTTATTGACCTACGCATAAATAATAGAATTGCTGGAGGCTTGGATTTGAGATGAATGCGAGGCGCGACGAACGAGCATACCGGTTGGTCTGTGAGCGAGGAGCAACGAAGCAGTCGCTCAAAGGCAAGCCTCCCTTTCCCTTCGGGAAAGGGCCGGGCGCTTTTGGGCTGCAACTGCCTCACAAATCGCTTACATAGCCCAGCTATGCCGCGCGATTTGTTCCTTGTTTCGCTCCAAAATCTCCCGGCCAGCGTTTCTATTACTTATGCGTAGGTCAATAACTTTGTGAACTTTCTGTATAACAGCTTTGTGCGCTTCGTGTTTAATCCCCCGTTTGTGAAATGCCGGCTTCTGGTCTTCTTTGTGGCTTCGTGGCTTTGTGTGGGAAATCTTTCTGTGACTTTTATGCCTTATTATGGTTAATTATGAGCAGGTTTTGTCGGCGGTTAATTTTTAGATACTGGCGGGATGTTTCTAGCGGGCACTTCGGGGCCTAGAAGCACGGCGATCCATTGCGTGCTTTTATGGCTCTCGCAGGCGAACTTCAGCGTCATGGTAAACGGTATGCACAGGGCCGCCCCCAGCAGACCCAGCATTCTTCCCCAAAAAATAAGCGAGAGAAATACCACCAGCGTAGACAGGCATAACTTCCGTCCCATCAGCTTCGGCTGGATTATGTTGCCTATCGTGAACGCAATGGCCACATAGCCGGCCGCTACGAGCGCGGCTCGCCCGATACCGAACTGGACCAGTGTGAGGCTGACCGCGGGAACGGCGGCGATGATAGACCCGACATGGGGTATATATAGAAGCATAAAGGCCAGGAACCCCCAGAGAACGGGTGAGCCAACTCCGAGGATGGCCAGCCAGATCCCGATCAGGCCGCCGGCCGTCAGATTGAGGCAGGTCGCGACGATCATATAGCGCTGAAGATCATCAACGAACTTCGTGAACTCAGGGAATCGCTGCCGCGGATCACCCAGAACGGCGCGGAGTTTTACGGGGAAGCTCGAGGCTTCGAGCAGGATGAACATCACGGTCAGCAGGATCAGAACGAGGTTCGAGACCACGGCGCCCAGTCCGCCCAGCATGCCGACGAACAGCTTCATTACCGCCGCGGGATTCAAATATTCAAGCAGCACCTTGTCCGTAACGTGGAGTCCTTTATTTGCCAGCATTGCCGCCATTGCCGCGGCCTGCTCCTGAATGCGCTGTTGATAGGAGGGCAGCGAATCGCTAAAACCGCTCAGGGACGTTCCCACGAGTCCGCCGACGAGCAACAGTAGGGCGATCATGCCCGCCAAAACGATCAGGACCGCGGCTACGGGAGGAAAGCGTTTCTTCTCGAGCCAGTGTACGAGCGGAGTACCCAGGACCGCGAGGAAAACGGCGACAAGGGAGGATACAAGGGCGGACTGCGCCTGATTGATCCCCCAGATGATGACCACCAGCGCCGCCACTATGACAAGGAGGCGCGTTCCGCTGGGACAATTACTCTGTTCGGTCATGGATAAATACCTTTTCAATACTATAAATACTTATGTCATTGCCGCGATTTGTCGGCGGCCTGCCCCACCGGCAGTGTGGGGGGCAATCCATAAAAGTTGTTTGGATTCCCACCCCATCAAATGGTGTGGCCGGCTGCCAACAGATCGCAGGAATGACAAAAAAATACACGAGCTTTGGGATACAGAAGCCGGAATAAAGAATTACGATCCCTGGATCCTGCCCCCGGCTGCTACTTCACTATCAGATCGTTCTTGATGGCTTTGACCCCATTTACGGTCTTCACGAGGTCGTTCGCTTTGTCGGAGGTCTTTTGGGAATTAACGAAGCCGCTCAGTTGAACGGTGCCCTGGTAAGTTTCAACTCCGATCTGGAACGACTTAATAAAATCGTCCGCCGCAAGTATGGATTTTACTTTGGTAGTGATCACGGAATCGTCGATGTATTCACCCGTGCTTTCATGCGAGAGGCGTGTCGAGGCGCAGGCCGAAAATGTGGCGAGCAGCGCGAAAAAAGCTATAAAGTGAACGATAATAGTAATTTTTTTCATGTTAATGCTCCTGATCCGTAAGTTTTAATAAGATATAGACAAAATGCGAGGACCAACCCACAATGCCGGCCGCTGTGCCGGCAGAAGATGAGCGGCCTTTTGTTTTTTTGTTCAAACTACTCGATGGTCATGAGATTCTTTACGCTCTTTACGCCGTTTACGTCCTTAACAAGCTTGGTTACCAGGTCCTTTTGGGCCGCGTTCTTGGCCCGGCCGCCTATCGTGACCACGCCATGCCGCGTGGCGACCGTAGTGTAGACGCCGCTGGTCGAATGATGCAGCACCAGAGCCATCCTGACCAGGGCGGCGACTGAGACGTCGTCTATCTTTTCACCCGTTGTCCGTGGCGTCTTTTCTATTATCGCGCCGACGGTCATCTCGTTCTTTACGTCTTTTACGCCGTCGACATCCTTCGCATATTCGCTCGTCAGTTCAAGTTGCGCCTGGGTCGCGGCGCCGCCCCGGAGGGTAACAATACCGTCTTTTACGTCAACTTCGCTCGTGCCTGTCCTCACGCTCGAATGGAACAGAAGCGTAGCCTTCACCTTGTCGCGGAGCCACGCATCCGAGTTCGCGGTAGGTGAAGAGCCTCTTACTTCCAGCCGGTTGTCCACGCTCTTCACACCCTGAATGTCCGTCATGGTAACCTCGGCCAACGGTTTGTGGAATTCTTCGGAGATGAGCCCCGTCAGTGTTACGGCGCCGTCCTTGGACTCTATCTTGATATCATCACCCCCGAGATACACCTTGAACACATAGGATTGTCTGGCGGAAAAAATGATCCTGTTGTCCAGATTGGCCGCGCGCGCAGTTACGCCCAAAGACAGCAGCAGCGCCGTTATGATGGATGTTAAATATATAGCTTTCATTCTAAGTTCTCCTTGTGTTATTCCTATCTGGTTCGAATTATGATGCTCCGCGCTCCGAACGAGCTCAAGCTTTTTTTAAGCCCTCTCGCAACCTGAGCTGTGCGTCCAGGAACCCTGCGGAGCAGGAGTCGCCGCCTTCGTGACCTCCGCTTTTGTTTCCGTCAAGGCCGCCCGTTTCCCCGTTTTTTTCGACCGTCTTTTTAACCGCGCTGTCTGCTTCCGGCTTATGCTTGCCGCGCTGTTTTTTTACGCGCTTTTTAATCTTATTCTTTCCAGGTTTCATGAGGTCCTTGTTATATAGCTCCGGGTTAACGACGAATTTAGCGGCGAGATAAGTATACACCTTCGCTTGCCAGGCAGCTATTCGGAATTCTGCTAGGTAAGCTAGGTAGTATTACGGAACCTGTTAAGGAGAAGAATTACCGGCGCCCATACTTTCACCGAAGTTCGATGAAGACTCAATATCGATAGGGAAAAGACGACTGCCTGGAGGACGACCGCGCGCTAAAGATCTTGCGCAAGGCAAGATGGGTGGGGAGATAGACCGCTACCCATAGCGCGCAGAGCCACAGAACGACATAAAGATCCTGGTCGATAAGGGTTTGCGGCCGTCCGTCGTTGAAACCGTAAATATAATTAAGATTGAACGGAGTGTTGGGATCGGGCAGCCGGGCTCCGGCCGGCGGAGTAAAGAAATAACAAATAAGCACCAGCGCCGAGGCCGTACCGGTCCAGGCATACAAGCCGCGTTTATCATAACCCAGACGTATCAGAAGCCAGACGAGCAGGATGGGCAGCCAACCGTGAAAAAGCGAAAGGCCGCGCGTGAAAAGGGGGAGTTGCGGGTCGAACATATAGCCAGTAAAACCCAAAAAACGGATGCCCAGAAGGTTGCCGCCGAAATCCATAAGCCAGAGGGATTGCGGGATCAATATCCCCACGGCGCACATGCTGATGAGCAAAGGACTTTCCAGCCACATGCCTGCGATAGTGAGGAGCAAAGCGATATCGCAGAACCATAAGAAATTAGTCGGGCCATAGGTCCGTAAATAGACCGGAACGAAGACGGCGAGAAAGACCGCGCCCGACACCTTGGCGTACAGCGGTATCTTGTTCTTTCTGATTATCGGTCTCTGTATACCCGCGGCGAACGGCACCGGCAGGTAGACGGGCGAGGGAGCTTCGTATTTCATAGCCGGATATAAGTATAGTCCTTACTCCGGTCCGGTTTATATGCGTAATTCTGCGCGCCATTATAAGTAATTTTACGGAAATCACGGAACAGAGGCCGCCGCGGGTTCGCGAATATTACCGATATCCGCAAGTATAACTCCGTATAGCGGTCTGGGCTCTCAAGGTGTATTGTATATGCATGGCAAGGAGAGAAAAATGAAAATTATATTGACGCTGATTTGTATGTTCGCGGCCGGTATAAGTCCGCTGTGGGCGCAGAAAGCGGGCGATTTCGGCGCGGGCGTTATTCTGGGCGGCCCTACGGGCCCTACGGCCAAGTTCTGGCTTAACGACACGCGCGCCCTCGATATCGGCCTGGGCCTGAACGATAATTTAACACTGTATGGCGACTACTTATGGCACAGCTGGAAGGCGCTGCCGCAGCCTTCAGAGGGGAAACTCCCCATCTATCTGGGATTAGGCGCCCAGATCAGAGATGCTCATCACAACGATCCGGCGCTGCGCGCCGTCGCGGGCATAGCTTACTGGCTGCCGCGAAATCCCATTGAGCTGTTTTTCGAGATAGTCCCCGTCTTCCGTTTGTCTCACGACGCCGACGCTGAATTGGACGCCGGTATCGGTCTGCGATATTATTTCAAAGGAAGCTGAGTCTGAAATCCGGCGCGGCTAAGCCGCATTCCCCCGGTAATAGACAGCAATACACTTGCAGAGCCGTAGAATTCAGACTAGCGCTGAGGCGCCGGAGAACTGAAGCTGTTGATTTCCTCCTCAGCTTCGGAACTTTCGTCAGAAGCCGATCCGCGGATGGTTCGCGGGCGGTTCTTCAGCGCTAGTCATCCGGCAGAGAGGTCTATGAAAAAAGCGATATTACGGATATATATTCCCGCGCTATTGTCTGCGCTATTACCTTTTGCCGGCTGTGCCGGCCGTGAGAAGATCAGGCCGCCGGCCCCCGCCGCCGCAGACGTCGTGATTTCAGCGAAGATCGACGTGCCGGATAAAAAAGCCCCGGCGGACGCTCATGACAATAAAACTCCGGCGGCGCTTAAAACTACCCGGCCGCTGTTCGTTATAGAACGGAACAAAAACGCCAACGTCGTTCATTACGAAGCCAGCCTCACTGCCGACGGGAATCTGGACCCCAAAGAGCCTGTGGTCGCATATTGGGTAATGCTCGCTGAGGACGGAAGCCGGAAAAAACTTAACTGGCTGGAAAAAAAGAAGGCATACGGCATCAGGTTCAAGCAGGACGGGCCGCCGAACAGCTATACAATGACTTTGGCTGCCGCGCCGCAAATCCCGCTGGCGGTGAAAAAAACAGGCGAGGTCGTGCGCGCCGAAGGCGTTATCAATGGCCGACAGGCGGTCTTAGAGAAGATGTTTATTCAGGCGCACAATAAGTTTCTGGGCACAAAAGTAGAGTATATAGAACTGTACGGCAAAGACCTGAAAACAGGAGAGGCTTGCAGCGAGAAGATAATCCCGAAATAGCTCCATTAAGGAATCGTAAACATTCAGTGAGCACATCGTCTCATTCCGTCATTCCTGCGATCTTTCAGCAGGAATCCAATCAATTTTTATGGATTCCCGCCTACGACTTGCGGGAATGACAGACGGGTTTACAGAATATTTACAAGGAATCTCGTGCCGGTCCTCAATAAAAAACACAAAACAGCACTTGGGGGAACTGTGAAAGCATTGATGATCGCTTTTATCGCCGCGCTTGTTTTTGCGGCTGACGGCGCCGGCGGACTTCTTGCGCAAAACTACTCCGTGAAGGCGGACACCCAGACCGACGCTCAGGATCAGCGGCAAGATATAAATGATCCTGGCGACGCCCCGCCTTCTGAGCGGCAGAGATCGCCTCAAAACGCATACTTCGGGAAAAAAGCGGACAGACCTGTTTCCGCCCATAAGGTGAATTATTTTTCAATAGACCATTGGCCGGGAAAGAGCGATGCGCAGGTCAAGTTCCAGATAAGCATGAAGTTCAGGATCCTGGAGCCGAACTTATACGTTTTTAAATATAATCTTTTTCCGGCATATATCGGCTATACGCAAAAATCGCTTTGGGACGAAGGCCGCCACTCGATGCCTTTTGAGGAAAGCGATTACAACCCGGAGTTTTTTTTAGATTATCCGGTGAATGCCGGGCTGCTGGGCCCGTTGAAACTGCGCAATATAATCATAAGTCCTCTTGAGCACGAATCCAACGGACTTTCCGGCGTCCAGTCGCGAAGCTGGAACAGGCAGTATGTCCAGTTCAATTTAGGCGTCAAGTCGAAGGAAAAACTGGAGATCGCGAATTCTTTTCTGCCGGACAAGGCGCTGTTGTATGTCAAACTTTGGCGCGCGTCGGGCTATTCCGATCAGGATGCCTATCTTAGAGCTCTCGGCAATAATGCCGAATTCCTCGATTATATGGGGCGCGGCGAGGTCGGCGTGAGCGTCAGGAACTTTCTCTGGGGAGGAAGCTTGAAGAACCACCAGCTGGATATAAGAACGCCGATCTTCCGCGATAAGAGCAAAGATTCCTACGAGTTCCAATTCCGGCAGCAGCTGCCGGACATGAATTTCTCGCTCTACGTGCAGTATTGGTACGGCTACGGCGAGACGCTGCTGCGCTTCGATCAGTTTGGACGCCGAGGTTTCGCCGGGCTCTCCTTCTCATATTAAGAGATCTATGAAAATACGGAAGCATTCGCGCTTTATCTGGTGGCTCTTGTTTTCCGCGATAACGATCCATGTCGCTATGATAGGCAGCGCCATGCTTATAATGGGCAGTCTGCAGTCTATCAGCGACCGGTTCGGCGCGGAGTATGTAAAACTCACGCGGGTGCTTGACTTGACCAACGGCGTGCGCCGGGCCGAAGAGTCGATCCGAAAATACTCTCTTGAGCCGTCCGCCTCCAATAGGGCCGCTTCCTGCGAAGCCCTGCGACAAGCCGATAAGATAGCCGGGGAAGCCGCTTCTCCCGAAGCCGTTTCGCGTGAATTTGACGGTTCCGATATCAAAACGCTGCGCGCCCTCCTCTCGGCCAGGATCCGCCGCTGCACGGAGCCCTTCCTTTCGCTTACGGATAAAAAAGAGGCGCAGACGGAATTTATCCGCTTCTATGATATGGCGTCCGTGTTGAGGAACGAACTTTCAGCTCATGCCCGCTCGCAGTTGGACGAAAGCGACCGTCTTTCAATGGTCGTTAGAAAAAAAACCATAAAGCTTGTCGTCTCGATCTCCGCCATGGCGACCTTTATACTTCTGCTGATGCTCTGGGTGGCGTATTTCCTGCGGCGGCTTAACAGCGATATCGCCGAGCAGCGCGATGAGATCCTGGTCCTGAAGAACGGGATAGAGCAGTCTCCGCTCGGCGTGGTGCTCACGAACACTTCCGGCAGCATCGAATATGTGAACCCCGCTTTTACCGCCTTGTACGGGTATTCTCCGGCCGAAGTTATAGGCAAAACGCCCAGGATCCTTAAATCCGGCGAGACGCCGCTCCCTTTTTATCACAACTTGTGGAAAACGCTGCTCGGCGGCCACCCGTGGACCGGACAACTGCACAACAGGACCAAGTCCGGAACGCCGGTTTGGATAAGGGCCTATGCCTCGCCGGTGCGCAACAGCGAAGGCAGGTTCACCCATTTTATAACCCTGCATAAAGACATCACCCTTGAGAAACAGCTTATGGCCGATGTCGTGGAAGCTAAGCTGGAAGCCGAACAGGCCAACCAGGCCAAGAGCGACTTTCTGGCCGCGATGAGCCACGAGATACGCACACCGCTTAACGCGATAGTCGGCATGTCGGAGCTTATCGACGAGGGGGGGCTGAACAAAGAGCAGGCGCAGTACCTCGCGATCATGCGCAATGCCAGCGACACTCTTCTTTCTCTGATAAACGATATCCTGGATATCTCCAAGATAGAGGCAGGCAAGATAGAGATCGAAAAAGCCCCTTTCAATCTTGAGGAACTTGTTTTCAAGGTTTCGGAGATGATGGCGGTTCGGGCCTCCCAAAAGAATGTGGAGATCAATTGCCAGTTCGAGGCCGATGTGCCCATATTCGTGGTCGGCGACGCCACCCGGCTCCGCCAGGTGCTGATGAATCTTATGGGCAACGCCGTGAAGTTCGTTGAAAAAGGCTGGATCTCGCTTAATGTGAAGATGCAAAAAGCTGACGGCGATTCCCTGCGGCTGCTGTTCTCGATGCGGGATACAGGCATCGGCATCCCCGCCGACAAGCTTGATTCTATTTTTAAAAAATTCACGCAGGCGGACTCATCCACGACGCGCAAATACGGCGGAACGGGCCTGGGGCTGTCTATCTCGAAGAAACTGATCGAACTGATGGGCGGCAGGATCTGGCTGGAAAGCGAGCCGGGCGTCGGCACGGTTTTTTACTTTACGATCGATCTTTTAACCCAGAAAGACAAAAAGGCGGTGTATCTGCCGAAAGCCGATATAAAAGAACTTAAGGGGCGGCGGTTCCTGGTTGTCGACGATAATCTGGTAAACCGCATCATAATAAGAGAGTTTGCGCTGAGCTGGGGCGCAGCCTGCGAGGAAGCCTCCGGCGGCGAGGACGGGCTGGTCAAAGTCCTGGAGGAACAGCGTAAAGGCGCGCCTTTTCACGGGGTTTTTGTGGACTACAATATGCCAGGGATGGACGGCTATGAGTTCTGCCGCCGCCTGATGGCGGACGCCTCAATAGATCCAAAACCTGCCCTGGCGCTGGTCACCTCCGACATCGTCCGTTTCAGAAAGGAGGATTTTAGCGCGATAGGCGTAAATACGCATATAATGAAGCCGGTTAATAAACAGGCCATGCTTGACGCCGCGCTTGAAATGCTGGCGGCGGGAAAAGGCGCCCCGTCGGCCGCCCCTCAAAAAGCGGCCGGGTATACCAGGGATGACCTGCCCGCGCTTACGGCGCTTGTCGTCGACGACTCCGAGGATAACAGGATACTGATGAGCTCCCTGCTGAAGGGATCGAAAGTGAAGCTGGAATTGGCGGTGAACGGCTTAGAGGCGCTGAAAAAATTCGAAACAGGGATCTACGACATTGTCTTCATGGATATTCAGATGCCGGAGATGGACGGGTTCGAGACTACGGCTAAACTGCGCGAGCTTGAATCCGCGGGAAAACGCGTTCGCACCTGGGTGGTGGCCCTTACGGCTATGGCTATGCGCGAGGATGTGCAGAAGGCTTTAAAAGCCGGCTGTGACGATTATTTAACCAAGCCGATGCGCAAGAACACGTTCTATTCATACCTCGTGGATTTTGCCGCCGGTCGGACTAAACCAGAAGCCGCGGTTCCTGTTGCCCGACTTTAAAAAAGTGACGAAGAACAAAGCTCAACTTTCGGGACAATTTCGAGCGCGGAAGGGATTAACGCTGGGGTAAATATTCAGTGAACAAGTGTGTCATTCCCGCACCCCCGAGATTTGTAGTCGGGGGCCATAAAGATTGATTGGATTCCTGCCAAAAGCGCGCAGGAATGACAATCACAGAGACGGGTTTGCTTAATATTCACCTGTGGAGAATGTCATGGCAAAATACAAGGTTTCTATAGACAAGGATTTACAGGATATCGTGCCCGGCTACCTCGCGACCAGACGCGCCGAGCTACCGGGGCTTTTCGCTTTTTACTCGGCCGGCGATCTGGAGTCATTAAGGAAAGCCGGGCATAAGCTTGCCGGTTCAGGCGGCGGGTACGGCTTTGATCGTCTCTCGGAATTAGGGAAAAAAATCGAAACTGTTGCCCATGACGGCGATGCGGCGGGCCTTGCAGCGCCGCTCGCGGAACTCAGGGATTATATCGAAAACCTGGAGGTGGTGTATGAATAAAATACTCTGCGTGGACGACGACACCGAGATATTGGAACTTCTTGTGCACAGCCTCTCAAAAGAAGGGTTTGCCGTTACGACTCTTTCCGACCCCAAAGAAGCGCTGGCCTACGCCATCAAGGCGCGGCCCGACCTGGTGCTGTTGGACGTAAATATGCCGGAAATGAACGGCTATGAGGTCTGTTCCGCTCTGCGAAAACAACCGAAGACCTCGAATATCCCGGTAATTTTTTTAACGGCCCGTAATCAGGCCGCCGATAAAATAAAGGCGATGTTCCTTGGCGCCTCCGATTTTGTTTCAAAGCCGTTTAAGATCAAACCCCTGGCCGCGACGATCAACCGCTATCTCGAAAAAGAAAAAAACTGGGTCTCGGCAGCCGTCGCGCCGTCGCCCCGGCCAAGACCCGCGGGCGCTCCGGGCACCATAACCGCATTTCAGGATTTTCTGCTGGCCCCGGGCGGGCAGGGCGTCAAGAACCCGGAGCTGGTGAACAGGATGACCCATTTCGACGTTTATAAGGTCCTGGCCGAGCTTGGTTTCGAAGCCCCGGAAGCCGCGAAACTTATAGCGGATTTTATGAAGCTCCCTTACCTGACCATGATAAATCCCGACGACATAAAACTCGGCGTTCTGCCGGCCAAGTTCGCGCAGGGCAATAAACTTGTCACGCTACGCGATGAAAATGAAGGTCTGCTGGTAGCGATCGCGAACCCTTTTGACTTCGAGCTCATGGACACGCTTCGCCAGCTGATACAGGAACCGTATAAACTGGCCATCGCCGACCCCGGCGCGATCTCAACTCTCTACAGCATTTCGCAGCAGGAGTACGGCGAACAAAACCCCTCAAGCGACAGCGCTTCGGAAGGGCTTTCTATAGAAACCCCCATGGCCTCAAAATGGGGAGCCAAGAAAGGCCGCGCCGAGGAAAGCGAAGTAAACCCGGTAAAATACATAACCTCGAAGATCATAGAAGCGGCCATCCACGAGCGCGCGAGCGATATCCACCTGGAGCCGAAGGACCTTTTTACTTCCGTAAGGTTCAGGGTGGACGGCGACCTGCGCGAATTCAACAAGCTGAAGAAAACCACGGCCCTGATGGCGCTGACCCGTCTGAAAGCAATGGCGGGAATGGACATAGCCGAACGCCGCCGCCCGCAGGACGGCGCCTTCGTGGCGACGCTAGGGAACAGGAAGTTCACGCTGCGCCTGGCGACCACCTCGACCAATTACGGGGAAAGCCTGGTGATACGTCTGGTGGAGCCGCTGGCAAAACCGAAAACGCTTTCCGAACTCGGCATGAATAAGGAACAGTCCGAAACAATGCGGCTTCTTTCAAGCAAAACCCAGGGCATGATAATAATAGCAGGGCCCACCGGCTCGGGGAAAACCACCACCATTTACAGTTTCCTCTCGAATATAGATTGTCAGCGCCGCAGTCTGATCTCGGTCGAGGACCCCATAGAATTCCGCATCGCCCTGGCAAATCAGCAGCAGGTCAATGAAAAGGCGGGGGTGACTTTTGAAGCTCTCATCAAATCCTCGGTACGTCAGGACCCGGACATATTGTTTTTAGGCGAAGTGCGCGACAAGCCTTCGGCCCAGATCGCGCTGGATTTTTCCAGCACCGGGCATTTGACCGTAACCACAATACATACCTCCAATGCCGCCACGGCGGTGTTCCGCCTGGAGCGTCTGGGCATAACCCGGGCCCAGATAGCCGATACGGTTCTGGCCATCCTCTCGCAGCGTCTGATAAAGCGGCTTTGCCTTAAGTGCCGGGTTATGAAGCCCATAGAACCGGACATGGTTGAAATATTTGCGCGGTTCAACCAGCCCGCCCCCGAACAAACAGGCCACCCCGTCGGCTGCCCGGCATGTCTTAATACCGGCTACACCGGGCGGGAGGCGGTTTACGAAATAATAACGATGACACCTGAAGTTTCGGAAATGATACGCTCGGGCGCTTCAGTTTCCAAAATACGCGAAACCCTGAGGAACAGCGGCGTTGCGCTTATAACCTCTTCGGCTCTCGTCAAAGTATATGAAGGTTCGGTCTCTTACCAGGACGCCTATCAGAAAGTTCTGGCGGAAGAGCTGGGGGCCGCGCCACCGGCAGTGGCCGACGATATTGTAGCGGACTCTCCAGCGGCTCAGACCGGGGAACCGGCGCCCGCGCGTCCCCAAAAAGACATCGCGGCGCCCGCGGCTCCGGAGGCCGGCACGCAGGGAAAGAAGATTCTGGTCGTCGACGACGATCCGGACATACTGCTGTTGGCGCAAAAAATAATGGCGCCTGAAGGCTACTCCGTTACCACCGTCAACGACGGGATAGAGGCGCTGATGCGCCTGAGCGCCGAAAAATTCGACCTGGTACTTTTAGACATAGACATGCCGAATCCGGACGGCTTGCGCGTTCTGGAAATAATGAACCAGAAGAACATAAAAACGAACGTGGTCTTCCTTACCGCCGGCGCTCCCGACGCCTCGGAAGCGCGCGGCCTTGCGCTCGGGGCTATTGACTATATACGCAAGCCCATTAATAAAGAGATATTGCTGCTGCGGCTAAAGAATATATTCGCAAAACCGCGTCCGGAGTTTGCGCGGGATTAACCCACAAGTTTTAGTTGAAGCGGTATATTCGCCGGGTTGAGTCGGACTTTTTATTCCGTCTTTCCGGCGAAAGCCGGAATCCAGTCCCTGTCGGAATCCGGACACCGGCTTTCGCCGGTGCGACGAACCAGCTGAAGTTTTCAGGTTAACCTGAATTCCGCAGTTCAACCCGGTTTTCATTGAGAAAATCAGGGAACAAAATTATTCTGCGGAATTCCCCGCGAAGCGGGCGGAGGACCCAGCGCTATGCGCGCCTGGTCCGACGAGGTGTATTCCTCCCGAAGGGCGCCCGCTATGCGGGCGGAAAACTTCAGCTGAAGTTTTCAGGTTAAGGCTGCCGCCGGCTCTCTATTCGTCGGAGAAAGCGCGGCTGTAAGTAGTTTCCGCCTATTCGATTTCCCCGTATTACTACTGACTTGGCCGCGCATAATTCCTAATAGATACCGGAACGGTAAAGGGTTACACTTATCATAATGACAGCTTCGGCCTTCCGATGAGCACAGCTCCGGATGGAGCAAAGCGGTACAACATAGCGAACAGTACGCCGCCCGCGCGGATATCGGCGCAACATTAAAGGGGTGCAAAAATGAAATCTATTCCATTGAGCCTTCGGGTAAGCCGGTTGTTGGCGGCGATGACTTTGCTGGCCGGTATTTCCGGTCCGGCTTTCGCAAAGCCGGAAAAAGCTCTGCTGTCATCTAATAAGGAAGGGGCTTCAGTCCAACGGAGCGGTACAGATCAAACAGGCAAAAGCTTGAAAGTAGCGGGCTGTTTTGAGGCTAACAACGGTCAGACCAACGCTTCGGTGAAATTTTATACACGCACCCCCGGATACACACTGTATTTGACCGCGGCGGAAGCCGTTATGGTCATGCCCAAAGCTGCTGCGGCGAGCGGCCAGAACGGCGTGGTGCGCATGAAGCTAAAAGGCGCCAATGCCAGCCCCGCAGTCCAGGGTCTGGATATCCAGCCAGGGTATAGCAACTATCTTATAGGCAGTGACCCCTCTAAATGGCAGACAGGCGTTAAACAGTACTTCAAGGTAAAGTTTGCCCAAGTCTACCCCGGCATTGACATGATCTACCGCTTAAACAACGGGCAAGTCGAAAACGACTTTATCGTGGCGCCGGGGGCTAACCCGCAGCGCATTCTGATAGGTTTTGAAGGTAATAAGGGCCTTCGGCTGGATCGGCGGGGCAATCTGGTACTGCTTGTCGCGGGCGGCGAACTGACCTACAAGGCTCCCACCCTATACCAGACTCTCGGCTCCAAGAGGGTCCCTGTAAAAGGGCGCTATGTGCTGGCTTCAAACAAGAATGTCCGGTTCGAAGTAGGAAACTATATAAAAGAGCAGAGAACTGGTGATAGACCCAGCGCTGGCCTATTCCAGCTTCCTGGGCGGCGCCGGAGCGACGAATGATCATGCCTATGCAATCGCCGTTGATAATAACAAAAACGCTTATGTGACCGGAACCACTAATTCTCCAGACTTTCCGACTGCTCCGGCAGTGACCCCCATTCAAGCCGCCAAGGCCGCCGGAGACGATATATTTGTAACCAAGCTCAACCCGGCGGGAACGGGGATCGTGTGGTCTACCTATTTAGGCGGCGCCACCAATGATGCCGGGCTTGCAATCGCCGTGGACGGCCCGTCCGGCAGAGCATATATCACAGGCTCAATTGCCGGCGGCGTTAACCTCCCGGCGTCTACTCCGCTTACGGGCTCAGCCGGAGTGCTTACGGGAATAAACGCTTTCGTGGTTGGCATCGCAACCGACGGTCTTTCTACGACTTTCAGGGTTACATTCGGCGGAGATGGAGATGACACCGGCAATGGAATCGCTATCGATTCGGGTGAAAACATTTATGTGACCGGAACAACTACAGCCGGGTCTGTTGTCAGTGGTAATCCGGTCGCTCCTGCAAGCAAGACTTTCCCGATAACGACTGACGCATCTCCTTGTGCAGGCACGCGTAGCGCGTCCGCACAGGCGTTTGTAATGAAATTCACCAAACTCGGCGCGCAAGTATATGGCACCTATTTAGGTTGCACGGGCTTCGCCGAGGGCAGAGGAATAGCCGTTGACGGCCTGAACGGCAATGCCTATGTTACCGGTAATACCGGTGATGGTTTTGCCAATGCCGCTATCACTGGGGCATTTAAACCCACCTGGGGCGGCGGCAGTCTGGAAGGCGACGCGTTCATAGCGAGATTGAACCCGGCCGGAACCAGTTTCGACTATAAGACATACGTGGGCGGCGCCGGCGACGACGAGGGCACAGCTATAGCGGTGGACAGCCTGAAAGATATTTATATAACGGGCTACACATCTTCCGCGGACTTCCCGGACAACTCCACTACCTTCCCCACAATTCCCGGTCTGGGCGGAGGGCGCACAACAATGTCGACCGCGCCTGATGCGTTCGTGTTCAAACTGCGCATCGGCGGCGGTAACGGCCTCGGCGGACATCAGGATGGCGTGTATGCCACCTATCTGGGCGGAAACGGTCTTGACCGGGGCACTGGCATCAAGGTAGATAGTTCATTCAACGCCTATATAACCGGATACACCGCTTCCGGGGACTTTCCCGTAGTCGGCGCAAATGCATCCGCCGGGCAGAGTACGTTCGTCGGAACTCCGGAAGCCTTTGTGACGGAAATAAATAATACGGGCGGACCGTTCATTTTTTCAACCTGGCTGGGGGGAACCGGCGGAACTTACGGACAAGGACTTGCCTTGGACAGCACAAAGAATATCTATGTGACCGGATATACGGGTTCGGGCTCCGGGACTTTTCCCCTGGTAGCCGGCGGATTCCAGCAGACACGCGGAACGGGCCCGAATACCGCCTTTGTCACGAAGTTCGGCGCGGCCGCGCCGCCGCCCGTTTGCTCTATCACCAGCATCTCGCCTGTTACCGGATTCAGGATTGGGGGAACCACTGTCACTATCAACATCGCTCATTTCACAGGTTTCTTAGGCTCAGGTGTGACATTCGGCGGGGAGAACGCGCAGCCTTACAGTGCAAATGCGTCATCGACCGTGATCACCGCGGTTTCTCCCAGACATCCCCTTACCGGGGCGCTTACAGCGGGCTCGGTGCCTTTAACGGTTACAGGCCTCACCGGCGCTTGCTCTACGACTTACAGGTACGCAGTCGAACCCTTAATGGCCTCCGGCGCATGTGGAGAGGACTTCTTTTACCCTTCGCCGGCCACCGGCGCGACCGCGGAATTCGCATATTGCATGAACCTATCGGGAACAGCCAAGATCCGTATATACAATGTGATCGGAGATCTGGCCGCTAAACTGGAGCATACCGGAGCCTCCGGACCTCAAAGCGCGACACTTAACACGTCCAAACTGGCGCCCGGAGTCTATCTCTACCGCCTGGAGAAGGATTATGTCAATGGTACATCCAGCACCTCGAGCGTAAAAAAATTCGTGGTTAAGCATTGATAGGAGAATTTTAATGAAAATATTATCTATCGGAGCAGGACTCATCTGCGTGGCAGTTCTCTGCGGACCGTCCTCGGCGAGCGAAACATATTACGACGCGGGCACGATGGCCCTGCCGCTGCAGCAGTCGGCGGGAACGGCGAGAGCCGCGGCCATGGGGTCGGCGGTCGTCGCGGTCCCTCAGGGCTCGGCGTCGTTGCTCTGGAACCCGGCCGGTTTGAGCCGCGTGTCATGTATGGAGATCGGTCTTCACCATAATTCAGGTCTCGCGGATACCGTGCAGGAAACCGCCATCTTCGGTATGCCTCTTGGCGCGGTTAAAGAGGGAAGCAGCGAGAGCCGCAAAGGCGGCTCTCTGGGCGGAATCGCCGCCTCTCTAGGCTACGTGAACTACGGCAGTTTCAGCGGCAGAAGCGACATAGGACTCCAGGACGGGAGCTATCACGCCGGAGATTTTTCCGGCAGTCTGGGCTGGGGCATGGAATTGCTGCCCGGGTTTTCAGGGGGTATAGCTCTGAAAGGTAATCAGTCGGATTTTGCCAGCAAGAGCTATGACGCATTCACCACCGACATCGGGCTCCTGTATACTTTGCTCCCCGCTCTTGACCTCGGCGTGGCCTACTCCAACATCAATCTGGGCCAAAAGATCGGCGGAAACCAGCTGGCTTCAGGCTGGCGCCTGGGAGCGGCCTGGACGCTTGAAAGGCATTTGCTGCTGGCCGTTTCGGGCGAACTGCAAAACAAAGCAATGAACCGGCTTCAGCTTGGAGTGGAATATTTGATAGGCAACATCGAAAACAAGGTCAATGTTCTGGCTCTTCGCGCAGGTTACCAGGCCAACTATCCCGATCCCCAGTTGAGCGGCCTGACCGGCCTGACCTTAGGTTTGGGCTATACTATCACCCGAGCCATAGCATTGGACTACGCGATGGTGCCCGCCGGAGAACTGGGGACCTCGCATAGATTCAGCCTGACCTACAAGTTCGATTGCCAGGAAAAAACGATCAAAAAGTAAATAGTGAAAGGTATGTGCTGATAGTTTCCGCTGATACGCGTCACCGTAATACTACTGACACTACCAAGCATAACTCCGAATAGATGCGGAGTAAGCGAAGGGTTATACTTATCATACGCAGTTTGGCAAAACAGTAATAGGGGAATAATAAAATGAGATTGATCAAACGGATTCTTCAGATGAGCTTGTTTGCCGTAATGGCCTTGATAGTCGGACCGGCGTACCCGGTCAATGCGGGGTCGGAGAACGGCACGCCATCCGCTAACAACAAGAGGACGGCCATTCAAACGGGCACTGCGCAAAGCGCTCAAACTCTGCCTGCCGGCCATTTAAAGATCCCGATGTATTTTGAGGCCAATCACGGCCAGACCGACCCCTCGGTCAAGTTCTTTACGCGAGCCTCCGGCTATAACCTGTATTTAACAGGTTCGGAAGCCGTCACGGTCCTTCCCCGGGCCGAAGCCGATAAGACCAAAACCCCAATTGTAGTACGTATGAAACTGACGGATGCTAATGCCAACCCCTCTGTCGAAGGTTTGGAAATACTGCCCGGACGTACCAGCTATTTCTTAGGCGGAGACCGCTCAAAATGGCAGGTCGGAGTGGAACAGTTCGCCAAGGTAAAGTTAGGGAAGGTCTATCCCGGCATAGACATGGTTTACCGGTTTAATAATGGCAATGTAGAATACGATTTTGTTGTAGCGCCGGGAGCGAACCCCGGAAGCATTCTTATGGGTTTTGAAGGCAGTAAGGGTCTCCGGCTGGACCCTAAAGGCAACCTGGTCCTCAGCGTCGAGGGCGGAGAGTTGACATACAAAGCCCCCGATATGTACCAGATGACGGGCGCCAAGCGAACCTCAGTGAAGGGGCGCTTTGTACTGGCGGCAAACAACCAGGCCAGCTTTAAGGTAGGAAACTATATAAAGAGTAAAGAGCTGGTGATAGACCCCGCGATAATGTATGGAACCTTTTTGGGCGGCACGGCCGAAGATAAGATCACCGCGATCAAAGTGGACGGGGCGCGGCAGGCCTATGTGACCGGCTATTCGATGTCGGCTCCGGACGGCTCCGGCGGCTTTCCCGCCACAACCCCGGCCGGCCATACGTACCCGTTGGCGATCGGCGCCAATAATGGCAGCAAGGACGTGTTCGTAGCAAAGCTCAGCGAAGATGGTTCGAAGCTGCTGTGGCTGGCCTGGCTGGGTGGCTCGCTTGATGACCAGGCCAATGGTCTCGCCCTGCAAAAAATGCCTGCGGACGCAGTGGGTGAACCTCAGGTTTTTATCACCGGAGAAACAAAGTCGGACAACGTCGGCATCGCCACCGCCTTCCCGGTCTACGGACCCGCGATGCAGGCATGCTATCCCAACACCGGCTCGCTGGCCTTCGTGGCGCAGTTGACGCAGCCGGGTAATATCCCGAATCTGATCTACTCGACTTGCTGGGGCGGGGTCAGCGGCACATTGACCAATACCGGCAATGCGATCGCCGTGGACGCGCTCGGCGCGGCTTATGTGACCGGAACAACGGAGGTATCCGGTTTCACGGTAGTAGGAGGAGCCGCTGCTCCTTATAATACTTTAGGCGGGGCCCAGGATGGCTTCGTAATGAAGATCAAACCCGCAGGGACGGGCGGTGTGGAGTATTCGATGTTCATGGGGCCCACCTCCGGGACTACTTACAACAACGCCATTGCGGTCGATTCCCTTGGCAAGGTCTGGGTGGCCGGCAAGACGACTTCCGACACCTGGCCGGCTGCGGCTATATTGGGCCATTTCGCGACCGCGAGAACAGCGGGAGGGACCGACGCGTTCGTCGCCGAAGTCAACGCGACCGGGACCGGTCTGGATTACATGACCTATATCAACGGCGATGTCGATGAAGAAGCGACCGCCATAGCTTTGAACAAGAACGGGGTGTCGCCCTACAACGTTTTCGTGGCAGGCTGGACGGTGTCCGGTACCGACTTTCCCTCAACCGCTTATCTGCTTCTGCCGACAGTCGGACCGGGCTCGCGCCCCGTCCCCTACCAGCAGACCCTTAAGGGCGCCGATGACGCGTTCATACTCAGACTGAATCCCGCCGCCTCCGGTGTGCAGGAGATGGTATATGCCACGCACGTGGGCTCCGACGATGGCGCGGATCGCGCCTACGCCCTGGCGCTGGACTCTCGCGACGACGCCTATATTTCCGGCTGGACCGAAGGGGCGGCCGGTTGGCATACTACCGATACCGATCCTCCGCTCGATCCTCTCACGGTCGGCACAGCGGGTCTTCACGTGACCGGTTCCGTACTGACGAACACCAGCGGCGTCGGCGTAAAAGACGCCTTCGTGGCGGCGATAAGCCCGGACGGGCTCACCCGCCCCTTCTTCACTTTTCTGGGATCGGCGGATGCCACCCCTGTTCCCCAGGCGGCGACCGGTATCGCCATAGATGCCCTCCATAACATCTACGTGTCCGGATTTACCGGCGCGGCCAACTTCCCCACTACGACCGCCTCGCTTGAAGACGGCACGGCCGGCTTCGGGATAAACCGCAACTCCGGCGCGGGCGCATTAGACGGCTTCGTCCTGAAGATCGCCCCGGTAGTTTCGTTCGGCGCACCGCTGGTCACCAGCTCGCCCACCATCACTATCGACCAGCCGGCCGACAGCAGCTTCTTTGCCTACACCTCGACCACGGCGGTAATCAGATACGCCGACAACAGCGGCTCGGGACTCAACACGGGAACCCTGGCCATCGAGCTCGACAATGTGGCGCTGGATACAAACACCTTCACGCTCTACACTTCCTCCGCCACTGTTCAGCTCACAGGACTGTCGCAGTCGACTCACACGCTCAGCGCTTCCATAGAGGACAACTTGAGCGATGTGACCGCTACTACGAACACCTTCACGGTGGACCTGTCCTCGCCGGCCATCGCAATCACCCAGCCGGTCGACGGCGGTTTCTTAAACCAAACCTCGACCACTGTCGTCGTTAATTACGGCGACACCGGCGGCTCGGGACTCAGCACTGCAACCCTGGTCATCAAGCTCGACAATGTGGTCCTTGATACCAGCACGTACACGCGCTATGTCTCCTCGGCTACGGTTCAATTGATAGGACTCTCGCAGGCGGCTCACACGCTCGATGCTTCCATAGAAGATTATGTGGGCAATCTGTCAACTGCCGCCCAGACCGGCTTCACGGTAGATCTGACTTCGCCGACCATCGCCATCGTTCAACCGGCCGATGGCAGCATCTTTAATTACACCTCGACAACGGTCGTAGTTAATTATGGCGACAGCGGCGGCTCGGGGCTCAGCACTGGAACCCTGGTCATAAAGCTCGACAATGTGGCTCTTTCAACGAGCACGTACACGCGCTATGTCTCCTCGGCTACGATTCTATTGACGGGGCTGTCGCAGGCGGCTCACACGCTCGACGCTTCCATAGAGGATTACGCGGGTAATCTGTCAACTGCCGCCCAGACCGGCTTCACGGTGGATCTCAGTTCTCCGACCATTGCCATCGTTCAACCTGCCAACGGCAGCTTCCTGAACTACACCTCGACAACGGTCGTGGTGAATTATGGTGACGCCGGCGGCTCGGGGCTCAGCAGCACTACCCTGGTCATCGAACTCGACAATGTGGCACTTGGCACCAGCACGTACACGCGCTATGTCTCCTCGGCTACGGTTCAATTGCCGGGACTCTCGCAGGCGGCTCATACGCTCGACGCTTCCATAATGGACAACTCGGGTAACCTGACCAACGCCGTACAGACCGGTTTCACGGTGGATCTTGCCTCTCCGACGATCTCCATCGTACGGCCGCTTAACGGCAGTTTTGTAAACTCACCGTCTACCATGGTCGTTGTAAACTATGGTGACACCGGCGGCTCGGGGCTCAGCACCGGAACGCTGGTCATCAAGTTCGACGGTACGCCGGTCGCTTCGGGTGTCGCTATCTATGCCTCCTCGGCCACGGTTCTGCTCACAGGGCTCACACAGGCGGCTCACACGCTCGACGCTTCCATAAAGGATAACGCGGGCAATCTGACCAACGCCGCGCAGACCAGCTTCACTGTAGCTCTGACTCCGCCCGGCATCACCATAGCGCGGCCGCTTAACGGCAGCTTCTTTAGCTACACTTCGACGATGGTCGTTATTAACTACGTAGACGTGGGCGGCTCGGGGCTCAGCACGGGAACCCTGGTCATAAAGCTCGACAATGTGGCTCTTCCAACCGGCACGTTCACGCGCTACGTCTCCTCGGCTACGGTCCTGCTGACGCTCACGCAGGCGCATCACACACTGGACGCCTCTATAAAGGATAACGCGGGCAACCTGGCCAACGCCGTGCAGACGGGCTTCACGGTCTCCCTGACCCCGCCGACCATCGCTATCGCGCCGCCGCTTAACGGCAGCTACTTGAACAGCATCTCCACTACTGCGATTATCAACTATGCGGATATGGGCGGTTCGGGACTTAGTACCTCGACCCTGGTCGTCAAGCTGGACGGCGTGACGCTTAACTCAGGCGTGACGGTCTATGCGTCTTCCGCTGCGGCCGGCCTTATCGGCCTTACCGCGGGAGCACACACAGTGAACGCTTCCATCTCCGACAACTTAGGACACGTGACGGCGGCCTCACAGGTCAGCTTTACCGTCTACGCGTCCGCTGCGTGCGGAGAAGACTTCTTCTTCCCTTCGCCGGCTACCGGTCCCACCGGGACTTTCGCATATTGCATGGCGGCCCCCGGTACGGTTAAGATCCGTATCTATAATGTGATCGGAGATATGGTGGCTAAGATAGAGGACGGCAAGGCGGCCGGCCCCCAGCTCTCTGCGCTCAATACGCACAGGCTGGCGCCCGGCGTTTATCTCTATCGCCTGCAGAAGAACTACGGCGGCGGGAATTCAACCACGTCGAAAGTAAAGAAGTTCGTGGTTAAGCATTAACTGGAGGATTTTCATGAAAAATATATCAATAGGAATAGGACTTATCTGCGCCGCCCTGTTCTGCGGACAAGTCTCGGCCGCTGAAACCGATTACGACGCGGGCACAAAGGCCCTGCCCCTGCAGCAGTCAGCCGGGACTGCCCGGGCCGCGGCCATGGGGTCCGCGGTAGTCGCTGTACCGCAGGGGTCGGCATCCCTGCTCTGGAACCCGGCCGGTTTGAGCCGGATGACATGTTCCGAGATCGGTCTCCATCATAACTCGGGCCTGGGCGATACCGTCCAGGAGACGGCTATCTTCGGAATACCGCTTGGTCCGGTCAAACGCTGCGACACGGATTGTAAGGGTGGGGCGCTGGGCGGGATCGCCGCCTCTTTCGGCTACGTGAATTATGGCAGTTTCGGCGGCAAGGATGACATCGGGCTCGATGCCGGGAACTACCATGCGGGAGATTTTTCCGGCAGCCTGGGCTGGGGAATGGAATTGCTGCCGGGGTTTTCCGGCGGTATAGCCTTTAAGGGCAATCAGTCGGACTTTGCCGGCAAGAGCTATAACGCATTCACCACCGACATAGGATTCTTATATACCCTGATCCCCGCTCTGGACCTGGGTGTGACCTATTCCAATATCAACTTAGGCAGCAAAATAGGCGGGAGCCAGCTTACTTCAGGCTGGCGTCTGGGAGCTGCTTGGACCGTTGACAGGCACCTGCTTCTTGCTGTTTCAGGCGAGCTGCAAAATCAGGCGGTGAACCGCCTTCAAGTGGGAACAGAATATCTGATAGGCAACACTGAAAACAAGGTCAATGTTCTGGCGCTCCGCGCCGGCTATCAGGCCAATTATCCCAACCCTCAGTTGAGCGGTCTGACCGGTCTGACCTTAGGCTTGGGCTATACGATAACCCGCTCTGTCGCATTGGATTACGCCATGGTGCCGACCGGAGACCTGGGAACCTCGCATAGATTCAGTTTGACCCTTAAGTTCAGCTGTCCTAAGAAGAAGCACCGGCCCGTGATCGTGGCCATAGTAGTCGCGCCTAAGCCGAAACCGGCGTCCACCGACGCCCAGCCCGCCCCGGAACCCATTGTTGTTCCAGAGCCGGTCGTGCTCAAGGAGTTCCTGCTGGAAGATTCACATTTTGACTTTGACTCGTCTGCTCTCAGACCCGAGGGAATGGCGGCGCTGAGGGAAAATGTACAGCTTCTGAAGGATAACCCGAATACAGTCGTAAATATCGCGGGCTATACCTCCAGGCGCGGTACCGAAGAGTATAACCAGAAATTGAGCGAGAGAAGGGCCGCGGCAGTGGCGGATTTCCTTCTTAAAGAAGGTATCGAGCCTGGCCGGATCACCACTATCGGATACGGCGAGACGCGGCCGGTGGCATATGAGGCTACGGACGCGAAAGATACGCCCGAGGCAAAGGCCAACAAACGGGTAGTTTCAACCGTTACCGATAAGCCTGAAGGGGTTGATCTGGGCAATACTACGGTCAGGACGATAAAGCCGTAAGCGAGTGAAAGCGCCGGTTGAACTGTCATACGCGGCGTATTAGCTCCGAGTTTAAGACTCTTAGCGAAATTTAAAGTCCCGAACCCGCGACACCTTTCCGAATCCGTCTTCCTAAGGCCGGGTTCGGAGAGTGAAGCGGCGCGTAATTCACAAAGCGGCAGGTGCGACGACGATGGCATACTTTGTATGTTGATCCTCCTAAACGCAGCCAGGCTGCACAATCGTCGTCTTATCCGGCAACAGGCTTCTTCACTGAATTGCGATTCACGACCAAAGCTGCGCCTCCCAATATTAAATTTTCTCTAACGATCCCAAAGCCGGAGGCTGAAGTAATCGGAAATCCTGTCGGCTGGCCTGGAATCCGGTAACATTATGGCGGTTAATATAAAGGACCTTGAGCGGCTGCTTGATGTTTACGCCTTGCTCACTTCTACGCTGGACCTTGAAGCCGTCCTGATCCAGGTACTTAAGAAAGCCGGGATCATCATGCACGCCGAAGCTTCCAACGTCATGCTGCTTGATGCGGCCGCCGGTGAGCTGGTTTATGAAGTCGCGCTGGGCGAAGCCAGGCTGTGCATTCAGGAACAGAAGCGCCTTAAGGTCGGAGTAGGCATCGCGGGGTGGGTGGCCCTGCACCGCAAGCCGCTGTTGGTCGAAGACGCTTATAAGGATCCGAGATTTTTCCCGGATTTCGATAAAAAAACCGGTTTTCGCTCAAAAAGTATACTCTGCCTGCCTCTTTTCGCGAAAGACCAGCTGATCGGAGTGGCGGAGATCATCAATAAGAAAGACGGCACCTGCTTTACACCGGAAGACCAGGCGCTCTTTACCCGGTATTGCGGCATCGCCGCCATCGCCATAGACAACGCCCTTCTCCATAGGAAAGCGATAGAACAGGATCGCATTCAGCACGACATGGAGATCGCGGAACAGATCCAGCGCGCTTCACTGCCCTCCGATATCCCGTCCATCCAGAATCTGCGCGTGGAATGCCGCAGCCTCGCCTGTCGTTACGTCGCGGGCGACGTCATCGACATTACCAGGCTTCCGGACGGAAGACTGGCCGTGCTTGTCGCGGACGTCTCAGGCAAGGGAGTGCCGGCTGCGCTCTTCGGCGCTAAATTTTCAGCCGACTTCGAATATCTCGCGCACGCGGATCCGGAAGGAGGCGCGCTTCTGGGCCGGCTGAACGCTATTGTCGCCAGGCGTTCGAAACAGGGGATATTCATCACCGCCGTTTACGCCGTTATCGACCCCGCCTCCGGCGTTGTGGAGTTCGTCAACGCGGGGCATCTTCCGCCCGTTATCGTCGGCCCACGCCGCGGAGATTACCGCCAGGCGGACAGTCCCGGATATCCGCCGCTCGGCGTTATGGGCGATCTGAGTTATAAGAGCTCCAAGCTTACGCTTGCGCGCGGAGAACGCATCGTTTTTATGACCGACGGCGTTTGGGACGCCAAGTCCCCGGGCGGCGCCCGCCTTGGTCCGGCGAAAGTCAGAGAAATATTGTCCGACTGGCCCGAACTGGCCGTGCCACGGCTGATGAAGGCTATCACCCGGTTTACCGAGCGGCAGGCTCTGTCCGACGACATTACCGTGGTGGGCGTGGGTTACGGAGATTATGAGGAACGCACTTTTTCATCACAGACCAGATCTCTGGCCCCGGCCCGGCAGTTCGTGAAAAGTCTGGCGCTGGCGCATGGTTTCGAAGACAGAAAGGCCGGGAGCATTTTACTGGCGCTTACCGAGGCTGTAGCCAATATAATTAAACATACGTACGTCATGCGCCCCGACGGGAAGATCCGCATAGGTATAGGGCGGTATGCGGAGCAATTTTCCATCCATATCCGCGACTGGGGGGCAAGACAGGACCCGGGACGGTTCGCTTCGCGCGACCTGGCCGATGTGCGCCCCGGCGGACTGGGTATCCGCTATATACGCGAGGTCATGGACGTGGTTGATTTCGACGATAGCCTCTGGGACGGCAATGAACTCCATATGCTGGTCGGCAACAAAAGGGATAAAAAGCTATGCAGATAACTACTGAGATCCTGGAAAGCAAAGATCGGGGCAGTTCGGTCGTGATAGCGCCTGATGGTGAAGTTGATATGCATGAGTCGCCCAGACTGCGCACGGCTCTGATACAGGCCATCGCCGGCAGGCCCGCGGCCGTTGTGGTGGACCTTGCGGGGGTGACGTTCATAGACAGCTCCGGTGTGGCCACGCTGGTAGAGGCGATGAAGCTGGCCAAAGCGGCGGGATCTCCCCTCATCCTCTGCTCCATGAACGACCAGGTCAGGGATGTCTTTGCATTGGCCAGGCTGGATAAATTTTTCACGCTTGCGGGCACGCGTCAGGAAGCCTTGGGCGTCTTAAAGGTATAGGCATGGAAAACTTCACGGGAGAGCTTGGCGCCCGGTTTTATGCGGGGCTACGCTATGTCGGCGGGATGGCGTATCTTCTCGCAGACACGCTCTCGTTCATTTTTATCGCTCCTTTCAGCAGGCGCAAGCTGCGGCTCCGCGGCAAGCCGGTTTTCGAGCAGATGGTGCGCGTCGGCTTCTCAAGCCTGGGGATAGTGGCTCTCGTGCAATTTTTTATCGGGATCGTGATAGCCCTGCAGATGGCCAATATCCTCAAAAAATTCGGCGTCGCGGAGTACGTCGGAAGCGTGGTGGGATTAGGGATGTTCCGGGAACTGGGGCCGCTGATGACCGCGGTGGTCATGGCCGGCTATGCGGGCGCGGCTATCTCGGCCGAGCTGGGCACGATGGCCGTAAGCGAGGAGATCGAGGCGCTGCGCGCCCTTGCTATTTCACCGGTCCGCTATCTGGTCGTACCCCGTGTTATCGCGGCGGCGCTGATGATCCCCTGCGTAACCATGATCGGCGACTTCGTCGGGGCGCTGGGCGGGATGGGTATCGCCTGGAGCGTCCTTAAGATCGCTCCGGCCCTGTTTATTCAGAAAATGCTTGAAACGCTGACCTCGTCCGATGTTCTCATAGGCATCTTCAAGAGCTGCGTCTTCGCGCTGCTCATCGCGCTGATCGCCTGCTTTGAAGGGCTGAATGTAGACTCCGGAGCGGAAGGCGTCGGCAAGGCGGCCACCCGCTCGGTAGTGTATTCGATAGTGATGATAATCGCCGCGGACTGCTTATTTACGGCGCTGTTCCATATAATTTTGGATTCGTAACTGTTTTATGAAGAACGAAGAGGTGAAACCTATCGCGGTCAGGAACCTGGTCAAGAAATTCAACGACCTGGTCGTTCTCGACGACCTGAATTTTCACGTCAATAAAGGGGAGATACTCGTGATAATGGGGGGAAGCGGCTGCGGAAAGTCGACTCTCCTGCGCCTCCTTATCGGCGCGATGCGCCCGACCTCGGGCCGCATCGAAATGCTGGGGACCGACCTCACACGGCTGGACACCGAGGGGCTGGACGCGCTGCGCAGAAAGATAGGCATCCTTTTCCAGTCGGGGGCGCTTTTCAATTCGCTGACAGTCGGGGAGAACATCGCCCTGCCGCTCAAAGAGCATACGGAGCTTTCTGAGGACGTTATAGGGATCATGGTAAAAATGAAGCTGGAAATGGTCGGCCTGCGGGACTTCGAGCATCTCAAACCTTCCGAGATCAGCGGCGGCATGAAAAAACGCGTCGGGCTGGCCCGCGCGATGGCGCTCGATCCGCAGATAATGTTCTATGACGAACCCTCCGCCGGTCTGGACCCTATCGCCAGCGCCATGATCGACGAGCTGATGATGGACCTGAACAAAAAGACCGGCGTTACCTCCATAGTCGTGACCCACGACATGGGCAGCGCCTTCAAGATCGCCGACCGGATGATACTGCTTTTCAGAGGCCGCGCGGTAGCGGAGGGAACTCCGGCAGAGATACGCTCTTCCGGCGACCCGCTTGTGCGGCAGTTCATCAACGGTCTTGCCGACGGGCCCATCCCCTTGCGCGTGTCGGTAAAAGATTATGCCGAGGATCTGCTGGAGCCGGTTTTGAAGAGGAAAGAATATGAAAACAAGATCTGAAATTAAGGCGGGAGCTGTTATCCTGACGGCGTTGTTCCTGGGCTGCGTGATCCTGATCGCCTCCGGGAACTGGAGTTCTTTCTTTAAAAAGAAACAGACGCTGCATGTTCTCTTTACGGATGTGCAGGGTTTGAAGGTTGATGATCCCGTCCTGGTGATGGGATTCGAGCTCGGAAAAGTGACCAGCATAGAAGTGACCAATTATAAGGATGAAGCCGGTCTGCGGTCAGCCGCGGTGGAAGTGACGGGCGTTATGGCCTACCCGGAGGAGTTTTCCAAAGACACCAGGGTCAGCGTAGACCGCTCGCTGACCGGCAACACGCAGCTCGTGGTCGAGCCCGGGCACGCCCTGGAGAAGATAGGTTCCGACGAGAAAATAACGGGGGTCGCTCCGGTCGCAATTACTGAACTTGCGAAAAAAGCGGGCAGCATCGTCCGGCGCATCGATGATTTTGTCGCGGTAATGGCGGACAAGGAGATGGCCGGGGCCGCGCGGGCGTCCATGGTAAATCTTAAAGAGACCAGCGAACTGGCCAGATCGGTGATGGCCTCGCTGAACCGATCCATACCCGCCGCGGAACACGGCCTTGTCAATACCGTGAAGAACATGGAACAGCTGTCGGGTACGGCTAATACGGCGCTCTCCGGGAACAAAGACCGGATAACCGACGCCGTGGACAACTTGCATGCGGCCTCGGAGTCCATGGCCAGGGCCGGCCGGACCGCCGAGGATATCATGGTCAAAAGCCGGGACCCGGTTGTCCGCGCTTTCGCCAATGCCGACAAGGCTTCGGCCAATCTTAAGGCCCTTACCCGCGAGGTGCGCTGGCAGCCCTGGCTCCTGCTGAAAAAACCCGATAAAGTCTCCGAGCGCGAACGCGGTATTTACAATGCGGCGCTGGACTTCAGCGAGGGCGCCGATTCGCTTAACAGTTCCGTTAAGGAACTTATAGTTTTCATGGATGCCGCCAACGCAAAAAACGGAGGGACCGGAGCCGATGCTGAAAAGTTCAAAGGCCTGCTGGAACAGGCCCATGACAACATGGAAAAGTCCGTTGCGCTGGAGCGCAAACTGTGGAAGGACCTGACTGAAAAGGGTGCAAAAGCCGAGTGATCAGCGGTGCTTTGCGTATTTTATGAATTATATAATAAGCCAAAATCCCGCCGTCATGATGGTTCGGCGGGATTTTAACTATCCTCGTGCGGCCTTGAGCTTAATTGAGCAGCTCAGTTTTTCCGCAGATATTCTTTTATGCGTTTCACTTCGTGGTGGATCTCTTTTAATTCGTTTTTTTTAAGGTCCAGTTCGCGCATGGTGTGATGCAGATGGTTCTCGAGGTCCATCCTTGTTTTGGCCAGCGCTTTCCGATGTTCTATTTCCGGAGTTTTTTTAAAAGCGGTTTCCAATTGATTTTTTAGTTTAGTCTGCTCATTGATCTTTTCTTTAAGCATCGTGCCGATCTCAAGTGTTTTCTCCTGCGCAGTCGTGAGCAGGCTTCCGAGGCGCGCATGATTTTCCGTCAGTTCTCCGCGAAGGCCCGGATCGACTCTCAGCCGCTCCGTCCAAAGTCCGCGTTTATTAGTATGCAAGTCTTTTACCGGTGTTTTCTGCATTACAAGTTCCTCCTATGTATATACGTCTTACGGCCCGTTTGAATGAAACCAGCATGTCTGCCTGAACGCTACGGGGATAAATTAAGTATAGCCCTTCGCAACCCGCTGTTCTATTCGGAATTCTGCTTGCTCCGCTCGGTATTAATACGGAATATATGGAATATTTATCTACTGTCGCAAAATGGCTTTCTAATAAAGCGGCCCAGCCGTTCGCGTGCTTCCTGGCATTTCTGCTTATTTTAGTCTGGAGTTCGGCCGGACTGCTTTTTCATTTCAATAATACCTGGCAGCTCATCATCAGCACTCTGGCGGCGGTCATTTCTATCGTCATGCTTTTTATCATTCAAAACAGTCAAAATCGCCATACTATAGCGATCCAGCTCAAACTCGATGAGATCATCCGCGCCACCAAAGGCGCTCACAACGAAATGATGGACATAGAAAAGCTAACGGATGAGGATCTGTCTAGGATCCAGAAAAAATACGGCTTGCTTGCCGAGAAAACCAAAGACGATCTGAAAAATGGAAAGCTCGACACCAATACCAATGACATCGACCTCTCTCCTGTAATTAAAAATCCTTAAACTCTCCCCGGCATTTCCGCAGTCGATAAACCGCGGCACCGGTCCTGCCCGCGAGAATAGTACCTATAACCGCGAGTACAACTCCGCATAGCTGACGCGAACGCGGAAAGTGTATCGTATCAGCATGAAGACAGGGCTGAATCCGGCCGCAGTGATAAACCGAAGCGGACACAATTGCTATAAGTTTAGCTGCTTGCGGCAGGAGTAAGCCGATTAAGGAGAATATAATGAACAAAACACTAGACGTTACCGTAACGACCAAGGACGCGCTTCACGACAGGATCAATAAAATGGAGCGGTTCCAATTGCTGAACGTGATGGACCCGCAATCCTACTCGCTTGGCGTCATAAAAGGCTCCAAGAAGATCCCGCTGGCCGAGTTGGAGAAGAGATACACCGAACTCGACAAGACAATGGACATAGTGACCTACTGCGCAGGAACGCCGTGCAACGCGTCGCGCAAGGCCGCGGAAATGCTGGCCGAAAAGGGTTATAAGACCAGCGTCTATGAAGGCGGCATTAAAGAATGGACGAGCAACAACCTGCCCGTAGAAACGACAGTGGCGCCGGTCAATACTCCGACGACACCGGTCAATACGCGAACGACACCGGTCAATACGGGAACGACGCCGGTCAATACAGGAACGACACCGGTTAATTACGCGACAACGCCGGTCAAAACTGGAACAAAGACGTTCTAGTCTGTGTCTTCGGAGCTCCCGGTAAGACTTAGGGGAGCTCCGAAAGGCGCGGACTGGTTTAATACTTCGTGGTTTACCAGCATAGCGCATTTATATTCCAGCGTGAAAGAATTTAAGAATAATAATATCGGGGAGCGCTCCATGAAAGCAATATGTTTTATATCTTTGACGGTCCTTATGCTTTGCGGATGCTTTGTGACAGGCAGGCCCGGAGGCGGGGTGGAAATTATTCCGGTCCTGCCGGCGATCGTGGAAGTGGATATGGACTCTCATTACGAATACAACGGGTATCACTACTTTTATACCAATGACCGATGGTACTACTCGAACTCAAGGGACGGCTCTCGCAGTGAACTGCCGAGATCACGATGGCCCAGAGAAATCCGGCGCAGAGGCGGAAATCCTTACAGGTAAAAGAGATGCTTTGCCCGCTTTACCCGGAACCTCTTCACAAGTTCATAACAAAATTCCGCAATCGGGTAAGGGCCAGATATCCTGGCGAGTGTTTTTTTGGAGGTATAATGAATAGGTTTATAGCTATAACTATGACATTAGCGTTGGCGGGCATTTCCACGGCATCGGTCCAAGCCGCGAATTCGGACATTGATAAGGCCGGGCAGAAAGACACGGCCGCCGCTACCGCCGTCCCTGAGGCGGCGCCGCCGGCGGACACCACGCCCCCCGGAGCCGCGCCGACGGCCGTGCGCGAAGCTGTTATCGAGAAAAAATCCGCCGTGAACGGCAGTTCCCTGATCTTTTACCGCACCGACCTTTCAAATGAGATGCCCGAAGGCATGAAAGAATGGTCCGCCAACGTATTCATTGTCCCAGAAAATTGGCGCGAAGACGGGATCATAGCCGGCAAAGAGGATGCGGAGAACTTCCCCGAAAGCCTTACTCTGCGGGGGGATATCGTCATGCTCGTCATGACGCCGGGAGTAAGCGTGAAGCCGGGTGATATATTTAAAACCTATATAAAGGGCGCCCGCGCCCTCGATAGTAACGGGAAGAAGATAGGCAAGGAGCTTGAGCCGACGGGGAGGGTGACGGTCATCAGCGCGAAAGGCGGCAAAGTAAGAGCCCGGATCATAAGCGCCAACACTTCCGTGGACAGAGGGCAGATCGTTAAAAAATAACATTTCCAGACCGCTCAGCATCGATCCCGAGCTGTTAATTCGTTGGTCGATGAAGTAATAATTCTTCCGCTTCATATGAGAATGCAGCGTGTCAGCAGGTGACTTTGATTCGCGCCTCCGTAATACTACTGAGCACGTCAAGCAGAATTCCGAATAGATGCGGGATTCGGATAAGGATTATACTTACCTCACGGTGCTTTTGAACTGTGAAAACCCGGATCGCTTTTATATAAAAAACAGGCCGCTGTCAGAACCGCGGCAGCAGTAAAAGGAGAACGTAATATGAAAACGCGGACTTTGTTATGCCTTATCGGTTTCGGAGCGGTTATCGCGATGTTCATCACGGGATGCGCCACTACAACGCTTACCTCTAACTGGAAGGACCCGTCCTATCAGGGGCGGCCGCATAAGATCATGGTCATCGGAATAGCCAAGAGGCCGGTCAATAAAAGACTTTTCGAGGACGAGTTCGTCCGGCAGTTCAAGGCCTGCGGAACAGATGCTGTCGCCAGCTATACGGTTATGCCCGATGATAAACAGGGAGACAATACTGTGATCGCCGCGAAGATGCAGGAACTGGGCGCCGATGCGGTACTCATTTCCAGGCTAGCCAGCAAAAAGACCGTGCAAACCTATGTGCCCGGGACCACCACATATTCGCCTTCCTATTACGGGCACTGGCGCGACTATTACGGGTATGGTTTTCAGGTCGTCTCCACCCCCGGATATACCGTAGAGGACGAATATGCGCTCATGGAAACAAACATGTACGATGCCGGGAACGATAAACTGATCTGGTCGGCCTTATCCGAAACAGAGATGCAGAGTTCCAATCAGGATCAAATTAAGTCCTATATCGGCGTTATCGTGAAAGCTATGGTCGACAGAAAACTACTTAGATAGGAATTATAGCCGATCGCACGGTTGAACGGCTGATCTGCGCCCGTTGCGGCGACATCGGCTTAGAGGAGAAAAAATGAAAATAATATTGGCGATACTATTGGCAGTCTGCTTTACTCCGGTAGCCGGAGCTCAGAGCAACCCGGACCCGGGGCAACCGGCCATGCCCTCGTCGGCAAAGCCCGCCATGCCTTCCGCAGCTAAGCCGGCCATGTCCTCATCAGCAAAACCGGCCCAGCCTGCGCAGACACAGCCTGGACACACTGCCGCTACGTCCGAGCAATCCGCGCCAGCAGTGAGCACGGAGCCGGCGTCCGACTTTTTTCGGCCCATGCACGTCAGCACCACACTGCCTGTGCTGGATCTAAGCACAGGTCCGCAATCCGATTCCTTCCGGCCCTTCCACAGCACGGTGCCCGCGCAGTCCGCGTTGGTCATGCCGCCGGCTCCTGCCGAGCCCGCCAGACGGATGACTCTTGAGGAACTGAGGAAAAAGCAGATAAGCGAACTAAAAGCTCTAAGGGAAAGCCTGAAAGGCAGCCCGCAGATGGAGATTAACAAGGCCGTAAAAGACAAAAAAGCGGAGCAAAGTGCCGCTATCGAGGCACTGCAGACAGCTAATCATGCGGTAGTGGTGAGGTCGCAAAAAAAACCGGCCCCAACAAGTAAATAGCGAAATCAAATAATAAATAATTTCAGACGGTATTTGCATAAGGAGAAAACAGTATGACGAAAAAAGAGAAGATAATAGGCGCGGGCATCGGAGTGGCCGCCGTCGCGGCGCTGGGAACTTATTTCCTGTACGGCGAACGGGGCGAGAAGAACCGCCAGATGATAGCCGGATGGATACTCAAAATGAAGGGCGAGATCATGGATAAGGTTGAAGAGGTAAAGGAACTGAACGAGACCGAGTACTATAAAATAGTCGATGAGGTCTCGGCGCGCTACGCCAAGCTGGGAAAGGTCGGCGCTGACGAACTGAAGCATCTGACGGCGGATGTTAAGGGCGCGTGGAAACACCTGAGCAAGGAACTCGCCGCCCGTGAGCCTGCCGGTCATAGCCGAAAGTGAAGTAGCGAGCCGTCAGTAAACAGGAAGGAGAATAACATGTTGGGAACGATAGCCGTAATATTGATAGTTTTGTGGCTGTTAGGCCTGGTAAGCAGCTATACGATGGGCGGATTTATACATATTTTGCTGGTGATCGCAATTATTATAGTGCTGATCAGAGTAATTAAGGGACGGAAATAGTATAACCGGAAAGTCAGTTCCGGCCGCTCATACGAGAACCTGAGCAAACAATGAAACCCCGCCCCGGCCGACAGTTCGCGGCCGGGTGCGGTTATTGATTTGCGGTTCGCGTCCATATAACTGCTTATGGTTACCACAGAGGATCCGAATATGCGGGCGGCTTTGAAAATACTTGCGGTTCTGGCTGTTCTGGCAGCCGGCTCCCCGATCCTTTCTCATGCAGGGAATAGCTCTTCGCCCTGCCCCAAGATCCAATTCTCCGGCAAGGAGAAGATCGCCCTCAATGAGATGGAGATACGCCTGGTCTGCGGCGATCCGAATACCGAGGGCTGGGGCCAGATACCTTTCAACCAGGCCGAAAGATTTTTGCGGGCCTTCCTTCAGCAGCGCGGCTACCAGGAGCCCAAGTTCGACCCGGGCCAGGATGTCCTCAGAGTGGACCCCGGCAGGATGACCTATGTCGGATCCTTTACGGTCAGCGGCCTGCCGCCGGAGATAAATCCCCGCAGGCTGCGAAAGATCAAAGGCCAGGTCCTGACGCCCAAACTGCTGGATACCGCCAAGGCCGCCCTGCTCGGCGCGCTCCAGAACCGCGGCTACGCCTGCCCGGCCATCGAAATACAAGGCAACGGGACGACGGGAGAGCTCTCGGCGGAAGTACTGCCCGGCGACGTTTACCGCTTCGATCATATCCATCCTAAAAAAACGGACGATGTCTATCCGGAGATATTCCACCGCTACGAGGCCTTCAAGCGCGGACAGCGTTTCGATTCCAGACTTCTGGATCTGACCGCGCAGCGGACCATGGCGGATTCGCTGTTCCTGAACGCCTATTTCGATGTTAATTGTTCCACGGCCGGCATGGCCATCGCCGAGCGGGTCGTCGCGGGCAAGCCGCAGCTCTATAAACTCGGCCTCGGTTTCGACACCGAGGGCTTGTTCATCGGCAAGGCGCAGTGGCAGAATTCTCGCATCGGTGAGCGGGGCCATTCCATGGAAGCCACGGTATACGCCTCCTTCCGGGAACAATCGGCAATAGCTGATTTTCGCTACTTCATGGGGCCCGCCTCCCGGTTCTATCTTATGCCAAAACTGACTTTCGACCGCCTGAACGAACCGCAGTATGAATCCATGCATTCGGAATTAGCCCTGCTTCCGTCGCTAAGCTGGGACAACAGGAGCCTGCGCGGCGAGCTGTCGGCGGGTCCGGCGCTGGAATACGTTAATACCATACGCGGACTGGGGCCCGCCCGGAACGGTTATGCCGCCTTCCAGGTGCAACTGGAGCTCCGCAACCACTTGTTCGAATATTATGCGGGCGAGCCGCGGACCGGCGGAAGGGTCACCTTTAAATCGCAATCACAGGTCGCGGGGCTGGATTCCTCCATAACGGCGCACCGCCTTAGCGTGCAAGGCGAGCATCTCTGGAACCTGGGCGGATATAATCCGCCTTCCCTGGTGCTGGCCACGCGTTACCTCGGCCAGGCTACGCTGGTAAAGAACAGCCTCGTGGCCGCAGGGAAGCTTCCCTTAGATATGCGCTTTTTTATGGGCGGAGACGCCGACCTGCGCGGGGCGGGGCTAAATGACATGCCGGCCGACTCCGCGGGCCTGCTGACCTCTATCTATGACGGCGCGGAACTGAGGCTGGGTGACGTTCTCCCTTACGGAGTCCAGCCGCTGGTATTCATGGACGCCGCGATGGGCGGCCGGAACTCTTTTCACCTGGACCCGAATGTCTATTTGTCGCCGGGATTAGGCTTGCGATGGAACTCCCCGATCGGCTCGCTGCGCACCACGCTTGCGCGCGGCATCGTATGGCGGCGGGACACTTCCACCGAAGTACTCCTGAGGTCCCAGTGGCGGTTTTACCTGAGCCTGGGCAAGGAATTCTGATGCGCTTTGTTAAAAATATCCCGCTTGTGCTGATAGCGCTGACCGGCGCGCTAGCCGCCGGAATAATATTGGCGGCTTTCATGCTCGTCGCCGAACCTCAATGGTTCCTGACGGCCCGCACCGCCGCGCGGGTAGCCCAGGTCTTTGGCGAGGCCTACCACCCCCGCTGGAAGGCTTTAGCTTTCGATATTCGCTCTATAAGCTTCACGGAAAAAGAGCTGCGCCTCCGGGCGCAGGATCTCTGCTTCAAGAATGCGGATGCCGGGCTGGAGGGCTGTCTGAAGGAGCTGGATGTCAGCTTAAATGTGCGTCTCTATTTTTTCGGCGTAAAACTGACAAAGATCTCCAGATTGATAGTTTCCGGCGACCATTTAACAATAGACCGGACCAATATCAGGCGGGACTCGCCGCCGGCAAAGAGCGCAAGCCTTCCGAACAACTTACCCGGCCTTATCCCGGCGGTCCTGCGCGGTCTCATGATCGAATCGCTGAAGGTGGATCTGCCGGCCAACAAGATCTTATATGCCGGCGGTTCTATCCGGGGGGGGGTCCATCTCAGCATGGATCCCGACGGGACCCGGCCGCTGTCGCTCAGAGTAGAGTTGGAGACCAGCTCAGGAACCGTTACCAGGCACTACCGCGGAGAAGCCGCTCTCGCCTCCGACCTTCTGAAGGGCCGGGCCTTGACCAGCCTGGACGCCCGCGGGCGCCTTATAGCGGAAGGCGTCAACGTTCAGTTTAGGGCGCTGGTCAAACAAAACGGTCCCGACATCCTGGTCCTCAGGCTCAATGCCGCGGCCAAGCTGCCGGGGCGGCGCGTAGAGATGGACTTGAAGGGCTCGAAAAAAGGGCGGGATCTATTCTTGAACGGCTCGGCGGGGGTCTGGGAATCCTCGGGCCTCGTTAAGAGCGTACAGCTAAAACAGATCGCGCTGGCGGCGCGGCTGAAGAAAGATTCCGCCGATTGGGACGCTCTTAAATTCGACAGCCGCTTCGAGCTTGAGCACGCGGCTTTCGGGATCAAAGGACTCAGCCGGAACTTCACTAAAACGATCGAGGGCCGACTGCAGATCAGCGCCCGTTCCACTCCGGGACTCATCGCGAACGACCATTTCGACGCGCAGGTTTCGGTGACGAACGCTCCCGTCAAAGGCTGGTACGAGTTTTACGGCAACTTCGACGCCAGGGTTTCCGGCCGTACCAGTAGGATGCAGGAGCTTAAGATCAGTCACGAGCTCAACTTCGCCATCAAAGTGGACAGATTCGAGGACCTGGTCGAGTATCTCTCTCATACACCGTATTCGATACCGGCGCCTATAAACGTTTTCCACGGGCCGCTCAGCCTCTCGCTTAAAAGCCTCGGCGATTCGCGCAATGACCTTCAGGATCTTGATTACGTGCTGATAAGCGGTCTGGCCGCCGGCCGGCAGTCGCTTAAGTTCGATGTTAATGGAAAGCTTACAGCGGCCGGGCTCTGGACTCCCGAGCCTTCCTTGAAGGATGAGACTGAGGTGATTCTCCGGGATATCGCGATCCAGCTGCCTCAGTTCGATCTCAAAGGCATGGCCAATTTCATCCCGGACAGCCGCATCAAGACCGGGGCGGAGTCGGACAAGGCGAACCTGGCCAGGAAGGAGGAGCGCGAGCACCCCGGAAAAAGTTCCGCCGCGGCGATCCCGATAGAAATACGCTTTAAGACCGACAAACCCGCTATTTTCTACTCTAATCTGGCCAAGGACCCGATCCCGGTCGGACTTGAAGGCAATATTAAGATCCCGCCCGGCGCCGTGGAAGGTGCGGTCGAGATCAAAGCATTCAGGGCCGAGATCTTCCGCAGGGTCGCGGCCATCGACCATATCAGGCTCTCCGGACGCGCGGGCTCGCCCGTCATGGACCTCGACGGGCTGATAGTATACAAAGCGGCCGAGGCGAAGATCTTCATCCGCCTCCTGGGCACCGCCCAGAAGCCGCAGGTCAAGTTCGAAAGCGACCCGCCGATGATCCAGAGCGATATCATGGCGATGCTGCTCTTCGGCAAATCGCCCGACAAGCTGGACTCCGACCAGCAGTCGAGCGCGGCCAACGCTCAGACTGCGGTGTCCAACAGCGCTTTCGGCCTGGCATCGCTCTATCTGCTGGCTTCAACGCCCGTGGAGTATGTGGGCTATGACCCGGCCTCCAGGACCTACACGGTAAAATTCAGGCTTCCCGGCGGAGCGACGCTTCAGCTGGGTTCGGACGGGCGTAGCAAGGGCGTACAACTGCGAAAACGCCTCGCCGCCCATCTGGCGATACAGACCGAACTCAGCAATACCCAGACGCAGGGCAACATCGCCACAACTCTTCTCGAATGGTTCGGCCGGCGCTGACGGATATTGAGAGAAAGGATCAAGGACAAAGAAATTCATGAACTGGTTCCCGGATAAAAAACAGGTTAAATTGAAATTTTCTGAATATTGGACCCTGCTAGTCCGGACATTCGAGGCCTGGGACGCCGACTATGGCCCCCGTATGGGGGCAGCGCTGGCTTATTACGCGCTGTTCTCGCTGGCGCCTATACTGCTGATCGCCGTCACCGTCGCCGGCGCCGTATTCGGAGACGCGTCGGCCCGGGACGAGGTATATAAACAGGTCCAGTCTTATGTCGGGACGCAGGGGGCGCAGGCGGTCCGGGTCCTCATGGGGTCCATGGCGGCGGCCAAAGGAGTAGTCGGGGGCGCCATCGTCAGCATAGCGATGCTGTTCTTTGCTGCTTCGGGCCTGGTAATAGAGCTGCAGTCCGCGCTCAATGATATATGGAAGGTTGAGCCGCCGCCGCGGCCCTGGCTGGCGCTGGTCCGGCGGCGCGTAGTAGCGATGGGCTTCGTGCTCGGCTCAGGTTTCCTGCTTTTGCTGGCTCTTGTCTTAAGCGTGCTGGTCTCCGCGCTGGGTAAGTACATGAGTTCCAGACTGCCCGTTCCTGAAGCCGCCCTGCAAGCCATGGATTTTCTCCTGTCCGTAGGCATGGCCACGCTGCTGTTAGCGATAGTCTATAAGTATCTGCCCGATACCCGCATCTCCTGGAGGGACGTCTGGACCGGCGCGGGCGTCACCTCGGTCCTGCTGACGCTGGGCAATCTGGTCATCGGCATCTGTCTCGGCAAAAGCGATCTCACTTCGGCTTTCGGGGCCGCCGGCTCGCTGCTGCTGGTCGTAGTCTGGATCTATTATGGCGCGCAGGTTCTTTACTTCGGCGCCGAATTCACCCGCGTGCATGCTCAGGTCCGCGGGATCGCGGGCGCCCAGCGATAACCCGGCAGATAGGCGCTGGCAGGCCGTTTTTGTATTTTTGTCAAGAGGGATTTAAAATGAAAATGATCGTTTATTTAAGACAATTCCGGCTCGCGGACTATGCTGTTTTCGATCTTGCGGCGGCCTTTCTGGGAATTTTTCTGCTCAGTCCGTTCTTGTCTAAATTATTCAAAAACTTCGGCTTGGAAATACCTAAACTCAATTGGTTATATTTAACTTTACCGATCAGCGTTGCCGCACATCTGATCTTCGGCAGGCTTAGGAGCCGTCAGAAAATAACTGGCACATTTGGAGGCGCAGCTTTGAGTCGGATGCAAGGCGCGACGACGATGGTGTAGCTGCGCTACATTAAGGAGGAGCAACGCGGCAGCCGGCCAAAGATGCGCCTCCCCCAGGGGGCTGACCGCTTTTGGGCTGCAACTGCGTCACTCGTCGCTTACGTACCGATGGTACGCCGCGCTCCTCGTTCCTTGTTTCGCCACGAAATCGGTCAGCCAAATGTGCCAGTTATTTTTTGACGGCTCCTTACGCCATTGATCAATAATTTCATCGACCCGCATGGTCATTATATTTTAAAGATCTTAATGATCGGGCTATTGTGCTTAGGTTTAAGAAATATAAAACGTAAATAAAGAGGAGAGAGACATATGCAGAATATTCAGTTCGTGAAATTGATGTTCGCGATAGTCATTGCCGGTACGCTGACGGGGTGCGGGGCGAAGACGCCCGGTACGGCCGGCGCAACTGTTGTAAAAGGTTATGTGCAAAACATCGGTGATATAGCCGTCAAAAATACGGAGTTTCGCCGGGTGCTTTATACAGCTAAGAACTGTCAGCTGGTAGTTATGGCGTTGAAGCCCGGGGAAGAGATCGGGGCGGAAGTCCACACGCCTGACCAGTTCTTTCGCGTAGAGGCTGGTTCCGGCGAGGTAGTGCTTGAGGGCGTCAGGACGGAGATCCGGGCCGGCTTCGCGATAGTCGTCCCGGGCGGAACGAAGCATAACATCATAAATACCGGCAGAGTCCCGCTGAAACTCTATACGCTCTATGCGCCCCCGAACCATCGGGACGGCGTAGTGCACAACACCCGCGCCGAGGCGGAAAAAGATAACGAGCATTTTGACGGCAAAACTACGGAATAGCAGCACAAGTACGGTTATCCCCAAAGACGCGGTGATCAGCATCCCCGTCGGTAAGCTGGCTGAAGCAGGAAAAGATCAGGAAAGGAGAATATATATGCCGGAGTTCGGATCGCCATTTTCAGGGTTAGAGAACAGCAGGAAGCTTAAGGACGAGGAGCTCGTCAGAGCGATTCGTTTCATGGTGGCCGCGGAATACGAAGCGACCCAGTTGTATATGCAGCTTGCCGAGTCGACCGACAACAAGCTGGCTGCGGCGGTGCTCAAAGATATCGCGGACGAGGAGATCGTACATGCCGGGGAGTTCCTGCGCCTGCTTCACCAGCTCGCACCCGGAGAAAAAAAGTTGTACGCCGAGGGTGCGAAAGAAGTGGAAGAAATAATCAAAAAAATTAAATAAATATTTCATTAGGAAACCGTTCGACAAACCCTTGCGGCGGCGGGGTCGCAAGCGGTGCGCCGCTTATTGAGCCCTGCGTAAGTAATGTCCGTGTTGGAGGCTTGGATTTGAGATGAATGCGAGGCGCGACGAACGAGCATACCGGTGGTCTGTGAGCGAGGAGAAACGAAGCAGTCGCTCAAAGGCAAGCCTCCCTTTCCCTTCAGGAAAGGGCCGGGTGCTTTTGGGCTGCAACTGCGTCACAAATCGCTTACATAGCTCAGCTATGCTGCGCTCTTTGTTCCTTGTTTCGCTCCAAAATCGGCCCTGCCAGCGCGGACATTATTTACGCAGGGCTCAATAGCTGGTAAAAAGGGGGCCTGTATATGAAAGCAGTTGTTTATAAAGGGAATCGCAAAGTAGCCGTACAAAAAGTTCCGGACGCCGTTATTGAAAAAGCTACCGATGTGCTTGTAAAAATCACGACCACTAATATTTGCGGCTCGGATCTGCATATGTATGAAGGCCGGACCAACATGGAGCCGGGCAGGATCTTAGGGCATGAGAATCTTGGGACGGTCATCGAGATCGGCAGCGCGGTAGACCGCATCAAACTGGGCGACCGGGTCTGCATGCCATTCAATATTTCTTGCGGCTTCTGCGAAAATTGCGAGCGCGGACTGCCTGGTTTCTGCCTAACTACTAACCCCGGCAGCGCGGGCGCGGCGTATGGCTACGCGGGTATGGGACCGTACAGTGGCGGACAAGCGGAGCTGCTGCGCGTGCCCTATGCCGATTTCAACTGTCTTGTGCTGCCGCCGGATGCCGACGAAAAGGAGAATGATTACGTTATGCTGTCCGACATTTTTCCCACCGGTTACCACGCTACCGAACTTGCGGGCGTACAACCGGGTGATTCTGTCGTTATTTACGGCGCCGGGCCGGTAGGCCTTATGGCGGCGTATTCAGCGGCTATCAAAGGAGCAGGCATGGTTATGGTGGTGGACAGGCACAAGGACCGGCTGGCATTGGCGGAAAAAATAGGCGCTATCGCGGTCGATGACTCGGATGGGTCAGGAGTAGAACAGATTATGGCGCTGACCACCGGCCAGGGAGCGGACCGCGGGTGCGAATGTGTGGGCTATCAATGCTGCGACCATAAAGGGCATGAGGTCCCGAACCTGACGATGAACGATCTGGTGAAAACTGTGCGTCCGACCGGAGGTATAGGAGTTATCGGTGTTTTTATGCCTGAAGACCCCCGCGCCAAAGATAAATTAGCCAGGAAAGGTCAGATCGCGTTCGATTTCGGCCTGTTTTTCACAAAGGGCCAGCATCTGGGGACAGGCCAATCAAATGTAAAAGCATATAACCGCAGGTTGTGTAAGCTTATCGCCGCGGGAAAAGCGAAGCCGTCCTTCATTATTTCGCACGAACTGCCGCTCGACCGGGCGGCAGAGGCCTATAAAAACTTTGATGCGCGCAAGGAGGGCTGGACCAAGGTGGTTCTTAAACCTGGGCGCTGAGAATGGAACGCCTTCGTTCATATGAAGCCTGGGTAGAGATTATTCAGGGGCTGCATGCTTTTTCGGCAGCCCTATTTAACAAAAAAAAGCCAAAGTAAAAATAAAGCCAGGGCCAGCAGTGCGGAATCAATAAGCTGCGGCGCTTTAATTGAATATAGAATATCGTCAATTCCGGATAAGGCTTTAAACCATAGCGGCCGAAATTGGTCCAAGACTTCAACCTTGTCATCGATCGCTTTCGCGGCTCTTCTGCCGCTTTCCACGGCGCCTTCGATGCTCCATACCTGGACCTGGGTCTTAGTGTGCGCGCCGGCCAGGAACAGATTCGGGACCGGAGTTCTATTGGCGGGTAAATATGGTTCGGTATTGGTCGAATTTACCCATTTGGGCTGCGGGGAGCTGATCCCTTCAGGGGAAAATACCCATTCATGCCAGACCTCTAGCTTCATGATCGGAAAATCTTTCAGTCCTTTGCCGTTATTGGCTTCTTTGATCAATTCATCCAGCGCGGCGCAGCTGAGTATCTGAGCTTTAACTTCTTCGGTAAATTCCTCTTTGGTGCAGGTGTTTACCGGCTTACGATAGATCCTTCCCGGAACGCAGCTTATGCAGGAGGTGCCCGTCCAAAGCGATCTAATGTTTTCTCCCAGATCGACTTCTTTGTCCCAGACCTGCTCTTCGGCAAAAAGAGTCAGATTGAATTCGGAATCGCTTACCACTACCGCGGTCCGCTCCCTGGGAAATTTTATTTCTTCGGAAAAGGCTACCCGGAAAGAGACCTGAACGTGAGGCCCGCCCTTAACAAGGGGTTTAAATAATTTTAATTCTTCCTGCCTCTCTAGCGCGGGGGTCCCGCTTAGAATATCGGCCGTAACAAAAGGATTGAGCGCCAGGATAAAGCTGTCTCCCGGGATCTTTTCCCCGCCGCAGAACGCGGAGACGATCCTAGTCCCGTCGAACTCCAATTTTGTCAGGTGCTTTTCCCAAAAGAAACTTACGCCTTTTGCCTGAAGGTATTTGACCCAGGGGGCAAACCAGTATTCGCTGCTGGGCCCTTTGAACAGCAGCCAGCCGCCGCCGGTCCTATGCTCCCACCCCGGGCCGCCTTCATCGGCTTTATGGTGATGTGCGGCTTTTGTGGTCAGCTGTCTCCTGAAAAAGGCGCCGGCGGTGTGCAATGAAACGTTAGATCAGTCCGAGCCGATCCACGGGCCGAAACAAGAACGCCAGGTTTTATAGGCTTTATCTTTTATTAAAGGCTTCCAGGTTCGCGCCGCGTTGAGTTTGTCGTATTTTATCCTGCTCCTGTTGCCGGAAGTCCAGGTTTTAGCCATCAAGTAAGAGTATTTAACAAATTCCCACTTGTTCATCCTGAACATTTTAGGGATGCTCCTAAGCCCCTGATCAAAGAATTGCGCTTTATCGGTATCCGGGAAGATCCCGAAATCAACGGGGCGGGAGAGCGCCAGATCATAGATGTTCCCTTTTTCGTTAAAAGGAATATGCTGCATTAAGTCAAAAGTATTAGTATACCAAGGCCCCATTCCGTGCCAGGAATATTCCGTAGGCATGTTGTCCCGGCTAAGCCTGGAACTTCTAAAGAACCCGCCGGGTTGATCGGTAGCCTCATACACTGAAACACTATAGCCTAACTGGGCTAATTCATGGGCGGCGCTTAAGCCGGAGATGCCAGCCCCGAAAATCACGATTTTTGCGGACATTTAATCTCCTTTAGAACTTTCTTTAACCTACAGTGTACATATCTAAACAGCAAGTCAACTATTCGTATAAATACCCGGAGATGCGCGTATAACTCCGTATTGCGGCTAAAAACCGGCAAAAGTAAGATGTTCTCTATGCGCACTTCCAACAATAAATCCGAAACTAAACCTTCGCTTCCGAAGCCGCCAGTCAGCATATTACCCGACATGGCAGCCTTGCCGGTTCCGGACATGCTGACCGCGCTCCATGTTGATCCCGAAACCGGACTGACAGACGCGGAAGCAAACCTTCGCCTGAAGGAGCACGGGTACAACGAAGTAGCCGAAAAAAAAGAACACCCGGTACTCATGTTCCTGGGAAAGTTCTGGGGCCTGTCCGCGTGGATGCTCGAGCTGATCATGGCGATGTCCGCGATCTTGGGAAATATTTCCGATCTTGTAGTGGTGGGCGCTCTCCTGTTCATCAATGCTATATTGAGTTTTATACAGGAACATCGGTCCGCCGGCGTAGTCGCGGCGCTGCGTCGGCGCCTGCAGGTCGGCGCGCGCGTCCTGCGCGGTGCTGGCTGGCGGACTATCGCCTCCCGCGAATTGGTCCCGGGGGATATCATACGCATGCGCACGGGCGACATTATTCCCGCTGATGTAAAACTCCTGGCCGGGGCGCTGAGCCTTGACCAGTCGGCGCTCACCGGCGAGTCAAAAGACGCCGAAAAAGCGCCCGGAGACACGCTCTCCTCGGGCTCCGTGGTCCGCCGGGGCGAAGGCAACGGCGTGGTCATGCGGACCGGAGCGAAGACCTATCTTGGCCGCACTACCGAACTTGTACAGCTGGCGCAGCCGAAACTCCACATCGAAGCGGTGGTGGCGAAGGTCGTCCGCTGGCTCTTCATTATTGTCGCCGCGTTGATGAGCGTGGTGATTACTCTGTCTCTTTTGCGCGGAACGCCGCTACTGAAGATGCTTCCGCTCATGCTCGTTCTGCTGGTTAGCGCGGTGCCGGTCACTCTGCCGGTGATTTTCACAGTCAGCATGGCCGTCGGGGCGAAAGAACTGGCCAAGCGCGGGGTGCTGGTCACGCGCCTCAGCGCGGTTGAAGATGCCGCGACTATGGATGTGCTCTGTGTGGACAAGACGGGCACCATCACAATGAACCAGTTAGCCGTAGCCGCCGTTATCACGCAGGGCGCCGCGTCGGAAACAGACGTGCTGTCCGCGGGGGCGCTCGCTTCGCAGCAAGCCAACCAGGACCCGATCGACCTGGCATTCCTTGCCGCCGCGAAAGCGAGAAATGTATTTAGCGGCGAGCCGGCGGTCACGCCGGTCTCGTTCGCGCCGTTTGACGCAAAAAACCGGCGGACCGAAGCCATAGTAGAACAGAACGGTAAGCGTCTGCGCGTGATGAAAGGCGCCGTACGGACCGTCGCCGAGGCCTGCGGACTGCAGGGCCAGGAGATCGCAGCGCTGGAGGCGCGGGGCGGAGAATCTGCGCTTAAGGGATACCGGACTCTAGCGGTGGCGCGCGGCTCGGAAAAAGACGCCCCCGCATTACTCGGACTGGTATCGTTATATGATCCTCCTCGTCCGGACGCCGGGCAGCTCATTGTTACGCTCCGCGGCCTGGGTGTATCTGTTAAAATGCTGACCGGCGACGCGCTGATTGTCGCCAGTGAAATAGCGCGCGGAGTCGGGCTGCTCAACATCCGGCGCGTTGCGGATTTAAAAACCGCCGGAGCTCAGACTGGCAGCGAGACGGTGGATTTCTTGGCCGGCACGGATGGTTTCGCGGAGATCTATCCGGAAGACAAATATGTCGTTGTGAAGCACCTTCAAGCCGCGGGGCATGTCACCGGCATGACTGGCGACGGGGTTAACGATGCGCCCGCGCTCCGGCAGGCCGAAGTCGGGATCGCCGTCAGCACGGCCACAGATGTCGCCAAGGGCGCCGCCAGCGTCGTTCTTACCGAACCGGGGTTGACGAACATAGTAGCGCTGGTCGAACAAGGGCGGATCATTTACCAGCGCATTCTGACCTGGATCATCAACAAGATCAGCCGGACGATCCTGAAGGCGGCCTTCGTGGCGATCGCTTTCGTGGTCACCGGAAAATTCGTCGTATCAGCTTTTGCGATGCTGTTGCTGGTCTTTATGACGGACTTCGCGAAGATCTCCCTTGCCACCGATAACGTTCGGCCCTCCAGGTCTCCGGAAACATGGAATATCGGAGGCTTCGTCGCGGTCTCCGTGATACTCGGTATCGCGATGGTCGTTGAAACACTAGGTCTATTGTGGTTTGCCTGGTCTCGTTTCGGTTTAGGAACCGACAATAATGTACTCTACACTTTCAGCTTTCTTATGCTGCTCTACTTTGCCGTATTTTCCATCGTGTCCGCGAGAGAGCGGCACTGGTTCTGGGCGTCGCTGCCAAGCAAGACCTTCATAGCGGCCCTGTCGGCAGATGCGCTTACCGGCACCATGCTGACGTTTGTGGGCCTTCCGGGGCTCATGCCTTTGCCCTGGGGTCAAACGCTTGCGGTGTTTGTTTATGCCATGATAGCCTGTCTGGGCATAAACGACGCCGTGAAAGTGGCGATGATCAAACGGTTCGTTCTTAACGCCGCGGCAAAAAAACCTTCGGATCTTGATCCGAAGGTTTCTGCTTCAACAGCGCCTTAAAATATTATCAGGATAGCTTAACTCCGGCAAGCCTTTCCGCCAGCCGGGCCACATAATTGCCCTGGAATTTCGCGCCGGCCAATTCATTTTTGCTGGGCATGCGCTCGCCCTGGCCTCCGGCTATGGTGGTGGCGCCGTAGGGGGAGCAGCCGGTCATTTCCGCAATTCCCGTCTGGCCTTGAAAGGAGTAAGGCAGCCCGGCTATAACCATGCCGTGGTGAAGCAGCGTGGTATGGAAAGAGAGTATCGTGGATTCCTGTCCTCCGTGCTGCGTGGCTGAACTGGCGATCACGCTGCCGACTTTGCCTATCATAGAACCTTTGAGCCACAGGCCGCCGGTGGAATCGAGGAACTGCCGCATCTGTCCGCACATATTGCCGAAGCGGGTGGGCGTGCCGAAGATCACGGCGTCGGCGGCGGCCAGATCTTCCACCTTGCAGACTTCCACTTTCGCCTGCGCTTTCTGCGCTTGTGTCGCGCCCATCAGCGCGAGCACTTCCTCGGAGAGAGTTTCCGGAACGCGCTTAAGCGTAACTTCCGCGCCTTTCACGGATTTTGCGCCTTCTTCGGCCGCCTGCATCATCTGATAAATATGTCCGTACATGGAATAATAAACCACAAGAATTTTCATAATTTCTCCTTATAAGTTCTTTCGCGTCCTTAAATTCTATACAATACCCGCTATTCCGGACAATCAGTAAAACCACCTAATATTGTTAGTACTACTACCTATTTCGCCGTACTTGCTTAATGGCTATACTGGAAGTTCAGTTTTGAACCCGGAAGGAGGAAGCATGTACGAAGAAATCAATATAAGGATCACGGGCAAAGCCGGGCACGGCATAGTGGCCGCAGGGATGATGCTGGCCCGCGCGCACAAAGACAGAGGTCTGCATGTTTTCGCCATACAGGACTATATGTCCCGCATACGCGGCGGAAATAATTTTTTCCAGCTGCGCGCATCCACCCGCCCTGTTTACGCGCCCAGGGTAAAAGCCGACATCGTAATAGCTCTGGACAAGGAAGGGGTGGACGCCAATAAAGCCGCGCTGGCCCCCGACGGCCTGTTACTGCTGGACGCCGAAAATTTCGGAGTTAAGGAATTGGAGAAAGGCTGGATCAGCGCGCCCATGTTCGCGCTGGCGCAGGAGGCCGGCGGTCCGAAATACGCCAACTCCGTCGCTCTTGGAATACTAGCCTCGCTAACGTGCGAAAATTTTGACAGCGCCGACAAAGCCGTGGACCGCGAGTTCTCAGGAAAGGGGGTCGAAGTAGCGGCAAAGAACCGGCAGGCCGCGCGCAAGGGCTATGATTACGCCGCGAAAGAAATCAATAATCGCGCGTTCAGGCTTACCGGCGCGCCGCACACAAGGAACCTTCTGATAGCGGGCAACGAGGCTTTAGCTTTCGGAGCGATCTCGGCCGGCTGTAAATTCTACACAGCCTATCCTATGTCGCCTTCCACCGGAATAATGAATATCATGGCCGACTACGCGGGTAAGTACGGCATAATAGTGGAGCAGGCGGAGGACGAGATCGCGGCGGTAAATATGGCCGTGGGCGCGGCTTTCACCGGGGTACGGGCCATGACGGCCAGTTCCGGGGGCGGCTTTGCGCTGATGTGCGAGGGTGTGAGTCTGGCGGCAATGACGGAAACCCCGCTGGTAATAGCCGTGATAATGCGCCCTGGCCCCGCCACGGGCTTTCCTACGCGCACAGCGCAGGAAGACCTTGAGTTCGTCCTGCATGCCGGGCACGGGGAGTTCGCCCGCGCCGTCTACACCCCGGGCTCTCCGGAGGAATGCTTCCTGGCCGCCAAGCGCGCGTTCAATACCGCCGAGCGTTTCCAGCTGCCGGCGCTGATACTCTCCGACCAGCATCTGGCGGAGTCATTCACCGATATTGAGTTTCCCGAAGCTTCCATCGAACCGCCGGACAGAGGGCGCATCTATAAAGGCGTTGCTCCGGAGCAGGGCCGCTACGCCTATTCTCCGGATGGCGTGTCGCCCCGCGTCATCCCCGGGAGATCCGGGGTGCTGGCGGCTGCGGACAGCGACGAACACGGACCCGAAGGCCACATAACCGAATTAGCCGAAGTGCGCGTCAAAATGACGCAGAAACGCCTGCACCTTAAACTGGCCGGGCTCGCGAAAGAAGTTCTGCCGCCGACAATCGTCAACTCCGGCGCTAGAACCATGCTCTGCGGCTTCGGCTCTACGCTGGGCGTTATGCGGGAAGCCTGCGCCGCGGCAAAGGACGCGGGGTTCATCCATTATTCGCAAGTCTGGCCTTTTCCTGAGGAAGCCACGCTGGCCGCGCTGAAAGGGTCGGAGCGCGTCCTTACAGTGGAAAACAACGCCTCCGGCCAGCTTGCCCGGCTTATACGGCGCGAAACCGGATTTAAACCCGCCGGCTCAATACTTAAATACGACGGGCGTCCCTTTACACTGGACGAAGTGACCGGCTCGCTGGAAGGGGGAATTTGATATGGAGATAAAAGACTTTGATTCCGCGGACCCCGTGGCCTGGTGCCATGGCTGCGGGAATTTCGGCATACAGGCGGCGTTAAAAACCGCCCTGGTAAAGCTCGGCAAAAAGCCGCAGGAACTGCTGTTCGTTTCGGGCATAGGGCAGGCTGCCAAAATGCCGCATTATATCAATGCCAACTTCTTCAATGGTCTGCATGGCAGAGCTCTGCCGGCGGCCGCGGCGGCAAAGATCTGCAACCGGGAACTGACCGTGATAGTGACCACGGGCGACGGGGACTGCTACGGCGAGGGCGGCAATCACTTCGTGCACAATATCAGGCGCAATGTGGACATGACCGTGATCGTACACGACAATCAGATCTACGGCCTGACCAAGGGGCAGGCTTCTCCCACTTCGGAGCCCGGCATGAAGACAAAGATACAGCCCGGCGGGGTGATACTGGCGCCGTTCCCGCCGCTGGAGACGGCGCTGGCGCTGGGTTGCGGCTTTGTTGCGCGCGGCTACGCGGTCGAAAAGGAGCATTTGGCGGAGCTCATACTGGCAGGCATAAGGCACAAGGGCTTTTCGCTTATAGATGTGTTCCAGCCCTGCAAATCTTTCAACAAGCTGAACACCTTCGAATGGTACGCGCAGCGGGTTTACAAGGTGGGGCCGGAGCACAATGCCGCCGACAAGGGCGCGGCCATGGCGCTGGCAGCCGAACGTGAACGCCTGCCGATAGGCATTATATACAACAGCGCAAAACCCTCTTATGAAGAACTTAGCGGCCTGGATGGCATGAAGCCGCTGGCGGACGCGGACATAAATAAAATAGACATAAGCCAGGTCCTGGCCGATTTTCACTAGATACTATAGGAGTTTTTTTGGAGCGGGATTGCCCACAAAAGGGCACATAAAGCACAAGCTGGGCTATGTAAGCGATTTGTGACGCAGTTGCAGCCCAAAAGCGCCCGGCCCTTTCCCGAAGGGAAAGGGAGGCTTGCCTTTGAGCGACTGCATCGTTGCTCCTCGCGCACAGACCACCGTTATGTTCGTTCGTCGCGTCCTGTTCTTATTGAATTGTGTCGCTTCGCTCCACCCGCATTCATCTTGTTCGCTGAATTGTGCTTCGCACCCAAATCCAAGCCTCCAACAATTCTATTATTTATGCGCAGGTCAATAAATTGATTGGCGATCTGCCGAAAAACCCCGCTCGGAAGCGGCGGGGGGTTTGTGGTCCGACCATATAACGCTAAATTCCGGGTCCCGTGCTCTTAGGCGCCAGGCCTCCGTTCCACTGATAGGGAAAAAGGTTAACTTAAAGCGGAAACAAGTACTGGTATTAAAACCCGGAGGGAGGTAAACTATCCATGTGGCAATGGAGGGGGGCCGTAATACGGCCAACAGCGGGGAGTTCTTATGAAACTTAGCGAAGTTAGTGATATCACAAGTTCGGGGGCGTCTTTTTTTCTGGAACCGGAATCCTTCAAGACCTTGAATAGTACCAGTTGTCCAGTCCTCGCGGTGGATGTGGATCATGATGTAATCGAAATAGCACGCGCCGAATTCAACTCAAGTAAGATTAAGTCGAATATTTTTCCCAAAGCAGCGCTTCGATCTTCCAGCAAGAAGTTGAACGCTTCAACTGAAGAAGTCGGGCGGTCCCTGCTTCGGCTGGCCGCCCTGGTGCGCGACTCCGGTGACGCCATCATCATCCGTGATTTTAAGGACCGAATTATCGCCTGGAACAGCGGCGCGCAAAAGATGTACGGCTACACCGAGGCGGAAGCCCTGGGAATGAGCCTCAGGCGGCTTATACCGGAAAACGAGAGCATCCGGACGCAGGAGCAGGTCAGGCTTTCCGTTCTGGGAAAGAAACCGGCCCCGATCGAAACCCGGCGCCGCGCGAAGGACGGCCGGATACTTGATGTGTTGTTCACGGTCACGGTGCTGCAGGATGAAAAGGGAGTTCCGGTGGAACTGGCCGCAACGGAACGGGACATCACGGAGCAAAAGCGGGCTGATCGCGAACTCCGCAGGCTGCACACGCGCGTTATCTCCGCCCAGGAAACGGAACGCAAGCGCATGGCCCGCGATCTTCATGACGGGGTAGGCCAGATACTTTCGGGTGTTAAATACAGGCTTGAATCCTTGTCGGGAGGGATAGGTTTGAAAGGGGACGCCGAGGTGCAGCTGCTTGAACTTGAAGGGTTAATGGGGCGCGCCATCTCCGAGGTCCGTCTTGTTTGCAAGAATCTCATGCCTTCCGAGCTCTGTGACCTGGGTCTTGAGTCGGCCCTGCGCACGCTTTGCAGGGATTTCAGGGAGAGTGCGGGGATCGCTGTGACGCTGCGGACCGTGCGCGTTCCCGCGACGGTTTTTCCCGAACTGGCGCTGGCTCTTTTCCGCATCACTCAGGAGGCGCTCAATAATATAGGAAAACATTCCAGGGCGACCATGGTGACGGTGGACCTCTCCCGCAAAGGGCGTGAGGTAGTATTGAGTGTGAGTGACAACGGGATCGGATTTGTGACCGGCGGCGACCGCCCGCCTGCAGGGCGGGGCATCGGCCTCGGGAGCATGCGCGAGCGGGCGGAATCCAACGGCGGCCGCATCGAGTTTAAGTCCGTGCCCGGGGCCGGGACTACGCTCAGCGTCCATGTCCCATTATCGGGACCGGGAGAGATCGCAGTATGATTATCCCTGCGGTAATCGGCCGGAGGCTATGCAAATGATTAACAGTCCGGGAAGAAGGCTGTTTTGCACCTGCATAATAACAAAGACCCTGGTGCTTAAGCCACGGTTGCGCGCTTTCAAGTCTTGCCCGCTGCGGAGGAAAAAAGACGGATGAAAGCGGCTGCCTGCCCTTCTTTAGCGGTCTTTTTAGGCTGATACATTTTTATGTACCATATAATCAGGGTCCGGGCGTTTCCGGTGTAGTCTGACCGACATATGGCCGATAACATACTTCTTGTGGACGACGATAAGGAGTTTCGCAGCGAATTCCGCGACTGCTTCGGGGAATACGACATCGCTGAGGCTTCCACCGCGGAGGAGGCGCTGGCCTTCCTTAAAAAACCCAACAAGATAGACCTGGTCCTTATGGACGTGAAGATGCCCGGCATGGGCGGCCTGAAAGCCCTCAGGTATGTGCGCGCCGCGGCCCCTTCCGCCGCGGTGATAGTTATGACCGGCTACAGCTCTAAAGACGTCGTTCTTGAAGCCCTCAGAGGGGAGGCAAGCAATTATATTGAAAAACCTTTCGACGTGGAGAAGGCCAGGGCCATAATAGAGTCTGTCCTGGCCAAAACCCGGGGAGAAGAGGAGACCGCCCTCACCGACGGCAAGGGCAAGGTGGAGAAGGTTAAGCAGTTTCTACGCAGAAACTGCCTCAAGAAAGTGCGGTTACAGGACGCTGCGGACGCCGTCTATATAAGTTCCAAGCATCTCAGCAGGATATTTAAAATTTACGCCGGAGTAGGCTTCAATCATTACTACCTCATGTGTAAAATGGAGAAAGCCAGGGAAATGTTGTCAGGCACTGGTTACAGTATCGATCACATCTCGCAACGGCTTGGCTATGAGAACACAGTATCCTTTATAAAGCAGTTCAAGAAGATCGCCGGCACGACTCCCACCGGCTTCCGCAAGAAATCTTCTACATCCACGCCGCGGCGCGCTGCCGGGAGATCCGGCCGCCCCCTGAAACGCAAGCAAGAATAAGCAGGTTCGCTGTAATATAAGACAGGACGACAGGGAATCTTCAATGTGTCCTACACGCGGACGTTGGCATTTAGGGGCGAAACTTGGCGATTGAATGCCTGAGGCTGCGTTCCCTACGACAGTGTTGTTCGCTATGTCTGTAAAGAAGCACTACAATCTTTCAGGGAGCCGGATTTACTAAACTTCTATCCTGAACCTGGTTTGAGATCAAGGTTCAGAACCTGAAGATGACCGTATACGACAAGGATGGTAAGGTTGTAAACGAACTGGAAGTGCAGAAGTAGCGGCAGGAAATTTAACGAACACCGGTTTTTTAGCGCCGGTATTGCGGGGTGGGAGGATTTTTTATTTTTGAGATCCTATGGGAAAAGACGCTGAAAAAGATAAAAGTCCGGTGATATCGCAAAAGCTGGGATGGGTCCCGATCCCTGTTATGCTGACTGCAACAGCTGTACTCCGGGTCGCGGACCTGCGGCCGAAATGGACAAAGGATTAATGCGTGGCTAAAGAGAAAAGCAAGACCGCCAAACAATTGACGCAGGAAGTCAAAAAGCTCCGGGCCCGCCTGGCCGAGGCCGAGGAGACGCTGCGCGCCATCCGCGAAGGCGAGGCGGACCCCGTCATTGCTTCGGGCTCAAAGGGCGAGCAGGTCTTCCCGCTCACCGGTGAGCGCATGTTGTTTGAAAATAATATCAAACAGGTGTTAAGTGATCGCAAACAAACCGAAGCCGCACTGCGGGAAAGCGAGCAGTCGGCCAGGCAGCGGGCAGGGGAAACCGAAGCTGTATTCGCTGCCATTCAAGACGCAGTGCTGATATATGACACCGGCATGAACGTGGTGAGCCGGAATCCCGGATTTACCCGGGTCTACGGGTTCGAGCCTAAAGGCCTGAATGTGCGCGATATCATCGCGCGAACCAGGTGCCGCCAGCTTGACGGGCGGCCGCTATTGCTGAAGGAACAGCCTACTCCGCGCGCCCTGTGCGGCGAGAGGGTCCTTAACCAGAATTTCCGCATTACCCGGCTGGACGGACAGGAACGCGTGCTGGAAACTTCTTCTGCCCCCCTGCGCAACGACGGCCGGATCACCGGGACGGTTACCGTCTGGCATGATATAACCGCGCGCAATCTGGCGGAGGAGGAAAAGGCGCGCCTGTTAGTCGAGGTAGAGCGGCGGGCCGCGGAGCTGGAGGCCACTATCTCTTCCGTGGCCATCGGATTGATCGTCTATGACAAGGATGGCGGGGCCGTACGGCTCAACAGCTTCGCTAAAAAGCTGTTCCCGCCGAAACATTTCTCGGGTACTACGGTGGAAGAACGGCAGCGGATAATAACGTGGGAAAAAGAGAACGGGCGGCCGTTCACCGCCGCGGAGATCCCGGTGGCGCGAGCACTGCGCGGTGAAACCGTTCAGAACGTGGTGCTGGGCGCCGATTTTAACGACCGGAAAGTGTGGATCATGGCCAGCGCGGCCCCGATCCTTACCCCGGACGGCAAGCTGTCGGGCGCTGTGGCGACGTTTATCGACATCACCGATCAAAAGCAGACAGTTGAGCGTCTGAAAGAAAGCCAGGAAAGGTTCAGGTCGGTCGTCGCCAGCACTCCCGACCATATCCTGGTGCAGGACGCGGAGCTTCGCTATATCTTGGTAGTGAACCCTCAATTGGGGCTGACCGAAAAAGACATGATCGGGAAGACGGACCACGATCTTCTCTCTAAAGCCGACGCGGCCCGTCTGACGAAAATAAAGAAAGCCGTGCTTAAAACGGGCAAGCCGAAGTATCTCACCGCTCCGCTTGTTTCTTCCAAAGGCGGCACCCAATACTTTGAAGGCAGCTATACCCCGAAGCACGACCAGAGCGGCCGGATAGACGGACTCATCGGCTATTTCAGGAACGTGACCGACCGCAACCGGGCGGAACAGGAACTGCAGGTAAGCCGGGAGAACCTGTCGAAGATATATTCTTCGATGTCGGAAGGTCTGGCCGTTAATGATATTCTCTACGATAATTCGGGAAAAGCGACAGACTATCTAGTTACCGAAGTTAACCCCGCTTTTGAGAAGATCACCGGGCTTACCCGGAGTCAGGCTGTCGGCAAAAGGGCCTCCTTGCTCTATTTGGCGGAAGAATTGCATCTTGATATTTATGCGCGGGTAGCCTTCACAGGAACTCCGGAAGCACTGGAGACATATTCTAAACAATTTAATAGAGATTTAAACATATCTGTATTTTCACCTGGAAAAGGGAAGTTCGTTGCGGTCTTCCAGGATATAACAGAACGCAAACGGGCAGAGGCCGCGCGGCGCAAGCGCGCGGAAGAGACGCTGCGCCTGAGCGAGCAGGAGTTCATCTCCTTGGCGGAGGCTATGCCTCAGATCGTCTGGGCTACCCGGCCCGATGGCTGGAACATCTATTTCAATAAACAATGGACGGAGTACACGGGGATGACGCCGGAGGAAAGTTACGGCCACGGCTGGAACAAGCCCTTCCACCCCGATGATAAGCAACGCGCCTGGGACGCCTGGCAACGCGCGACGCGCCACAATGAACCCTACTCGCTGGAATGCCGCCTGCGGCGCAGCGACGGCTGCTATCACTGGTGGCTGATCCGCGGCGTGCCCATGCTTGGAGCGAACGGCGAGATCCTGAAATGGTTCGGTACCTGTACCGACATCGAAGACATCAAACGGTCCGAATTGGAACTCAAGACCGCCAATGACTTGCTGGAGCAGCGCGTGGTTGAGCGCACGGCAGAATTGCTGGCAAGTCAGGAGAACCTGTCGAAGATATATTCTTCGATGTCCGAGGGCCTGGCTCTGCACGAAATTGTCTATAACAAGGCAGGCAAAGCGGTGGACTATGTTATTAAAGACGTGAATCCCGCTTATGTCGCACTAACAGGGATTATGCGGGAAGTTGTTCTAGGCAAGAGAGCCTCCGCGGCCTATGGCGCTAAGAAAGCCCCGTACCTGAATATATATTCCCGCGTGGCGGCGACAGGTGAACCGGCATCTTTCGAGGCGTACTTCCAGCCGCTGGATAAGCATTTCCATATTTCCGTTTTTTCGCCCAAAACCGGCGAATTCGCCACGGTCTTCCAGGATGTTACCGGGCGCAAGCTGGCCGCGATTCAACAGCAAACTCTGGCGCAGCGGTTCAATACCATTCTCTCCTCCATGTATTCCGCCGTCCTGCTTGTGAACGATGAGGGGAAGATAGAATTCGCCAACCAGTCCTTCTGCAACCTGTACGCATTGAAGGAAGCGCCGAAAGACCTGGTCGGCATAAGTTCCGCTGATATGTTAGAGAAGATCAAAGGTCTTTACCTGCAGCCTGATGAGACCCTCGCCCAAATCCGGGCGACCGTTGAACGGGGAGAAGCGGTGAAGGGCGAAGAGATCACTATGCGCAACGGGACGACCTGCATAAGGGATTATATTCCTTTAAACCTAAACGGGAAGTCATATGGCCGGCTCTGGCTTCACGTCAACATTACCGATCGAAAGAACAAGGAAGAGGAGGTGAACAAGCTGAACCGCGTACTCAAGGCGCGCAGCGCCAGCGACAACGCTATGATGCGCGCCCAGGACGAAGAGGAGTTCCTTAACGAAGTCTGCCGTATAGTAACGAAAGACTGCGGCCACGCCATGGTCTGGGTGGGCTACGCCGAAAACGACGAAGCCAGGACCGTGCGCCCGGTGGCGCAGGCGGGCTTTGAGGCGGGATACCTGGAAACCCTGAAGCTGACCTGGGCCGACACCCGGCGGGGCAGGGGCCCCACCGGTACCGCCATACGCACAGGTAAGCCCAGCGGCTGCAGGAACATGCTGATCGACCCCGCCTTCAAACCCTGGCGCGCGGAAGCAATAAAACGCGGCTACGCCTCTTCGCTTGTCCTTCCTCTCAAGGTTGGCCGCTGTGTTTTCGGCGCGCTAACCATTTATTCAAAAGAAGCGGATGCGTTCACCAAGGCGGAAACTGACCTGCTCTGCGGCATCGCGGACGACCTGGCCTTCGGTATAACGGCCATCAGGCTGCGTCTCGAGAACGAAAAGGCCGAACAAATAGTGCGCCGCGACAAAAATACCTTGGGGAAACTTGTCAAGGAAAGATCGGAGCAGCTTGTTAAAGTGCAAGTTGAGCTGGAGAAGGCGAAGCGTCTTTCGGATATAGGCGTATTGGCCGCCACCGTTGCGCACGAGTTGCGCAACCCCCTGGCCACCATTGGCATGGCCGCCGCTAATATAAAAAGGAAGGCAAAAAATCCGGATCTGGACAGGCACCTCTCCAACATAGATAAGAAGGTTTTTGAGAGCAACCAAATAATAAACAATCTGCTTTTCTATTCGCGTCTGAAGCCTCCGCATTACGAGCGCGTAGGCATTTTCAATATTCTGGAAGAGTGCATCGAGGCCGCCGGAGAGAGATTCACCAATGTCGTGGACCTCGGCAGGGAAATAGATAGTCTCAGGAATGTGTTCATAGAGGCGGACCCCATCCAGATAAAGGAAGTGTTTAATAACCTTCTTAATAACGCCGGAGACGCCATCCAGGCCGGAGGCGGAAAGATCGAGGTCACAGGCGCGCGGCAGAACAGTTGCATCCATATAGCGGTGAAAGATTCGGGGCGGGGCATAGACAAAGAGACGCTTGAGCACGTGTTCGATCCGTTCTTTACCACCAAGGCAAAAGGTACGGGGCTGGGGCTTTCCGTCTGCCGGCAGATAATGGATTTTCACGACGGGTGTATAGAGATTCAGAGCGAACCCGATAAAGGCACTACTGTGAACATACTCCTGCCCATGAAACGGCCGGTCGGTCCGTCCGCGTTGCCGTAGGCGGAGAGGCCGTGAATGTTACGCTTTGATTTTTTCTAGCAGGAGCGTGAAGTCTATAGGCTTGCTCAGCACGGCGCAGACCACTCCCTCAAGGCCACGGTCTTTCAGTTCCTTCTCTACGAAAGGCCTGCCGGAAACCAGTATGACTTTCTTTTTTATGTTCTCAGTTTTCATCCTTTCCAATATCTTAAGGCCGTTAATAAGGGGCATTTTTGAATCGAGGATAAGCACTTTAAAAGTCAGGCTTCTTATCAGGGCCTCGCCTTTTACGCTATCGGACACGCAAGTGACGCTGTAGCCTTCGGCCCGGAGCATCTCGGAGAGTTCTTCGCATAATTCCGCATCGTCGTCTATTATAAGTATGTGTTTAGTCGGCATTAGGTCTTCCTCTCCCGGATAGGTGCGCCATTACAGCCTTGCTTCCGCCAGGAACGTATCGTTGAATCTGTCGTGGATATCCACCTTCCTCCTACCGATTACCGTGTTTTATGCGCACCGGTTTTTAGTTAGTCCGTGCCACATCTGCGAAAGCTCGTATCAACTTTTAGTTTCTTCATCCAAAAACCGCGCTTTATGTATGTATGTCTTTTGTTAGAGTTTTACGCATTGATAAGTCATTCCTAATTGTTCCCACTAGAAATCCTGGTAAGTAAATATAGCTCTTCTCCTGCTTCGGTATCTATTAGGAATTATGCTTGCTCTGCTCGGTACTATTACGGGCGGTGCGCTGAACTGCGTCCGGGATAAAGGCAACAGGAATATTACCTATAGCTTCTAGTAGAATTCCGCATAGCAGCCAAAGACGCGGAAAGGGTATCGTATTAACATGCACAGAGGCACAGACTCCTGCCGAGGAAACAAATCTGCGTCAGCATTATTAGCGCCGGCTCAAATGCAGATGACAAGAGTAAGCCAGATAAGTGACAAGGATATAATCCGAGACGTGTTAACCGATATATTAAAGGAACGGAATCCATTTAAGTCGCTTAAAGCGCTGAGGCCGTAATACTATTCTCTTGGAGACAGTTTTAAGAAGATTCACTTGAGTGAGTTTAAGAGGAGATTTTATAAAGCTAGGCAAATTCAAGCGACACGTGACCTGTTATTGCGACATATAATATTGCGTGTTGCGCAAAATCTTAAAGAGGCTGATTGAAAAGGGCTTAATCCACGCGTTTTTAGATAGCATTCTAATCATGAACATGCGGATAACTGCAACTGTCAGAAGTGTAAGTAGGTCTGAAAGGGAGCTGAAACAATGGAAAAAAAGAAACTTACTACTAACGCCGGCGCGCCCGTGGCGGACAACCAGAATATAATGACGGCCGGCAGGCTTGGGCCGGCTCTGCTGCAGGACGTGTGGTACCTCGAAAAGCTGGCGCACTTCGACCGCGAGGTAATACCCGAGCGGCGCATGCACGCCAAGGGCTCCGGGGCCTACGGCACTTTTACTGTTACCCGCGACATAACCCGCTACACCAAGGCGAAGATCTTTTCGGAAATCGGCAAGAAGACCGATATGTTCACGCGCTTTTCCATCGTGGCGGCGGAGCGCGGCGGCGCGGACGCCGAGCGCGATATCCGCGGCTTTGCCATGAAATTCTACACCGAAGAGGGGAACTGGGACCTGGTGGGGAACAATACGCCGGTCTTCTTCATGCGCGACCCGCTGAAGTTCCCCGACCTTAACCACGCCATAAAGCGCGACCCGCGCACCAACCTGCGCAGCGCGGCCAATAATTGGGATTACTGGAGCTCGCTTACCGAGGCCCTGCACCAGATCACCATTACCATGAGCGACCGCGGTATCCCGTATTCCTTCCGGCACATGCACGGCTTCGGCAGCCATACCTTCAGCCTCATAAACGCGAAGAACGAAAGATATTGGGTTAAGTTCCATCTGGTAACGCAGCAGGGCATCAAGAACCTTACCGACCAGGAGGCCGAGGCGCTTATCGGGAAAGACCGCGACAGCAATCAGCGCGACCTCTATGAGAGTATCGGGCGCGGTGACTTCCCGAAGTGGACCATGTTCATACAGGTGATGCCGGAAAAGGACGCGGTCAAAATGCCCTATAACCCCTTCGACCTGACAAAGGTCTGGTTCCACAAAGATCACCCGCTGATGGAAGTCGGGGTGATGGAACTGAACCGCAATCCGGAGAACTATTTTGCGGAGGTGGAGCAGGCGGCGTTCAACCCCGCGAATATCGTCCCCGGCATAGGCTTCTCGCCGGACAAGATGCTGCAGGGACGGCTGTTCTCCTACGGCGACGCACAGCGCTACCGCCTGGGTGTGAACCACCATCTCATCCCGGTCAACGCCGCCCGCTGTCCTTTTCACAGTTATCACCGCGACGGGACTATGCGGGTGGACGGCAACTACGGCGGCACTCTTGGCTACGAACCTAACAGCTATGGCGAATGGAAGGACCAACCAGGCTTTGCGGAGCCCCCGCTGGACCTGGAGGGGGCCGCGGATCACTGGAACCACCGCGTGGATACGGACTACTACAGCCAGCCCGGCAAACTGTTCCGGCTGATGAGCCCGGCGCAGCGGCAGGCGCTGTTCGAGAACACGGCACGATCTATGGGAGACGCGCCTGAAGAGATCAAACTGCGGCACATCGGCAACTGTATGAAAGCCGACCCCGCCTACGGCAATGGCGTGGCCAAAGCCGCGGGCATAACTATGGCGGAATTAGCGATAGTTTGAAAACGAATCTGATAAGAATAAGGAACGGGATCGCGATGTAAAAGATCATAGCGCCCGGCTGTACTGGCGGCACACCGGCTGCGGTCTCTGTCCGCTGCGTGAAACGAAAAAAGGAGAAACTATGTTGAAAACGATACAAGCTTACAAAGTGGCGGAATATCCCGGGCTTTCCGGGATGCCAGGCTTCAGCGATCAGTTGATAGCCAACCATATGAAGCTCTACCAGGGCTACGTGGCCAACACCAATATTATGTTGGAGAAGCTCGTGGACATGCTCTCCGACGGCAAGGAAAAAACGCCCGAATATGCGGAGCTTAAGCGGCGCTTCGGCTGGGAGTTCAACGGTATGCGGATGCACGAGCTGTATTTCGGAAACCTGAGCGGGACCGTAACCCCCGGACAGAACGATCATGTATGCAAGAAGATCGGCGACGATTTCGGTGGTTTCGAGATCTGGAGAAAGGACTTCATTGCCACCGGCGCCATGCGGGGTATAGGCTGGGTGGTCCTCTATCAGGACAATATTTTCGGCAGGCTGTTCAACGCCTGGATAAATGAGCATGACGGGGGGCACTTGGCCGGCTGTACGCCTCTGCTGGTCATGGACGTGTTCGAACACGCCTATATCACCGACTATCAGTTAGACCGCGCCAAATACATAGAGGCGTTCTTTAACGTGGTCGACTGGAAAACGGTCGCGAAGCGCTGCGCTAAATAAACCTTTAACGGGAGCCCCCGCACTTTGGCCCTTTTGGAAAAGTGCGGGTATTCGGACTTTACGGAGGATTCAATGCCATACATTAATGTCGGCGATGAAAATTCGGGCGGTATAGATCTGTATTATGAGGACCTTGGCGCCGGGGATCCGGTGGTGCTCATCCACGGGTGGCCGCTCAGCGGCGCTTCCTGGGAGAAACAGGTCACGGCCCTGCTGGCCGCCGGCCGGCGGGTCATAACCTATGACCGCAGGGGTTTCGGGCAGTCCGCCAAACCGGCGGGGGGTTATGACTACGACACCTTCTCTCTGGACCTGCACAAGCTTATCCTAAAGCTCGATCTTCGCAATGCCGCGCTGATCGGTTTCTCTATGGGCGGCGGAGAGGTCGCCCGGTATCTGGGCCGCTACGGGTCTGAGCGCGTGAGCAAAGCCGTGTTCATCTCTTCCGTTCCGCCTTTCCTGCTGAAGACCGTCGATAACACGGGAGGGGTGGATGGCGGCGTCTTCGACGGGATAAGAACGGCCCTCGCCGCGGACCGGCCCGCGTTCCTCTCCGCGTTCCTCGCGAATTTCTACAACTTCGACCTCCTTGGCGGAAAACTTGTCAGCACCCAGGTCGTACAGGCGAACTGGAACGTCGCCGTCGGCGCCTCACCCAAGGGCACCTTCGACAGCGTCGCGGCATGGGGTATAGATTTCCGCAAGGACCTTTCGGGCATCGATATCCCGACGCTGGTAATCCATGGCGACGCCGACCGGATCCTTCCTATAACGGCTACCGGAACACGGACCCACAAAGCCGTCAAGGGCTCGCGGTTAGTGGTGGTTAAGGACGGACCGCACGGCTTGACCTGGACCCACGCGGAGCAAGTGAACCGAGAATTACTGGAGTTCCTGGACGGTAAGAACACAACGGCGCAAGAACTCACCGGAGCTTTAAAAGAAAGAGAGCCGTCAAAAGATCAGCGCACTGCGGCGGTAACACCATAAATATGAAAGCGCTCGTCTTCCGAGGGCCTGATAGCCTGGCGCTGGAAGATAGGCCCAGGCCGAAGATACTGGAGGCGACCGACGCCGTAGTGCGTATCACTACCACCACGATCTGCGGAACCAACCTGCATATTTTAAAGGGCGGCGTGCCGACGATCGCCGACGGCCGTGTTCTTGGTCATGAAGGGGTCGGGATCGTAGAGGAGACGGGCACGGCGGTCCGGCGTTTTCACAAAGGGGACAAAGTGCTTATCTCCCTTATTACCTCCTGCGGAAGATGCGGCTTATGCAGGAAAGGCATGTTTCTCCCATTGTCTCGACGGCGGCTGGCTGCTGGGCAACAGCATCGAGGGAACCCAGGCCGAATACGTCAGGATCCCTTTTGCGGATAACGGGCTACATCTGCTGCCGCCCGAATCGGACGACGAGGCGATGGTACTGCTCAGTTGTATTCTCCCGACCGGTCTGGAATGCGGGGTGTTGAACGCGCGGGTGAAACCTGGGGACGTCGTGGCTATCGTCGGAGCCGGTCCGGTAGGCCTAGCGGCGCTGCTCACGGGGCAGCTCTACTCTCCTGCTGAAATAATAATGATAGATCTGGACGACAATCGTCTGAAGACCGCGCGCCTGTTAGGCGCGGCGACAGTCGTAAACAGCTCGGACGGGAAGGCCGCGGAGCGGGTCATGGAACTGACGCGGAACGCAGGAGTGGACATGGCCATAGAAGCTGTCGGGCTGCCTGCGACCTTCGACATCTGTCAGGGTATTGTCGCCATAGGCGGGCATATCGCCAACGTGGGCATTCACGGCAAGCCGATAGAACTCCGCCTGGAAAAACTCTGGGCGTCCAATATTACGGTCACTACGCGTCTGGTGGATGCGGGAACAACGTCAATGCTGCTCAAGATGGTTCAGTCCGGACGCCTTAACCCCAAACAGCTTGTCAGCCACCGGTTCGAACTGGCGGAAATACTGAAGGCCTATGACACCTTTGAGCACGCGGCTAAGGAACACTCATTAAAAGTGCTGGTCCGGAATATGGCGTACGATATGAAATAAAGCGGCACTCCCTCGGACGGCTCTATTGCGCAGTTGAAGCGCGGCCGGAAGGCGCGGGCACACCTCCGGAGAAGCAAGGATCCTGCGGGAAACTCGATCGGACCAAGAAAGGAATGACGCTGAAGAATAAGGAGCGCGGCTATATGACAAGTTCTGAGATCACGGTTGCCGGATATCTGCTGCTCAGGCTCAAAGAGATCGGGGTGGACCATCTCTTTGGCGTGCCGGGGGATTTCGCCATGGGCTTCTTCAACCAGGTACTGAAGAGCGACGTGAAGTATATCGGCGCCTGCAGCGAACTCAACGCCGCCTATGCCGCCGACGGCTACGCGCGTATACGGGGCATAGGAGCATTTGCCTCTACCTATGGCGTGGGGGAACTGAGCGCAGTGAACGGCGTGGCCGGAGCGTTCGCCGAAAGAGTACCGGTGGTGGCGATCACCGGCTCGCCGGCTACCGTCAATTTCCGCACACGCCCTCTTCTGCATCACACCTTAGGCGACTATCAGATCCCCTTGCGCATATACGAGAAGATCACCGCGGCCTCGACCCAGCTTGTATCAGCCGAGACCGCCGCGGCCGAAATTGACCGGGTCCTAGCGGCTTGCCTGGTCCGTCAGCGGCCGGTTTATATCAGCCTGCCCGCGGACATAGTGGGGATGAAATGCGGCCGGCCGGCCCCTTTCCGCTTCCCTGAGCCGGCGCCCAGCGATCAGGCCGCGCTCGGAGAGGCGCTGAGGGAAGCGCTGGACATGCTGGAGAAGGCCCGGAGACCGATAGTGCTCTGCGACGTGGAACTGATACGCTTCAAGCTGCAAAAGGAATTCGCCGGCTTTCTGGATAAAACCGGTTTTCCGTACGTCACCATGATGCTGGGAAAGACGGTCCTTTCAGAACAGCACCCGCAATTCATCGGCCTCTTTGAGGGGGATCGGAGCCGCGACTACGTGCGCGACCGGGTCGAATCCGCCGACTGCATCCTCCAGCTCGGGGCCTTAATGACCGATCTGAACACGGGCGGTTTCACTACGAACCTGGATGTTTCTAAGACGATCAGCGCGAACATCCGCTCCGTGAAGATCAAGCACCATTATTATGAGAACGTGCGCCTGGATGATTTTATTCTGGGGCTCGCGGAAAAACTGCCGCTGCGCGATCAGGCCACTTTAGATATCCGCTGCGCCGGCGAGGGCTGCCTGCACCGCCATACGGAACCGTACAGGCCCGAGGTCCGGAAACCTCTTACCATAAAGCGTTTTTTCGACCGTATGAGCCATTTTATAAAAGACGATTCGATAGTCATCGCCGAAACGGGCGTATCGCTTTTCAGCGCCGCGGAGACGCTCATGCCCGGGGGCGCCGTCTTTATAGGCCAGTCATTTTACGGCGCAATAGGTTATACGGTCGGGGCGACGCTCGGAGCCTGCGTGGCCGCGCAAGACCGGCGCACCGTGCTGTTCGTGGGCGACGGGGCTTTCCAGGTTACTTGCCAGGACCTTTCCACCATGATCCGGAACCATCTAAAGCCCGTTATCTTTCTCATAAATAATGACGGGTATACGATCGAGCGGGTGATCTGCGACCGCTCCTACAACGATATCCAGCCCTGGCAATATCACAAGCTCGCGAGCATATTCGGAGGCGGTCTGGGACTGGACGTACGCACTGAAGACGAACTTGAAGAAGCGCTGAACAAGGCTGACGCGACGGACGGACTCGTATTCATAGAAATTCACACAGGGCGGCTTGACTGCCCCGAATCTCTTCGCAGCGCCGGACGGGCGCTGGCGAAAGCAAATCAGCTCGACTAGGAGCATGTCCGACATAAGGAATTTTGGCTGCAATTTCCGTTTTTTGCCTGCGCCTTTGCGATGCTCGGCTCACAGTCTCATCGGAGAATGCTCGTCTCGCATCGCTTCGGCTCGGTTTCAAAACCGACAATTTCGCCTTAAAAACCTTATGTCGGACAGGCTCCTAGGATCAGCGCTGCGGTTGTTAAGCGGCGGAACCGGTGGAAGATCTGATGGACACCGTACGCTTATATTTAGAGGAGGAATAATGCCGGTAAAAATAAAGAAAGTTAAAGGCGGTTATCAGGTCAGCACTCCGAATGGTATAAAAGCTAAACATACCACGCTTCAAAAGGCGGAGGCGCAAAAGAAAATAATCGATGCGGCCGACGCGGGGCATCCGTTTACAGGAAAAAACAAAAAGCGGACCGTTAAACGCGTTTAATTTCCGGAAATACTGAAACGGCTGATCAGTCTTTTAAAGCGCCCGTCCGGCCGCCGGGCGCCGGAGTTGCTTTATTTATAAGGTGGAAGGCGATTGCTGTTTGTCCGGGATGACCAGGCCGTATACGTAGTTATACTTATGCCGGACGTATAACTCCATATAGCGGGAGGCGGCGCGGAAAGAGTATTGTATCAGTATCGGCATAATGCCGGAGTCATCCTGAAATCGCGTGGAATTATATATGAGCGGTCATAACCTTGAGGGTATGCGGGACATCGTCATATTTTCTCTCGACGAACCGCGCTATGCCCTGCCGCTGGCTTCGGTAGATAGAGTGATAAGGATAGTGGAGATCACGCCTCTCCCTAAAGCGCCTGATATCGTGATGGGTGTGATAAATATGCGGGGGCAGGTTATCCCCGTGATAAATGTGCGCCGCAGGTTCCGCCTGCCGGAGCGGGAAATCAGACTTGAAGACCGTCTTATTATTGCTACGACATCAAAAAGGCCGGCGGCGCTTGTGGCCGATTCCGTGAGCGGCGTCCGTAGACTTGAAGAACGGGAACTGGTGATCGCCGGGCAGGAACTCCCATATGCCGGGTATCTTGAAGGCGCTGTAAAACTGGAGGAGGGGTTGTGCCTGATCTGCGATCTTGACCGGTTCCTTTCCCTTGAAGAGGAGCGGTCGCTGGATGCGGCGCTTTGCGGGGGCGGACAATGACGACTAATACCATTTCCGGGAACAGGATGTCGCAGCTTAGCGATTTTATTGCGGCCAGGATGGGCCTGCACTTTCCTCAGGATAGATGGGGCGACCTGGAGCGCAATATCGTGCCCGCCGCGCGCGAGTTCGAGTTCACCAATATCGACGCCTTTATCCGCTGGCTGATAACGTCCGAAATAAATACGGAGCAGCTGGAAATACTGACAAGCCATCTTACCGTAAATGAAACGTATTTTTGGCGCGAGCCCGAAGTGTTTGACGCTCTGATAGAAAAGATCCTGCCGGAACTGATAGATCAAAAGACGGGACGGGAAAAACGCCTGAGGATCTGGAGCGCCGGCTGTTCGACCGGCGAAGAGCCCTATTCGCTCGCTATAGCGCTGCGCAAGGCCATACCCGCGCTGAAAGACTGGAACATAACGCTTCTGGCCACGGACATCAATCCGGGCATCCTGAAAAAAGCCTCGGCCGGCGTGTACGGGGAATGGTCTTTCCGTAATGCGCCGGCCTGGCTTAAGGAAAGATATTTCCGCCGCACGCAGGATGGAAAATATGAAATTAACGCAGAGATAAAGAAGATGGTCGCTTTCGCCTATCTGAATCTGGCGGAGGATATTTATCCGACGCCCGTTAATAATACCAATGCGATGGACGTTATATTCTGCCGGAACGTGCTGATGTATTTTGTCCCGAGCCGCGGCAAACAGGCGGCGGAAAATCTTTATAAATCGCTGGTGAGCGGCGGATATTTTATGACCGGCGCCTGCGAACTTTCGCAGACTCAATTCCCGCAGTTCAGCGCGGTGTACTTTCCCGGCGCGATAGTCTACAGAAAAGACGACGGCGGCTTGAATACCCCCGGGCCTTTAGCGCCCGAGGCCGCAACGGGAACTTTTCAAAACACGGTCATTCAGCCGGGACCGGAAGAGACTTCGCTGTCCGAGGTGGAAAACCCCGGTTCGCCTGAAGATACGCGCCGGGAAGCGCTGGACCTGTATGCGCGGGGTAAATACGCGGATGTGGTAAAAACGTTCAATGAAACCCCGAATGTTCCGGTCGCGCTGGCGGTCAGGGCGCTTGCCAATGAGGGAAAGCTGTCGGAAGCGCTGGCGGAATGTGAAAAAGCGATCTTAAAGGAAAAACTGGATCCGATACTGCACTACCTCAGGGCGTCTATATTACAGGAGCAAAAAAGAGAAGAAGACGCGGTAACTTCGCTTAAGCGGGCGCTGTATCTCGATCCGAACCTGATCCTGGCCCATTTTACGCTCGGCAATCTTATGTTAAAGCGGGGAAATGCTCAGAATACGAATATACACTTCAGGAACGCCCTTTCTCTTCTTGACGCGCTGAAACAGGACGACATTCTTCCCGAATCGGACGGACTGACAGCCGGGAGGTTCAGAGAAATAATTAATGCCACTATGCAGACAGGGGCGCCGGCATGAATCCCGACAAAAGCGAGTTAAAACTTTCAATACTTAAAGAGCGAGCCCGCGCGCTCGCAAAAGAACCGGAAATACCTGATGCCGGCCTTCATTTTCTGGAAATAATCGAGTTTCGCCTGGCCTCGGAAACTTACGGGATGGAGTCAAAGCATATCCGGGAGATCTATCCGCTCAGGGATTTCACGCCGATACCAGGAACCCCTTCCTTTGTGCTGGGCCTGACGAACGTGCGCGGACAGATATTGTCGGTGATCGATCTCAAGAAGTTTTTTGAGCTGCCTGAAAAAGGGCTTGGGGAACTCAATAAAATAATAATCGTCGGTAACGAAGCCATAGAGTTCGGCATACTGGCGGATTCCATAACGGGCGCGCGCAGGGTTATAGTTGAAAATATACAGCAATCGCCGCCCACGATCTCCGGGACCGGGGCGCGGTATCTGAAGGGGATCACGAAAGAACGGATAGCCGTCCTTGACCTGGAGAAAATATTAAACGACGAGAAGATGATCGTGAATGAGTCGGCTGATAATAATGCGACTGATCGCGATAATTAAAGTATAGCTTACGGAGAAAATACTATGAGATGGACTATCGGGACTAAGATAGGGGCGGGTTTTACGCTGGCGCTGGCGCTTTTTGCGATCATAGGCATCACGTCGTATTTCTCGCTCAACAGAGCTATCGAGGCCGACAAATGGCAGAAGCACACTTACGAGGTGACGGACACGATCGCTGAAGCGTTTTCCGCATTGCAGGACATGGAAACCGGGCAGCGCGGCTTTGTTATTACGGGCGACGACCATTTTCTGGAGCCGTATAATAATGCCAAAAACAGAATAGAACCTTCCATCGAGGAGCTTAGGAAACTAACGGCGGACAACCAGGCCCAGCAGCAGCGGATCCTCATGCTGAGGGCCAAGGTGGATGACAGGCTCAATCAAATGGCGGCCGCGATCGGATTGCGAAAGGAGAAGGGTTTTGAAAGCGCGCGCCAATTCGTAGCTACCGCCGGGGGAAAGAACACCATGGACGAGATACGGGTGATCTTCGGCGAGATGAAAGCCGAGGAAAACTCCCTGCTACAGCTGCGTTCCGAGCGCGCGAATGACAGCGCCCTGTTCGCCAAGAACCTTATTGTGTGGGGAATGCTACTCGCGATAATACTGCTGGCGCTGACAGGTTTCATCACCGGCAGCAACATCGCCAGGCCGCTGGCCGTCCTTTCCGCGATGGCTTCGCGGATAACCGCCGGGGACCTGTCGATAAATATTTCCCCGGACGAACGCGCGGACGAGATCGGAGCGCTGACGCGGGCTTTCCGCCAGATGACCGAGAATTTCCGTTCGTCTATAACGAGCATTACCGAAGGGGTCGCTTTGCTCGCTTCGTCCGCGAGCGAGATCATGGCCACCACCACGCAGGTGGCGGCCGGCGCCGCCGAGAATGTCGTCGCTATCAATGAAACCACGACCACGGTGGAAGAAGTAAGGCAGGCCGCGCAGCTTTCTTCACAGAAAGCGAAAGGCGTGTCGGAAAGCTCCCAAAAACTGGCCAATATTTCCCAGACAGGACAAAAAGCCGTCGAAGAAACGACCTCGGAAATTAACAGCATCCGGATCCAGATGGAAGCGATCGCGAAAACGATCGTTTCATTAAGCGAGCAAAGCCAGAACATCGGAGGCATAATCGCTTCGGTGACGGACATCGCGGACCAGTCGAACCTGCTGGCCGTCAACGCGGGAATAGAAGCAGCCAAAGCCGGAGAACAGGGCAGAGGTTTTGCAGTCGTAGCGCAGGAAATTAAAAGTCTGGCGGAACAGTCAAAACAGGCCACCATAGAGGTGCGCAGGATCTTAAATGAGGTGCAGAAATCCACGAATATGGCGGTGATGGCGACGGAACAGGGAAGTAAAGCCGTGGAAGCGGGATTAAAGCAGGCGCTGCAGGCCGGAGACGTGATCAAAGCGCTGAGCGAGGCCACTTCGCAGGCGGTGCAGGCGGCAATGCAGATCGTGGCTTCTAGCTCGCAGCAGGTAGTGGGGATGGACCAGATAGGGAAAGCCATGGGGAATATAAATCAGGCCACGGCCGAGAACTCCCTGAGCGTCAAACAGACGGAAACGGCGGCCAGGAACATTAACGAGCTGGGTCAAAAATTAAAGCAGCTGGTTTCCAGGTATAAGATATAAGGGCCGCGTCCCGGTATGAACGAAAAAGATATCGAGTTCAAGAAACGTCTGCAGGCGATCTTTAAGGTCGAAGCGGAAGAGCATGTCCGCGCTATTTCCGCGGGTATTCTTGAACTGGAAAAAAAGCCGGAGCCGGAAGCGCTCGAGCCGGTGATAGAAAACATATTCAGGGAAGCGCACACGCTGAAGGGCGCGGCGCGGGTAGTGAACTTGCTGGAGATCGAGTCGATCTGTCAGCCGCTTGAAAGCGTTTTTTCAGCGCTGAAACACCGGGAGATAGAGCTTTCCCCCGGATTGTGCGCGCTGTTCCACAAGGCGGCGGACACAATTGCCCGGCTGGTGGCTTCCGCCGGAACGGAGCCGCCCGCGGCGGACTCCGGAGGAAGCAAAGAACTGATAAACCTGCTGGCGAGCGCTTCGCACACGACACTTATAAGCAACGCCCCGGTAAAACCGGTTATAGATCAGGAAGCATTACCGGCAAAACCCAAGGATGCGCCTCTGCTTTCTACGGTCAACAGCGTCAGGATACCTGTAAGCAGACTGGAACCGCTGCTGGTACAGGCGGAAGAAATGCTGCAGATCAAAATGGCCCACGGCCAGCGCATAACGGAATTGATCGAAATAAAAGAAAATCTTATCGCGTTAAAGGAGGACACGGCGAATTCATCGGGGAACAGGGAGACGCTTCTTAATAAACTTGAGAACCACGTTTCCGCCCTGCTCGCGGCTTTTAAACGGGACAGGCGCATAGCCGACCGCATGGTGGATGAGCAGCTGGAAACAATGAAACACTTGTTGATGCTCCCGGTCGGAACCCTTTTTGAAGCTTTCCCGGGATTTGTCCGCAGTCTGGCGCTGGACCAGGGCAAAGAAGTGGAATTGATCATCCGCGGCGAGGAGATCGAACTTGACAAGCGGATACTGGATGAACTGAAAGATCCGTTCATGCATATAATACGCAATTGCATCGATCACGGCATTAAGAAGCCCGATGAGCGGGCCGGCATGAATAAAACGGCTAAAGGGACAATAACGATCACAGTTACGCCCAGAGAAGGCCGGCAGGTTGAAATACTGATCGCGGACGACGGCGCGGGAATTGAGGCGGAACAAGTGCGGCTTTCGGCGGTAAAGTCCGGTGTAATTACGCAAGAACTGGCCCGCGGACTGAATTCTAAAGATGCGCTGGCGCTAATCTTTCAGTCAGGCGTATCGACAAGCCCCATTATAACCGAAATATCAGGGCGGGGTTTGGGGCTGGCCATCGTGCGCGATAAGATCGACAGGCTCGGAGGAACCATCTCGTTAAAGACCAGTCCTGGCGCCGGAACGGCCTTCCTTTTTTTGCTGCCGCTGTCTCTGTCCACCTTCAGGGGTGTTATGGCAAAAGTCGGCGAACAGCTGTTTATTTTCCCCGCCGTCAGCGTCAGTCGTGTTATAAGGGTGAAAAAAGAAGAAATAAAGTCCGTTGAAAACAGGGAGACTATACTTGCCGACGGCCAGGTTATGGCCGCAGTCAGCCTGGGAAAAGTGTTACAGGTCCCGCCGCGAAAAAATGCCGGCATCCCCGGCAAAGCCGGCGCTTCGGGGTATATGCCTGTAATAATCCTTTCCTCGGGCGATAAAGATATGGCTTTTATGGTGGACGAAATTTTGGACGAGCAGCAATTCCTGGTCAAGAGCCTCGGCAGACAATTGCACAGCGTCCGTAATATAGCCGGCGCGGCCGTGCTGGGAAACGGCAGGATCGTGCCGGTAATTAACATACAGGACCTGATAAGATCCGCCGTCCGGGCGGTCTTAACAGGCGGACTCGCGCCGTCCGCCGAAGAAAGCGCGCCTAAAAATGAAAAAATACTGGTGGCGGAAGATTCCATCACCTCGCGCACGCTGCTCAAAAATATCCTTGAAGCGGCCGGCTACCAGGTGGCTACCGCGGTTGACGGCGCGGACGCCTTCGCGCAGGTCCGGGCAGGAGAGTTCGATCTGGTAGTTTCCGATGTGGATATGCCGCGGATGAACGGGTTTGAACTTACCGCCGGGATCCGCGCCGATAAGAAACTTGCCGGGCTGCCCGTGGTGCTGGTAACCGCGCTGGGCTCCCGGGAGGACCGGGAACGCGGCATAGATGCCGGGGCGAACGCCTATATAGTTAAGGGAAGTTTTGACCAGAGCAACCTGCTGGAAGCCGTAAAACAATTAATTTGAAGTTTCGGGAATTGAAATGATAAAAGTCCTTATTGTCGACGATTCTGTGGTAGTGCAGGAATTCCTGCGGCACATTCTTGTTTCCGATCCGGCTATCGAGGTGGTAGGCATCGCCAATAACGGCGAGGAAGCGATAGAACTTGTCGGGCAAAAAAAACCCGATGTTATTACGATGGATATACATATGCCTAAGATGGACGGATTTGAAACGACCAGACAGATAATGGAAACCCAGCCCACGCCGATCGTCATTGTCAGCGCGCTCAGCAGGGTCAAAGAAGCCGCTTACACGTTCAGGCTGCTTGAAGCCGGCGCCCTGACCGTTGTGCTTCGCCCGCCGGCTTTCGATACCCCCGGGAACAAGGCGGCGGCGGAGGAATTGATCCTTACGGTAAAACTGATGTCGGAAGTAAAGGTTGTGCGCCGGTGCATAAGTCCTAAGTGCCGGAACAGTATGGCCGCGCCGGTCAAAACGCCTAAGGCGGTAAGCGGGATACAGCTCATCGCGATCGGAGCTTCCGCAGGCGGGCCGCAGGCGTTACAGAGGCTGCTTTCAAGATTGCCGCGGGAATTTCCCGTCCCTGTTCTTATAGTGCAGCATATCGCGACGGGGTTTGTGGAAGGCTTTGCCGATTGGCTTGGCGGCTCGATTCTTCTTCCGGTGCACCTTGCCGTCCGGGGAGAAAAACCCCTGCCCGGGCATTGTTATCTGGCTCCGGACAATTTCCATATGGGCTTGGGGGCCGACCTAAATATAGTGCTTAGCAGCGAGGAACCGCAAAACGGCTCGCAGCCGTCTGTCGCGTATCTGTTCCATTCGGTAGCCGGGGTTTTAGGGCCGCACGCCGTAGGGGTGCTGCTGACGGGTATGGGCAGGGACGGCGCCAGCGAACTGAAAGAAATGAAAGATAAAGGCGCCGTTACTTTTGTCCAGAATGAAGAAAGCTGCGTTGTTTTCGGCATGCCGGGCGAAGCTGTCAAACTGGATGCGGCGACTTATATGCTTTCACCTGAAGAAATTGCCGACAGCCTAACTGCCTTAGTTAAAAAGACCAACGGGAGATACTTATGAACGACCAGACAAGCGATCTAAAGGGAAAAGCGACCATACTGATCGTCGAGGACTCCCTGACGCAGGCGGAACAGCTTAGATATATGCTGGAACAGCATGGTTACAGAACGGAGGTAGCCAACAGCGGCGCAAAGGCCCTGGCTATCCTCGGCGAACGGAAGCCCGAACTCGTCATAACCGACAGCGTAATGCCCGAGATGCAGGGCTATGAACTCTGCCAGCGCATAAAATCGGATAAGAACATGAGAGATATCCCGGTGATCCTGCTGACCTCGCTGACCGGCACGGAAAATGTGCTGCACGGGCTGGCCTGCGGAGCGGACAGCTTCATCACAAAACCCTACGGCGAGGATTATCTCCTGTCGGGAATAGCGCGGATCCTGTCGGAAAAGACCCTGAACAAAAACCTTCGCCAGAAAATATCCGTCGAGATCATGCTCAACGGACAGAAAAGCTCGATCGAAACGGAGTACCACCAGATCTTAAACCTGCTTATCTCTTCGTATGAAGCGGCTATCATAAAAAACACCGAACTGATCAAAGCGCAGGATAGTTTAAAGCTGATGAACGACCGGCTTGAAGAACTGGTCAAAGAAAGAACGGCGGACCTGACCGCGGAAATAGCGCGGCTTAGGGCTCGGGATTAAGGCGACAGTTCAAAGATCGGGAAGCATAGCGTTAAGAAGAGGATCAATTTGCATGAAAAATATTCATAAAGTCATCGCTTTGCTTGCGGGCGCGACGCTGCTGATAGCTGCGGCAGTAATGGTAGATATGTCGTTCCGGGTCTTCAACCATACCAAACAGGCGGCCGACGCTCGAAAGCATACCTATTCCGTAATAATCAGCGCGGATAGTCTGCTGTCTGAAATGAAAGATGCCGAGACCGGGCAGCGCGGTTATTTACTGACAGGCGATAAGGCTTTTCTGGAGCCGTATTTAGCGGTGCGCAACGGCATCGGCGGTCATCTGAAAGAATTACATCAGCTTACCTTGATCGGCGCCGCCGACAAACACCTGGACGCGATAGAACCATTGATAACCGTCAAATTTGCGGAGCTGGCCCAGGTCATCGAGCTGCGCCGCAATAACAACCTGGCGGCCGCGCTGGCGATCGTGCGCGACAGCCATGGCAAGCGGCTGATGGATTCGATCCGCGCCGAGATGCAGAGTTTCATCCGGATAGAGGAAGAGGCGCTGGCGCGGCACGAAGCGGAGTTGCAATCGAACATGCGCCGCCTGCTCACCGTCATCTCCGCCATCAGCCTGTTCGCGCTGCTGCTCGCATTATCGCTGGTCTATTTCAGCTATCGTGAAATACAGTATCGGCTCAGGAATTTAGTTCTTCTTGAAACACAACATTTGCTCGCGCTTCAGGAGGAGACGAACGAACAACTGCAAACGGCAAATAACACCCTGCAGTTCAGCGAGGAAAAGCTCGCGGTCACGCTCAGATCCATCGGCGACGCGGTGATGGCCACCGACGCCGAAGGGCATGTTACGCTTCTCAATCCCCTGGCCGAGAAGCTGACGGGCTGGACGCAGGCGGAAGCCGCCGGCCGCCCGGTGGACGAAATTTTCCGCCTCATCGACGATAAAAACCGTCTGCCCTCCGCTAATCCGGTAACAGCGACTCTGGCGAACGGTCCGATGCCCGTTATGGACGCCCAGGCCATACTGATCGCGCGCGCCGGCGGCGAGTGCGCCATCGCAGACAGCTGCGCGCCGATCCGCGGCCGCGCCGGCCAGCTGCTCGGCGCCGTGATGGTGTTTCGCGATGTCACAGAGCGAAAGAGTGTGGAAACAGGGCTGGAAAAGACCCGGAAAGAATTGGAGATCATTAAAAAATCAGCAAATGAAGCCAGCGAGTACGCCGACAGCATCATCAACACCGTGCGCGAACCGCTGATCTCGCTCGACCAGGACCTGCGGGTGGTATCCGCCAGCCGCTCCTTCTATGAAGTCTTTAAGGTGAATCCCGAAGAGACCGTCGGCCAGCTTATCTACGACCTGGGCAACAAACAGTGGGATATCCCGAAACTCCGGGAACTGCTGGAGACCATCCTTCCCCAGAAGGCGACCTTCGACAACTACGAGGTCGAACACGATTTTACCGCCATAGGCAGGCGCATAATGCTTTTGAACGCCCGGCAAATTCAAAGGGTGCTGGGAAAAGAACGGATCATCCTTCTGGCTATCGAGGACATCACCGAGCGCAGGGAGATAGAAGACGGGCTGGAAAAAGCCCGCAAAGAGCTGGCGGCGACTAAAATATCCGAAGACGCGGCGCGGGAATACTCGGACAGCATCATCAACACCGTGCGCGAACCCCTGATCTCGCTCGACCAGGACTTGCGGGTGGTTTCAGCCAGCCGCTCCTTCTATGAAGTCTTTAAGGTTAACCCAAAAGAAACCGTGGGACAGCTTATCTACGATCTGGGCAATAAACAATGGAATATCCCGAAGCTGCGGGAACTGCTGGAAACCATCCTGCCACAGAAGGCGACCTTCGACAACTACGAGGTCGAACACGATTTTACCGCCATAGGCAGGCGCATAATGCTTCTGAACGCCCGGCAGATACAGAGAGCGTCGGGTAAAGAAAGGATCATCCTCCTGGCTATCGAGGACATCACCGAGCGCAGGGAGATAGAGAACGGGCTGGAAAAAGCCCGCAAAGAGCTGGCGGCGACTAAAATATCCGAAGACGCGGCGCGGGAATACTCGGACAGCATCATCAACACCGTGCGCGAACCGCTGATCTCGCTCGACCAGGACCTGCGGGTGGTTTCAGCCAGCCGCTCCTTCTATGAAGTCTTTAAGGTTAACCCAAAAGAAACCGTGGGACAGCTTATCTACGATCTGGGCAATAAACAATGGAATATCCCGAAGCTGCGGGA
>Ga0118677_10000648_pt1 | contig 75692 bp, 63 predicted proteins | sample AliMusrvi5mmetaG_FD_86154 | JGI IMG/M metagenome (GOLD analysis project Ga0118677, IMG submission 86154) | reverse complement strand
TTAACAATTTATGAACAGGTAGCATTTATATAAGGTATTACAAAGTAGACTTTTATTAAAAGAATTAAACATTGTTAACAGTACTTCATGTTGATAAAACAGTCGTTAAGCGCGCCGTTTTTTTGTTGATAGATGTTGAAAACTACCTGTCTGCCGGGTTGTTTTTTGTATTTGGTGACTGGAAGGAAGCCGGTTTGCAGTTTTTATCATTTTTTTGACACAAAATTAAGCAGTTGTTAACAAAAGATTGTGAAAAAATTAAAGAATTGATATTAAGAACATTATTCCGTATCAAAAATTGTTTTGAATTCATAATGATTCGTTTATGATTACATTTGTCAGGAAAAATATTAACAATGAACGGATCTCTCAAACAAATTGCTATAGGAAGCGATCATGCCGGATTCAGTACAAAGGAACATATCAAACAGCATTTGACTGAACTCGGTTATACCTTTCACGATTTCGGAACCTATTCGGAAGTTTCCATGGACTATCCCGATGCAGCCCATCCTGTATCAAAAGCTGTTGAATCAGGAACATACAAATCAGGAATCCTGATTTGCGGCAGCGGGAACGGCGTAGCCATTGTTGCCAACAAATATACGGGAATAAGGGCTGCACTTTGCTGGAATGAACAGATTACCGCCCTGGCCCGCCAGCACAACGATGCCAACATTATTTGCATTCCGGCCCGGTTCATCACGCCTGACGAGGCAGTCAAATTTTCGTTGCTTTTTCTTACAACGCCGTTTGAGGGGGGAAGGCACCAGGTGCGGGTTGATAAGATTTCAGCCTGCCTGTAAGTGATTCGGTTGAAGAGATGAAAAACGACACAGACCTATGAACGCTATAAATCAGAAGTTTCTTGACGATGCCCGGGCAAAATCGTTCGACGGGGAACACCGTAAACGATTGAACTACAATATAGGAAAATACGACGAACAGGTTGCAAAGGGGAAAAACCAGTATAAAAACCTTGAACTTGCAAGGCGCCGTGCTGCCAACACCAAGCACAAGATCATCAACAACCTTGATAAGTATCTTGTTGAATTCGAGAACAATTTCAGCAAAAGAGGAGGAAAGGTGATCTGGGCCCTGAACGAAAAGGAGGCCCAGCGCGAGATCATGCATATCATCAAACAATCGAAGGCCCAGGTTATCGTCAAGCAGAAAACCATGGTTTCGGAAGAACTTGAACTGAACGAACTGTTCGAGAAAAATAAAAGGGAGGTTTACGAAACCGACCTGGGAGAATACATCGTTCAACTGGCCGGCGAAAAACCCTATCACATACTCACCCCGGCCATGCACAAGTCGAAGGAGGATGTTGCAAAGCTTTTTCATGAAAAGTTCAATATGCCTGCCGACAGCAAACCCGAAGACATTGCCCATTTTGTGCGTGAGAAACTGCGCGGCGAATTTGTCAGGGCCGACGTGGGGATCACCGGGGGCAATTTTCTGATTGCCGACGTGGGTGCGGTCGCCCTCACCGAGAACGAGGGGAACGGGCTGCTCTGCATGGCTTTTCCAAAAATCCATATTGCCATCGTCGGTATTGAAAAGTTGATCCCGTCCATCGAGGATCTCGATCTTTTTCTGCCATTGCTGGCCCAGCACGGAACAGGCCAGCCGATCACCGTTTACAATAACATCGTGTTTGGTCCGCGGAATGAGTTTGAACCCGACGGTCCCGAAGAGATGTATGTCGTACTGCTCGACAACCGGCGCACCGAGTTGCTGAAGTTCAGGGAGCAGCGGCGGGCTCTTTCGTGCATCCGATGCGGGGCCTGTCTGAACGGCTGCCCGATATACAAGAGCGTGGGAGGTTATACCTATAATGCCACCTACTCCGGACCGATAGGTTCAGTCATTTCGCCGCATTACCTCGGGATGAAGGAATACAACCACCTGAGTTTTGCCTCCTCGCTTTGCGGAAAATGCACGGAGGTTTGCCCCGTGAAGATCCCCCTGCATGAATTGTTGCTGCACAACCGGCATGAGGCGGTCATGCGGAAATATGTCTCCTATACCTGGCGCACCATTGTTTCGGGATGGAAGATGGTCATGCTGCACAGGTGGATGATCGACAAACCCGGTTCACGCATGAAAAACAGGATGATCCACCGGTTTGGAAAAAAGATGTGGGGACCGCGCCGGACGCTGCCCAAAATTGCTCCTAAAAGTTTTCATGAACTCTGGAAAGAGTCGCATCCCTGAACTAAGCGGTCGTTTTACGGCTGAAAAAGCGGTCAATCAGCATCAGCAGCCCGGCGGATGCAAGGACAAGCATTCCGAACGATACGTATTTTGAACTGAAAACATTTTTCAACCCGGCAAGAAGGGTGCCAAAATAGGGGACAAGGATGTTCAGGTAATAATTTTTACCCGGGATCCAGTTCAGGAAGGGGATGTCGGACGTTAAGAGGACCAGCAGCACCATGAATGCAACCAGGGCATAGGGAAGGAATGCCTTCAGGTAATCAGGGAATGGCTTCCCGGCCGGCGCTGTTTCAGGAGTTTCCCGGATGGACTCCATGATGCGGCCGACAAAATCATCCGACGGACTATCCAGCGGGCTTTGCCGGATCATCCTTCCCAGGAGGTCATCTTTATATAATTCATCATTTTCCATACTGCTGCATAATTAATGACATTAATTCAATGCCCGGTTCATCATCCCGGCAAGTTCCCCATGTAATTTCTTCCGGATGCGGTGCAAACGTACCTTGACGTTCGACATCGAAAGCCCGGTAATGCTGCTGATATCTTCAATGGAATTTTCGCCCTTGTAAAACAGGGTGATCAGCAGGTTTTCATCATCGGTCAGGCGTTTCATAGCCTGTTCGATCATCTCCTTCTGTTCTTCCGGATCGATGTCGCCGATACCTTGCGAAACCTCATCATCGGAAAAATTCTGAATCACATAATCATCCATCGGTACCAGATCCAGCCGTTTTTTCCGGGTTTTGGAAATGGCGGCATTATAAACGATGCGATAGAGCCATGTTGAAAATTTTGATTTCCGTTCGAAGGTTTTCAGGGCCTGGAAAACCTTCAGGAAACAATCCTGGGCGATCTCCTCGGCATCTTCCCGGTTATTCAGTATTTTCAGCGCAATGGAGAATACCATGTTTTTATGTTTCGACACCAGCATCGCATATGCCGGAACATCTCCGTTCAGCACACGATCAATGTAATAATTGTCGTCAAGGTATTTCATTGGAGATTTAGACGGTTTGAATGAACCAAAGTTACAGCCCGTAACAAAGATAATTCCATTTGACGCGTATGGTCATTTTTTATTTGCAGAACATAACATTTTTTTGTACGTTTGTAGGTTACACGATACATTAACCACACCAAAAATCATACGTTATGAAAATGTTTACACTTGCCGGTTTGTTTTTCCTGCTGATGGTTTCAAACCAGCTTTTTTCCCAAAACCTGGGAGATAATCCCAACCTCGACCAGGTTCCCGGGTTTCTCCGCGAACGCATCTCCCAACATCCGAAGGCTCCGGGTGCCACCACCGCTGTCGTCACCATCGGGAACTGGGACAATTACCTCCTGGGTACCGATTTCGGGGAAAGCAACATGGCTGAAAACCCCAAACAGCCGACCTGGTTTTTCACGGCATACAACACCAATGCACCGCATGATACCGAAAACGGTTATGACTGGTTCATCCATACTGCCAATTTCGGTGCATCCATGCAGGGTGACCCCGTGGTTACCTACGACAGCCTGGGCAACCTGTTTTATGAAAACATGTACGGAGCCACCATCGCCGGGTGCAAGGTGATGGCCTCCACCAACAATGGTGTTACCTGGGGTCCTTCGGTCACTGCCATTGCGGGGAACGACAAGAACTGGATCGCCGCCGACCAGACCTCCGGTCCCTATGCCAACTATGTCTACACAACCATGACCAACGGGGGCCCCCCGGGGAACTTTGCCCGCAGTACCGACCACGGCGTTACATTTACCTCTACCTGGGCGCCGACCACCCAGCAGATCCCGGGGATGATGGTAGCCGTTGGCCCGGCCGGCAATGTGCAGGGCGGAGCCGTTCACGTAGTGACCAACAGCGGTAGTTCTTTCAATTCAACCTATACTTTTTATGTATCGAACGACGGCGGTGCCACCTTTACCCAGAAATCGGCCCAGCAGTTCTGCAATACCGTCGGCAGCCAGGTTGGAGGCAGGAATTCTGTCCAAGGCATGCGTACACGCCCCTACCCGATGATCGCAGCCGATAACAGCTACGGTTCCAACCGTGGGAGGTTATACCTTGTTTATGCATCAAACGATCCTCCCTCTTCATCAGGCAAACCCGATATTTTCTGCCGTTCATCAACCGACGACGGGGCTACCTGGAGTGCAGCGGTTAAGGTAAACGACGATCCCAACACCACCAACAACCACCAATGGCATCCTGCCATCTGGTGCGACAAGCAAACCGGCAAACTCTATGTCATGTGGATGGATACACGCGATACGCCTACCAGCGACAGCGCTTATATCTATGCCAGCTATTCAACCGACGGCGGGCAGACCTTCGCAGTCAACCAGCGGATCTCCAACGCCAAGATGAAGATAGACTGCCCCACCTGCGGCGGAGGCGGAACTCCCAGATACCAGGGCGATTACAATGGTGTGGTTTCCAATAAAAAGGTCTCCATGATCGGCTGGACCGATTTCAGGCAGGGAACCTTCGAAAGCATGACGGCCTATTTCCCTGATTTTGCCGTGGCCCTCGACCATGCAGCCGACACCCTTTTTACACCCCTTGACAACACAACATTCCAGGTCAACATCCCCGAGGTTAAGCTTTATACCGATACGGTCATGGTAACTGCCAGCATCAACCCGACTCCCACCGCCGGAACCATCACGGTTCAATACCCTTCGGGCAACAACCTTACCACCCTGCCCGGTTCGGTACCGGTTAAGTTTGTACTCAACGGCAGCGTTCCCTCAGGGACCTACATGGCCACCTTTATTGCCAGTGGTCCTAACGGAACCCCCGCCCACAAACGTACCGCCACCCTCCTGGTCATGCCGGGCAATGTCTTCCTGACAACGGCCACGGCAACCCCCGCGAACATCTGCCTGGGGCAGACAACACAACTGAATGCTTCGGTAATCGGCGGCACAACGCCCTATACCTATGCATGGACTCCTTCGGGCACACTGAGCAATGGCGCCATTGCCAACCCCGTTGCAACACCCACCGCCACCACTACCTACCATGTGACCGTTACCGACAACGCAGCACACGTTACCAGCGATAGTGTAACCGTTACAGTGAAGGCCGGACCCGCCGCTCCCGGCCCGATCACCGGTCCGCAAAATGTCTGTGTCGGCGCAACCTCCACTTATACCATTGTCGACGTCCCTGTGGCCACCACCTATTCATGGACGGTGCCCAGCGGCGCGCAGGTTACCTTCGGACAGAACACGACCAGCATCACAGTCGTCTGGGGATCCACCTCGGGGAATGTTTCGGTCATTGCAGGCAACGACTGCGGTCCGAGTGTTCCTTCGGTACTTGCGGTGACTGTAAATTCAGCCCCGACCACGGTGGTACCGATCCATGGACCCGATGCGGTTTGCGCGGGCGCAGGCGCGAAATTCTACACCGCCCTGGGTGATTTCGCGGTTACCTATACATGGACGGTTCCCAACGGCGTGACGATCGTCAGCGGCCAGGGTTCCGATACCCTTCATGTAACCTGGGGACAGGCAGCAGGAAATATTTCCGTCATGGCGTCCAACAATTGCGGCGGAACTCCGATTGTAACCAAGACCGTAAGCCTGAATGTCGTTCCCGCAGCAGCCGGAACCATTACCGGCAAGGACACCGTATGCCAGGGAACGGCAAATCATGTTTACAGCGTTCCCGCAATCAACGGTGCAACACAGTACGTGTGGACCCTGCCCGCAGGAGCCACCATCACTGCCGGACAGGGAACCAACCAGGTGACGCTCTCATTCAGCCTCACCGCCCAGTCGGGGAACATCAGCGTGAAAGGCAGCAACGACTGTGGCAGTGGTACCGAATCGGTAAAAACACTAAAGGTGAACAATTGCGCAGGGATCAACACCAGTGCGCTTGAATCGGCCGTTCAGATCTACCCGAATCCCGTCAGCTCCGAACTGACTGTCATCATCAATGGTACGGAACACCAGCTTAACCTCTCCATCACCGACATTGCAGGCAAGGTGGTTTATGCTGAGATGCTTTCGGGTCTTCCCGCTTCCTTTACAAAGAAACTCAACATGTCGGCCTACACAAAAGGTGTTTACTTTGTAAGGTTGTCGCACAATGACAGGGTATTTAGCGAGAAAGTCATTGTACAGTAGCAGTTTAGATAGAATTTTGTAACCATGGCAACCTAATTGCGTCAAACGGATCGAAAACGGAAAACAAACCAAAATTAAACGGAAATGAATACTGAATTTTTGATCCCGATCGCGTTTTTTGCCATGGTTTACGGAATCGTTTACCTGCTCGTAAGGCGGAAAGAACGCGTGGCGCTTATTGAAAAGGGCGCCGATGCAAACATCTTCGAATCATCAGGATACAGGCCTTCCTCCCTTAAATGGGGATTGCTCCTGGTGGGAATCGGAACAGGTATCCTGCTGGGAAAGATACTGGCGGTGTATACAACCCTGAACGAAGAAGCGGCCTTCTTCTCCATGATCTGTATGTTCGGAGGGATCGGACTTATCATCTATCACCTGATTGCAAACAAGTTCGAAACCCCCGGGAGACCATGATCATTTCATGAAAGGTTATTTTAGCCATGAATTCCCCTGGTTTGCCGGAAGGTGATCAGGGGAATTCCTTTTTAAGGGGAAAACGGTCCAGGACGATGTATTCGGGACCTTCGCGACGGAGGATGCTTTCATAGAGGATGATCTCGCCGATATGAACCGGTTCGGAAGCAATGGTTTTATGTTGTTCGAGGATGTGGCGGAAAAGAACCTTGTCGTGAAGGAATTTTATCCGGCCCAGGGTCAGGTGTGGAACCAGGTTCTGGCGGTCGGCTTCAAAGCCGGCGACGGCAAGAGAGGAATGAACAGTTTTCATCAGGTCGGCGACCTCTTTAAAAGGTTCGATTCCCACCCAGATCACCTTCGGGGCATAGGAACTTCCGAAGATCCCGAGCCCCGACAGCTTCAAAACAACCGGAACAGCATTCCCTGCGCATTCGCGGAGCACCCCGGTAATGGTATTAATTTTCCGTTCCGCGGTCTCCCCGAAGAATTTCAGCGTGACGTGAATGTTGTGTTCTTCCACCCATTTGATCTCTTCATGACGCATTCCCGACTTCAGATCGCGGAAAGAAGCCATAAAATCAGCGTCCGGATGAATTTTTAGCGCAGCAAATAGTCGTTTCATATTAAAAAGTTATTAATTTTGCATCTGCTTTGGGGGATTAGCTCAGTTGGCTAGAGCGTTAGACTGGCAGTCTAAAGGTCAGGGGTTCGACTCCCCTATTCTCCACAGGGTAACCTCCGGAATCGCTTTGTTTAAAAGGGTTCCGGTGGTTTTTTTTTACCACTCCATGAACGGATGCCGTGAGAGCCAGGCATTGGAATAACGTTTGTCGGCGGTTACCTCCTCCCCCACCCAATCCGGTTTCTCAAAGCGATCATCCTGGTTTTCAAGCTCGATCTCCGCAACAACCAGCCCTTCATTGGCCCCTGAAAATACATCCACCTCCCAAATGTGTCTTCCAGCCGGGATCCGGGTGCGTATTTTCTCCACCACGGAGGGGGCAAACAAACGGAGCATCTCTTCTGCTTCACCTGACGGGATGGGATATTCAAACTCGGGCCTTGAAATTGTTTCCGGTCTCCCCTTGATGGTCAGGTATCCCTGCCCCCCCGCAACCCTGACCCTGACCACCTTTTCGTCGTCAATACACAGGTATCCCTGGATGTAGCTTATCCCGGGAGGTTTTTCAAGAGCGTTCCATTTTTCCCTTTTCACAAGGAATTTCCGCTCGGTTTCAACATTCTTCATGGCGTTGCTTTTACCTTGGCAAGATACAAAAAGTGCGGATATTAAACGAAAACAGCCCCCTTCCGGAGGCTGATTTCGTTCCCGCCCCCGGGGGGGCGGGATCATCGAAAGAATACGGAATGAGGAAAGATAAAGAACGAACCAGTATTAACCAAAACCCATTTTTCCCGTATTCTTTATTTTTTTGGCGGCTTTATTTCAACCGGGGACGCGGAAGCCCGGAGATCGCGGTTGTTTCTTCGCATGGCGAATTTTGTGGAAATGAGTGCCAGTATGAAATAGGCCGCCACCTGGATCATCAGTACAATGGCCTCGGGCCTTACCGATGCCAGCCCGCCTCCCATGACCCTCATTTTGAGGAACGCCGGCAGCATCGGCGTAGAGGGGAACAGGTATCCCAGTACTTTTACGAACCCCGGCAGCGATTCCACCGGCCAGGCAATGCCGCTCAGGAAGAAGACGACCGGTGAAATGAAAACGAGGAACATCAGTGAGTGAACCCTTTTCTGGAACCAGGCCCCGATCGTGATTCCCATGAAGGAGATGGCGAAAAGGTACATGATCAGCATCGGGTAAATGTTCAGAAAGTTGTTTTTGTCGGGGAAGGAGAGCCAGTGATAGAACAGTACCAGGGTGACCAGCGTGGTGATCAGGTACAATGCCACATATACCGCCGATTTGCCTAAGATGATCTGGAGGGTATGAACCCGGCCGCGAAGGGATTCGGTAGCCACAGATTTGTGGCGCTCATAGTGTTTCCCGAAGAGCAGGCCGATGCCGATCAGCAGCGATTGCTGGATGACGATCATCAGGATCCCGGGGACGATGAAGGTTGCGTAGCCCGAGGAGGGGTTGTAAACATCAAACACCTGCGGACTGATGGCTTCATAATTGTTCAGGGCTTCGTCGTACATGTTTCCGCCTGCCATCAGCGACTTGATCTCCACCCCTGCATTGATGAGGCCGGTGACATAGGTTGCGGCGGTATATACCTGCTTGTAAACTAAAAACCGGCCTGCGTCGCAGTAAACGGTCACGTTTGACTGGCTTCCCCTTAAAATGTTTTTTTCAAAGGATGCGGGAATCAGCACCACGCCGTGGATTTTCCCCTGGTAGAATAGACCTTCGGCCTCTTTCATGTTTTCGGGCCGGCAACTGATGTTCACCTGTTCCGTTGCATCCAGCAGCCTCGCGTATTGCCGGCTGAGGGCGGTGTGGTCAAGGTCGACCACCGCCACAGGGATTTCGCGGATCGTTTCATTGACATAACCGACCGAATACAGCATCGGGTAGGCGATGGCTGCCACGATGAAGATCAGGACCGTGCCGGCATCGTTGAACGATTCGCTGATCTCCGCCGCGAAGATGGCGTAAACATTCTGCAGGTTATCCGTTATTTTCTTCCACATCGTTCGATCAGATTTTACCCCGGTATTTTTCATTTTTCAGCAGGTATTTCAGGCGTGGGACCATGCACAGCCCTGCCGCTATGAAGATTGTCATTTGCCAGAGGCAGATGTTGGCGTTCGATAGTGGTTCATTGCGCAGGGTCTGCCCGGCGAAGATCTCCAGCCAGTAGGTGAAGGGAAATATTTTACTGAACACCTGCGCCACCGGCGGCATCCCGAAGGCCGGGAAGGTAAGTCCGGCAAAAGTGATGGCCAGCATGGTATAGGCGCTGGCAAGGGATAATGCAAGCCGCAGGTTTTTCGAAAGGGTGACCAGGAAGATGGCCATCGCCTGGTAACTGAGGATCATCACCAGTTCTGATAAGAGGATCATCAGGAAGTGGCCCTGGAGGGGAAGCCCGAGCACCCGGAAAAATATCAGGTTCATCACCATGGCCAGGCAGAAATACCAGGCTGTGTGGAGGACGAATTTTCCTGTTATTGCCGAAGACATGTGATCTTGGGCAGCCGTCAGCCATTCGGGACCGGTGCCATACTGCAATTCCGTTCCGAAGGCGTAAATGGTACCGAAAAGAATGTAAACCGTTAGCAGGATGGGCAATAAAAGCAGCACAAGGTAATATTCATAGCTGGTGTAGGGGTTGAAAAGCAGGACCGCGTTCAGTTGCACGGCCTGGATCTTCGCCATGGCCCGGGGTTGTGTTTCTCCCCATATCATATGCGTTTGCAGTTTAATCCCGGTTGAAAGGGTTGCTATGGTTTTTTGAATGCCGCTTTTCAGAAGGCCGGCTTTGATCAGGTAAACATTGTTGAGATAGATGGCAATGTCTGCATGCTGACCGCGCAGGATGTTTTTTTCAGTTCCTGAAGGGATCACGACAATGGCACTGGTTTCACCGGAGACAAGTTTCAAACGTGCCTCTTCCAGCGAATTGCCGCTGTTGTCGGGGCTGGCAACCGGGGTTGCCTCAATCATGCGGATCATTTTCCGCGACAGGGAGGTATGGTCCTGGTCGACGATGGCAACGGGCAGTTTCCGCGGAACACTGGCCGAGAATATCAGCGTAATGAGGCTGAAGCCGATCAGGGGCGCAATGATCCCGATGAATAGATAAACTTTATCACCCAGGATCCGGTTTATCTCCCGCATGATAACTGCTGTCACCCGGCCGGATCGTTCGTTGTTCATTGTTCAGTTATTGAAACTGTTGTTATTTTCTTGCTTTTTCAGCCACTTTACGCCAGTTGACCAGCGCACTCATCCCCGGTCGCAGCCCCTCAACCGGGGTTACGGGCCTGGCGTGGACCTCGAAGGTTTTCATATCAAAATCGCCGGAGGTCTTGGTGGCATTCCAGGTGGCGAAATTCCCCAGCGGGTGGATATAGGTGACCTTCAGCCTGAGTTCCTTGTTCCCCAGTGCCGGGAAACGGGCATCGAATTCAGAACCCATCTTTACCGAAGCCAGCAGGTCCTCCCTGAGGTTGAAGGTTACCCAGCAGTCGTGGAGATTAACAATGGTTACGACCGGATAACCGGCAGAAACCAGTTCACCTGGTTCGGCAATAACATCGGAAATCTCACCGGTTACCGGTGATGTGATGCGGGTTTCGTCCAGGAAACTCTTTACCTCGGTGATGGCGCCCCGGGCACGGTCGACCATGGCTTTGGCCGATTCTTTGTCTTCTATGCGCGTACCGTTCTTCGCCTTGATCCAGGTTTCCCTCGCCGCATTTACGGTTTCCAGTGCGGCCTGAAGCTGGGCATCTGATTCGTCTTTTTTCTGAGCCGGGAAAACACCCTCCTTATACAGGTTCTGTACCCGGATGTTTGTTTTCTGGGCCAGGTCGTATGCGGCTTGTGCTTTCATGTACATGTTGTAGGCCGCCGAAACATCCTCCTTTTCGGCCCCGGTGATGGCTTTCGAATTCTGTGCCACGGCTCCCTGCAGCGCCGCATTGGCCTGGTCGAGGCGGGCATTGATCTCGGGGCTGTTCAAAACGAAGAGCAGCATCCCCTTTGTTACGGCATCGCCCTTGTGAACCGGAAGGCTGTCCAGCCGTCCCACCACCTTGGATGCAACCCTTACCTGCGTGGCATCCACCTCTCCCTGGACCTCCAGGGGCTTGGGCATGCAGATGACGATCGCCGAATATATGATGAGAACAAGGAGTATGATTACTCCGACGATTGTAAATAAAATCCCTTTTTTATTCATGACATGATTTTTTTCGGATGGTAATATGACTATTGATAACTTTCTGTTTTTACACCGGCCCTCGTGGCATATGATGAAAAATCACCCGGGATACCCGAAAATTCCAGCAATTTCGCAAGGGTGACATCATAATTGTACATGGACTGCAGCCGCTCTGTCCTGATCTGCGCCAGCGCAAGGCTGGCGTCAATCACCTGGGTCGAATTGGTCATCTCCTGGTGAAATTCAATTTCACTTGCCCGCAGGTATTCTTCGGCATATGTGCGCGCCGTTTCCAGTTCAGCCAGTTCGTCACGGTACATGGCGAGTTCGTGGTACAGTTTATTGATCATGGTACACACGTCTGCCTGTGCTTTAAGACGATACTCTTCGGCCTCCTTTGTTTTGAGGGATGCCGACTTTACCTTGGCAAACCTGGAAACCCCGTCGAAAATGGTCCATTTCAGTCCCACACCAACTTCCCAGTCGGGCAGGTAAGGCGACAGGTCCTTGTTGACAATATCGTAGGTTCCCTGGAGGGCGACGGTTGGAAAAAAATCGGCACGCTCGGCCTTGTAGGCCTGTGCTGCCAGCTCCTTTTTCCAATCGATCTGGTTCAGCAGCGGGTTTTTCGTGATGGAAAAGGTGAGAAAATATCTTTCAGGCTCGATGGAATCAAGATAAAACAGGCTTGAAAGCGTTTCGATCCTGGTACTGTCGCTCACCGCCATGGTGCACGCAAGGGCCTGGTTGACGATTTCGGTCTGCTGCAGGGATTTGCTTAACTCGCGGCTGGCCTGCGCGTGGTAAACCTTTGCGTGCAGCACGTCGGCACTGGAGATCATCCCCTCTTTTTCAAGTTTTACGGCGTCGTCAAGATGCTGCTGCAGCCCCTTAAACACCTCCTGCCTGACCAGAACAACCTGTCGGGCGAGGCTGAGCCCGTAATATCTTTCTGCCAGTTCGCTGATGAGTTCACCCTGGTGTTGCCGGGTTATTTCGAGACTTTCGTTCTCATAAATCGTTGCCGCCTTATTGGCTGCCCTGATCCTGCCACCGGCATACAGGGGCCAGCTTACGGTTGCCGCAACCACCCCGAACGCCTTTTTCTGGATCGTCTGGTCCCAGTTCTCTCCTTCTATCGTATTCAGACCGGCAAGCATCTTCTGCCTGACCATCTGGGTGGCGGCATCGTCGGAAACTCCCGGGATGCCCCCGAATTTTCCATAGTTTCCCAGGGTCTGGTACAACGGTGCGATGGCATCTCTCACCGGCGTGAGATCAAGATGGATCGGGTCGGACATGAGCATCGCGTTCGCCATGATGCCCACGGTCGGGTAGTAAAGGCCCCTTGCAGCCTTCCGGTCCTGTTCCTTCTGAAGCTGATGATAACCGGCCTGCTTCAGTAAATGGCTGTTCTGCCAGGCGATCTCGCGCGCCTGTTCAAATGTTATTTTTTTAACAATTACAGGATCTGCAGCCTGTGAACCAAGACCAACCTGGATGAACAGGAGGGTCATGCCAATGAATTTTTTCATTTTAATGCGGGTTATAATCTGAGGTTAACGATTTGAAAGATCGGGATCCCGCCTGATGATCCCGTAGAACAGGACATCGAGCAGCCGGTCGAGGCGCTGGCCGAGGATAGGGTCCCCGTTGTTTTCGCTCACCAGCAGCGGGATCTCCATCCCCTTGAGAGCGGTAACGATGGCGATGGCAGTCAGAAAGGTGTCCTCGAGGTAAAACCTGCCTGCGGCGACACCGTGGTCCAGGATTCCTGCCACGATGCTGATCTCGTCATTGTCCGTCTGCTGTCTTACCTGGTCGACGAAATCGCGCAGGGCGGTAAATTCGGTACGAAGCACGTGGTAAAGGTTTTTCAGGCTTTGCAGCTCGTGCATCCGTTCAACCACATATACCTTCAGTTTTTCACGGGAATCTTCTTTTTCAGAGACCGCGGCCAGGATTCTCTCTTTCATGACGTTGAGCTCCTTTTCGATCACCTCCCTGAAAATGTCCTCCTTGCTGGTGAAGTAATAATAGATGGAACTTTTTCCCTTTCCCATCTCACGGGCGATGTCATCCATTGTGCTCTTTCCGTACCCGTAACGGTTGAACACCTCGTGGGCCGCCTGGAGGATCTTCTCCCGTATTTCGCTTTTCTTTACCATTTTTTCCTGGTTTTTGATGATCCGTCGGTGATCTTACATTAAAGGTGGAATAATTAGCGATCTTAAGTATTTTGTAAATAATTCTTATTTAGCATATTACAAATAAATTCGACCAATAGACCAATTCGGTCCAAAAATACAACAAATATTTCGTTGATCACCAACATTTGAATATTATTTTTTATTTCAGTGTAAGTTCATGAAAGAATGGTGTTTGCCATGTCATTTAAACTGCTTAACTTTGTCCTGTTAAAAATTTAACAATAAAATCATGAATCCGACACATATTGAACATCTTGGTATTGCGGTACGCAGTCTTGAAGAAAGCATTCCCTTTTATGAAAACCTTCTCGGAACGACTTGTTACAACATCGAGGAGGTACCGGACCAGCGCGTGAGAACGGCTTTTTTCATGGTTGGCCAGACGAAGATCGAACTGCTGGAGTCGACCGACCCAGAAGGCCCGATTGGCAGGTTCCTTGAAAAAAAGGGGGAGGGCATCCATCACATCGCCTTTGCCGTCGGCAATGCCACCGAGGCTCTTGCCAAAGCGGAAACAAGTGGCATTGCCCTGATCGACAAGGTATCCCGCAAAGGAGCGGAGGGGATGAACATAGGCTTTTTGCACCCGAAATCAACCCATGGCGTACTGGTGGAATTCTGCAGTAAATGATATTGTAAAGACGCACTGCAGTGCGTCTCAGTTATAAAAACCTCACTCATATGGCTAACGAAAACAAGATCTCCGAACTGCTCGCAAAGCGCGAACAGGCAAAGCTCGGTGGCGGCGAAGAGCGCATCAGGGCGCAGCATAAAAAAGGGAAATACACCGCCCGCGAACGGGTGGAAAAACTCCTTGACGAGGGTAGTTTTGAAGAATATGACATGTTTGTCAGCCATCGCTGCACCAATTTCGGACTGGAGAATGAATCCTATCTTGGCGATGGTGTTGTCACGGGCCGTGGGACCATCGATGGCCGCGTTGTATTTGTCTTTTCGCAGGATTTCACGGTGTTCGGTGGTTCCCTGTCAGAGACCTTTGCCCGTAAGATCTGCAAAATCATGGACCAGGCCATGAAGGTCGGCGCCCCGGTGATCGGGATCAATGACAGCGGCGGGGCCAGGATCCAGGAGGGGGTCAACTCGCTGGCAGGGTATGCCGAAATTTTCATGAGAAACATTGCCGCCTCGGGGGTTGTACCCCAGATTTCGGCGATTTTCGGTCCTTGCGCCGGCGGGGCGGTCTACTCCCCTGCCCTCACCGACTTCGTGGTGATGAGTGAAAAAACAAGTTACATGTTCGTTACGGGTCCGAAAGTTACAAAAACGGTTACCGGTGAGGACATTACCACCGAGGACCTGGGCGGTGCCACCGTACATGCGACAAAATCGGGGGTTGCCCACTTCAGGGTTTCGAACGAGGACGAAGGGCTGATGATGATCAGGAAACTGATTTCCTATCTGCCCCAGAACAACCTCGAGGACGCCCCGCAAACAGAATGCACCGATCCGATCGACAGGGTTGAAGACCTTCTGAACGAAGTGGTTCCGACCAATCCCAACCAGCCGTACGACGTAAAAGATGTAATTTATTTAATGGTGGATGACCGGGAATTTCTGGAGGTACACCAGCATTATGCCAAGAATATCGTGGTGGGTTTCGCCAAATTCAACGGGATCTCGTGCGGAATCGTGGCCAACCAGCCCAATTACCTTGCAGGAGTGCTCGACATCGAGGCGTCGCGAAAAGCTGCCAGGTTTGTCAGGTTCTGCGATGCTTTCAACATTCCCATTATCACCCTGGTGGATGTTCCGGGCTTCCTCCCGGGCAGCACCCAGGAGTATGGCGGGATCATCATTCATGGCGCAAAGCTCCTTTTTGCATATGGGGAGGCAACCGTACCGAAAATCACCATCACCCTGCGAAAATCTTACGGCGGGGCGCACGACGTGATGGGTTGCAAGCAGCTGCGCGCCGACATCAACTATGCCTGGCCGTCGGCCGAAATCGCCGTGATGGGCCCCAAGGGTGCCATCGAAATCCTCGAAGGCAAGAAGATCAGTGAAATAGAGGATAAAGACGAACGGAACCGTTATATTGCCGAGAAAGAGGGCGAATACAAGGTAATGTTCGCAAATCCTTACGATGCTGCCCGGTACGGTTACATCGACGATGTCATCGAACCGCGCAATACCCGCTTCCGGATCATCCGCGCACTGCAGACCCTGCAGACCAAGAAGGACAGCCTGCCGCCGAAGAAACACAGCAACATTCCCCTGTAAACCAAAGGCAGATCCATGAAAACATTAGAAATAACTTTCGACCTGTCGCTGATCGACCATTTCACAATGGTCATCACCATTGCCGGGTATTGCATCGTGCTGATGGCACTTTCGGTCATTGCCTATGTCTTTACCAGGTTGCACACCCTGCAGGATTTTTTGTCCAAACGCAAAATCAACAAGGGAACCGGCGAACCTGAAACACAGACGAACGTAGTCATGACCGGCGAGGAAAACGCGGCCATTGCCGCTGCCCTGTACCTGTTCTTTTCTGAATTGCATGATGAGGAAAAATATGTGATGACGATCAGGAAAGTATCGAAAACATACTCCCCGTGGAGTTCAAAAATCTATGGAATCCTGAATACAATGAAACACTGGTAAACCATGAAGAAATTCAATTTTGTCATCAATGGCAATGCATACGAAGTAGAAGTACTTGGTTTTGAAGAGAATATTGCCAAAATGGAGGTTAACGGAACGCTGTACAACGTCGAGGTCCAGAAAGAGCTGAAAATTTCCAAAACGCCTACCCTTGTCAGGGCGGAGCCGCCAAAGCCCACCCGCAAGGAGTCGAAGATCCCCAGGACGCCGACGCAGACTACCAACATGGCCATCAAGGCGCCATTGCCGGGTACCATCATCACGGTCCTGGTACAACCCGGCGAAAAGGTCTCGATGGGTCAGAAACTGCTGACGATGGAGGCGATGAAAATGGAGAACAACGTCCTTTCCGAAAAAGACGGCGTTGTCAGGGTTGTGCTGGTAAAACCAGGGCAGACCGTTGCACAGAATGATGTTTTAGTCGAAATAGAATAGCCCATGAACACGTTGCAGACCTTATCCGGACTCTGGGAAGATACCGGTTTCCACAATGCGACCTGGGGGAACATCATCATGATCCTGGTGGGCATTCTCCTGGTTCTCCTGGCAATCAGGTACAGCTACAAACCCCTGCTACTCATCCCGCTCGGGATGGGGGTCATCCTTGGGAATATCCCGTTCCTTCACACGGCGGCCTACCACCCCGGCATATACGAGGATGGCAGTGTGCTGAACTACCTGTTTTTCGGGGTGCTCAAAGGCATCTACCCCGCCCTGATCTTTCTCGGGCTCGGGGCCATGACCGACCTTTCGCCACTCATCTCCAACCCCAAACTCATGCTGCTGGGTGCAGCGGCACAGGTTGGGATTTTCGCTACCTTTCTCGGGGCCATGGTGTTCGGTTTCCCGATGGCCGAATCGGCCGCCATCGCCATCATCGGCGGTGCCGACGGGAACACGGCAATTTTCCTCACTTCCCAGCTGGCCAACGGTTTACGGGCTACCGGCAAGGGAATGGGGGTTCAGAATCTCATTGGTCCGATCGCCATCGCGGCATACATTTACATGTCGCTGGTGCCGGTGATCCAGCCCCCCATCATGAAACTGCTTACCTCCAGGAAAGAGCGGCTGATCCGCATGAAACCTCCCCGGACCGTCAGCAAACTTGAAAAGATACTTTTTCCCCTCTTCGGGCTGCTGCTCACCACCTTTGTCGCACCGGCCGCCCTCCCGCTGCTGGGCATGTTCTTCTTTGGAAACATACTCAAAGAATCAGGTCTTACCAAGCAACTCGCCTCCACCGCCAGCACCATCCTGATCGATATCGTGGTGATCCTGATCGGTTTGACGGTCGGCGCCAGCACCCAGGCCGATGTGTTCCTGAAATGGGAATCAATCATTATCTTTGTTCTCGGTGCCATCGCCTTCATGGTGGCGACAGCCGGCGGGGTGATCTTTGCCAAGGTGATGAATGTTTTTCTCAAAAAGGAGAACAGGATCAACCCGCTCATCGGCGCGGCCGGTGTGGCTGCGGTTCCCGACAGTGCACGCATTGCGCATGAAATGGGGCTTAAGGAAGATCCGACCAACCACCTGATCGGCCATGCGATGGGACCGAACATTGCCGGGATTATCGGAAGCGCCATCACCGCGGGATTATTACTTGGTTTCTTATTGTAAAAACATGCTGATCATAGGAATTGCCGGGGGGTCCGGTTCGGGAAAATCCACGGTTGTCAAACAGGTGATCAAACACCTGCCCAAAGAGGCCGTTACCGTCATTCCCCAGGATGCCTATTACAAGGATAACGGTCATAAATCGGCCGGGGAGCGGGCAAAGATCAATTTTGACCACCCTAGTTCCATCGAGTGGGGCCTGCTCATCAAGCACCTGGAAACGCTGAAATCGGGCACCTCCATCGAAATGCCCATCTATTCCTATGTGACCTGCGCCCGCTCGAAGGAGACCGTCACCGTCAACCCGTCGAAGGTGATCCTCGTGGAGGGGATTCTCATCCTCTCCAACCCCCGACTGCGGCAGAAGATGGACATCAAGGTCTTTGTAGACGCCGACGGCGACGACCGGCTCATGCGCATCATCTGGCGCGACATCGAGGAGCGCGGACGCTCGTTCCAGCAGGTTCTCGAACATTATGAACAGTTCGTCAAACCCATGCACCTGCAATTTATTGAACCCACCAAGCGTTATGCTGATATCATTGTGCCCCAGGGAGGGCAGAACAAGGTCGCCATCGACATTCTCTCCTCCCGGGTCAGAACGCACATAAACCCCGAGGTTCATGACGGAAAAGCAGCCCAACCATCTCTTAAGCGAACATAGCCCCTATTTGCTTCAGCATGCCTTCAACCCCGTCGACTGGTATCCCTGGTGCGAAATTGCATTGACCAAAGCCCGGATTGAAAACCGGCTCCTGGTGATCAGTATCGGTTATTCGGCATGCCACTGGTGCCATGTGATGGAACATGAGTCGTTTGAGGATGAAGAGGTGGCGGCAGCCATGAACAGCCATTTCGTACCGGTCAAGGTTGACCGGGAGGAACGGCCCGATATCGACCAGGTTTACATGGATGCTGCCTATGCCACCACAGGTCGCGGCGGGTGGCCGCTGAACGTGATCGCCCTCCCCGACCAGCGTCCCGTTTTTGCCGGAACTTATTTTTCAAAACGCGACTGGCTGCACATCCTGGACTATTTTGCCGGAATTTACGACTCGAACCGGGACGACCTGGTTCAACAGGCTTCAGAGGTGGCGAAAGGAATGAGACAGCACCGGGCGATTCCTCCCGCACGGGCGGATGAAACGCCCGACCCCGGGATGTTGCATGAAATTTACAGGCGGTGGAGTGAGGAGCTCGACCTGGTCAACGGCGGCACACGCGGGGCTCCCAAATTCCCGATGCCTGCAAACCTTGAATACCTTTTACGGTACGGATTCCTGCAGGGAAACCGGCAACTCTCCGGTTATATGGCGCTGACCCTCGACCGGATGGCCCGTGGGGGAATTTACGACCAGCTCGGGGGAGGTTTCAGCCGCTACTCGGTGGATGCCGCTTGGCATGTGCCCCACTTCGAGAAAATGCTTTACGACAATGCACAGCTGATTTCCCTTTATTCGGAAGCCTTCGCTGCTGAAAAAAATCAAAAGTGTAAAAAAGTTGTTGAAGAGACAATCGGCTTTGTCAATCGCGAACTTACGAGCCCCGAAGGCCTGTTTTATGCCTCCCTCGACGCCGACAGCGAAGGGCAGGAAGGCACCTTTTACGTATGGAGCCATGAGGAAATCGTGAAACACCTGGGCGAAGACGCCAGGTTGTTCGAAGAATATTTCAGCTGCGAACCAGGCGGGAACTGGGAAAATGACCGGAATGTGTTGCGGATTTCACCCGGCATTAATGCGCTTGCGGCCAGTCATGACATGACGGAAGAACAGTTTTCGGCATTCATCCGCATCGGCTGCCACCGGTTGCTGAATGCCAGGGGAAACCGTGAAAGGCCGGCAACCGACGACAAGATCCTGACCTGCTGGAATGCGATGATGATCCGGGGACTGGTGACTGCAGCGCGGGTGTTTGGTAACCAGGCCTGGCTTGACATCGCCATCCGTGCAGCCGCCTTCTACCGTGAAAGAGTTGAACAGCGCGGCGGAAAGTTATGGCGCAATGCCAAAGGAGGCAGGCTGACCATTGCCGGTTTCCTCGATGATTATGCCTTCCTGGCAAGTGCCTTCCTTGAACTTTACCAGGCGACCTTTGACAATTCCTGGCTCGTTCCCGTGAGACTGCTGATGGCAGAGGTCACTGAACATTTCACTGCAGAGGAGGGACTGTTTTTCAATCTTTCGTCAGGTGAAGAGCCGAAACTGGTGACTGAAACCCTGGAATTGTCGGACAATGTTATACCCGCCTCAAACTCGGTGATCGCGTCCAACCTTCTTACAGCCGGTTACCTGCTTGGAGATGCAGGTTATATTTTGCGAGCGGAGATGATGGTGAAGGCCATGATTCCCGCAATCGTGAGAAGCCCTTCCCATCATGCCAACTGGGCCGACCTGCTGCAGAAAATCATCATCGGGGTGGTTGAGGTGAACATCACCGGCGGGGCGTGTTTTGAACTACTGCAGGAGTTTTCGGGCCATTACCTCCCGGGCGTGATCTTTTCAGGAGCAGGGCTTGGCAGGGATGCTGCCGATGAAAACAGGCGGGTGACGGGGAAAACACTGATCTATGTGTGCCGGGACAAGGCCTGTTTCGCACCGGTTGAAACGGTTGCAGAGGCTATTGCCATTATAAATGATTAAGGTTTTTTCACCACAATAGTCACATCAGACACAGCAGGGCACAACAGGATGTTTAAAGGTTTGATGAGAAGGTTTTGTTTTTAAGCCGGAAATGGCTGCCTCCCCGCAAAGGGGCTGCCGCTCTTTCTCGGCCATATTTGTTTTTGATGCGGAAAAATTTGTAAGTTTGAATTCCCAAATCCGACAGAAAAATGGAAACACAGAAAGCACTCGAAATTCTTAAAATGGCCATCCTCATGGAAAAAAGGGGCCATGCCTTTTATGCAAAAGTTGCCGAGCAGACTCCCGAACCTGAGATCAAACATATCTTTCTGACCATGGCAGATGAGGAGACACAGCACGTGAAGTTCCTTGCGGAGCAGTATATCAGCTATGAAAAGAACCACACCTTCAAGAAGGTTGAACTGCCCGACCTGGCGAACGAAGGATTCGCCACGCTGATCCTTACCGAGGAGCTGAAAAACAAGGTCTCATCAGCTGGTTTCGAAGCGGCGGCCATTTCGGCGGCCATCGATTTTGAGAAAAAGGCAGTCGAGGTTTATTCAAAGCAGGCGGCCGAAGCAACTGATCCAAACGAAAAGGCCTTATATAAATGGCTGGCCGAATGGGAAGGTGGTCACCTGAAGATCCTCAGCGATATGGACAACGAATTGAAGGAAAAGATATGGAATGATAACCAGTTCTGGCCGTTCTGACCTACATTCCGGTGCGCATGGCCTCCACCGGGTCGAGCTTTGAGGCCGACCAGGCAGGCAGAATACCGGAGATCAGCCCGATTACAGCGGAAACCCCGATCCCCAGGATGATGTTTCCCTGCGTTAGCACAAGGTGGAACCCTGTAAAATGTGACACCAGCAGGGTGATGATCAGGATGATCAGCAACCCGACCGCACCCCCGATCAGCGAAAGAAATACCGCTTCAAACAGGAACTGGAACAGGATGAAGTAGTTCTTGGCCCCCAGGGCCTTTTGAATGCCAATGATGTTGGTTCGCTCCTTTACCGACACGAACATGATGTTGGCGATGCCGAACCCGCCTACCAGAAGCGAGAATCCGCCGATGATCCATCCCACCATAGCGATAACACTGAAGAGGCTATCGAATCCCTTTGAAATAATGTCGGTTTCGTTGATGGCAAAATTATCCTCCGCTGCGGGCTTCTGTTTCCTGATCGAGCGCATGAGCCCTGTTAGTTCATCGCGCAGTTCGGCATTGGATACCAGGGGTTTTGCCTTCACCACGATGGTCGATCCCATGTCGCGCAGATCAACCAGTGTTTTAAAATAATTGACGGGAAGATAAACCGCCTTGTCGTTGGAATTCCCGAAAAAATCCTCCCCCTCCTTGGTGATTACGCCGATCACTTCAATGTTACGGCCGAAGATCTTGATCTTCTTCCCGATGGGGTCGCCTTCGCGGAAAAGATCTGTTGCAAGGTCGGCGCCGATGATGGCGATGTTTTTGCCGCTGGCCGATTCACTCAAGGAGAAATAGCGGCCATCGGCCAGTTCAAACTTCCATACTTTGTCAAAGTCCTGCGAAACACCCATCACCCCAATGTTTTCAATATAGTTGTTCTGGTATTTCACCGTTTTGTTCACCTGCACCATGTAAGCCACGGCATCGGCAAGGGCTGAACGCTTTTCAACCTCCCGCATGTCGTCGAGCGAGGCTTCGGGCCGTTGCCAGTATTTCCACCAGGGATAGTCGCCACCCATGGCCCAAGGCCACTTCTGGATATACAGCACGTTGGTTCCCAGGGAGGCGATGCTCTTGCGGATGGAATTCTCCATGGCGTCGAAAACGGTGAATACCGAAATGACGCAGAAAATCCCGATGGTGATGCCGAGGAGGGAGAGGATCGTACGAACCTTGTTCACTATAATCTCCTGAAAAGCAAACAAATAACTTTCGCGAACCAATCGTAATATTAAGATCATGGAGGTACTGGTTTCCTAATTTAACAATCAGTAAAGGTAATATTTAATCCCTTATGGCCTATTCCATTGTTTGATCCGGTAATTTTTGGTAACATTGCAAAGGGTCAGCAACGTCGGATTTTAGACGCAGGCATTCCGTTAATGTTACAAAATTCAGCAAAATGACCGACCAGATCAGGATTAAATCAGCGCTGATTTCCGTTTATGAAAAGGACGGGATCGAAGAGATTGCGGGGAAACTCGTATCGTTGAATGTACAGATCATCTCCACCGGAGGAACATACGATTTTCTGAAAAGCAAAGGAATAGATGCAATTGCCATTGAATCCATCACCTCCTATCCCTCCATCCTGGGAGGCAGGGTAAAAACCCTCCACCCGAAGATTTTCGGGGGCATCCTCTGGCGCCGCGACCAGATAGCCGATGTGGGCGATGTTGAAAAATACGAGATCCCTTCGGTCGACCTGGTCATTGTGGACCTCTACCCCTTTGAAAGGACCATCGCCGTTAACAAAAACGAGGAGGAGATCATCGAAAAGATCGATATCGGCGGGATCAGCCTGATCCGCGCGGCCGCTAAGAATTACGCCCATGTGCTGGTCATTCCTGCCACCGGCTTTTACTCCGACCTGGCCGGGCTCCTGGAGAAAAACAATGGTTTCACAGGTATTGACGAACGCCGGTTGTTTGCCGCCCGGGCCTTCAACGTCTCCTCGCATTATGATACAATGATCTTCAATTATTTCAACCGCCGGGAGCACATCAGCGCCTTCAAGCAGAGCATCCTTTCGTCGTACCCGATGCGCTACGGCGAGAATCCGCACCAGCAGGGCACCTATTTCGGCGACCCCGACGGTGTTTTTATCAAGCTTCACGGGAAGGACCTGTCGTACAACAACCTTGTCGACATCGACGCCGCCATCAACCTGATCGGAGAATTTTCCGAACCCACCGTGGCGGTCATCAAGCATACCAATCCCTGCGGGGTTGCCAGCCGTGAGACGCTCAGGCAGGCCTATCTCGACGCCCTGGCCTGCGACCCGGTATCGGCCTACGGCGGTATTGTCATTGCAAACGGGACCATCGGCATGGAAACCGCGATGGAGCTGAACAAGCTGTTTTTCGAAATATTAATTGCCGATGGCTATGAAAATGATGCCCTTGATCTCCTGAAATCAAAGAAAAATAGAATAATTTTGCAAAAAAATTCATTTACTTTCCCGACCCGGCAGTTCAAGTCCATCCTGAATGGTGTTCTTGAGCAGGAGAAGGACCTTGCATCGGAGCAGGAGACCGATTTTCAGTATGTCAGCAGGCAAAAACCCACACTCCAGGAAACTGAAGCGCTGGTGTTTGCCAATAAAATTGTAAAACACTTGAAATCAAATACCATCGTTCTTATAAAAAACCGGCAGCTGATCGGTTGCGGGATGGGGCAGACCTCCAGGGTGGATGCCCTGCGCCAGGCGATCCTCAAGGCACGGACCTTCGGGTTTGACACCACAGGGGCGGTCATGGCCTCGGATGCATTCTTTCCCTTTGCCGACTGCGTCGAAATAGCAGACGAGGCGGGCATCAAGGCCGTGATACAACCGGGAGGTTCGATCCGTGACGCCGATTCCGTCAATTACTGCAACGAACACGGCATGGCGATGGTGTTTACGGGGATTAGACATTTTAAACACTGAGAATAGAGTGAAGCGTGACAAGTGACAAATGGAATATGGCATGCTGAGCAGGGAATAATACATTGTTAACCGCCATTAGTTTTTTGGTCACTTGTCAATAAACAAATTTAATCAAGGAGTTATTAAATTTTCAACCATGGGATTATTTACAAAAGAAATAGCCATCGACCTGGGCACAGCCAACACCATCATCATATACAACGACAAGGTAGTTGTTGACGAACCCTCCATCGTGGCCATCGAGCGGAGTTCGGGAAAGATCATCGCGGTGGGGAAGAAGGCGCAGATGATGCATGGGAAGACCCACGAAAACATCAAAACGATCAGGCCGCTGAGGGGAGGGGTTATCGCCGATTTCCAGGCTGCCGAGCACATGATCCGCGCCATGATCAAAATGATCGACTTGCGCAAATCATGGTTTCCGCCCGCGCTCAAGATGGTGATCTGCATTCCATCCGGCATCACGGAGGTGGAGGAGCGGGCCGTCAAGGATTCGGCCGAACAGGCCGGGGCCAAGGAGGTCAGGCTGATCCATGAGCCCATGGCTGCCGCAATCGGGATCGGGATCGACGTACTTGAACCGGTCGGCAACATGGTGATCGACATCGGCGGAGGCACCAGCGAAATCGCCGTGATCGCCCTGGGCGGGATCGTGAACAACAAATCGATCAGGATCGCCGGCGACGAGTTCAACGCCGACATCGAGGAGTATATGCGCAAACAGCACAATATCAACGTGGGGGAACGCACCGCCGAACGCATCAAGATCGAGGTGGGAGCCGCCCTGGCCGATATCGACAACCCGCCGCCCGACTATGCCGTGCATGGCCGCGACCTGCTTACGGGGATTCCCAAGGAGGTTATTGTGAACCATGCCGAAATCGCCCATTGCCTCGACAAATCGGTGGCGAAGATCGAGGCAGCCGTCCTGAACGCACTCGAAATGACCCCGCCCGAATTGGCTTCCGATATTTTCGAAACCGGCATCTACCTCACCGGCGGCGGAGCCCTGCTGAGGGGCCTCGACAAACGCCTCCACCTGAAAACGAAACTGAAGGTTCATGTTGCCGAAGATCCCCTGCGCGCCGTTGCCCGCGGGACAGGCATCGCGCTTAAAAACTTTGACAAGTTTACGTTCCTCATCAAGTAAGAGGTACCATGCGGAATCTTTTCCTATTTCTCAGGGAGCACTATTTCTATTTCCTATTCCTGCTGCTGGAGAGTTTTTCACTGATTCTGCTGTTCAATTACAACGAATTCCAGGGCAGTTCCCTCTATGCTGTTTCTAACTCCGTTTCGGGATCCGTCAACGGAATGTTCAACGGGATCTCGGAGTATTTTTCGCTCCGGAAAACCAATCGGGTGCTGGTGGAGGAGATGGCCAAACTGCATTCACGCATCCCTGAGGCATTTTACGCTTCCGACGTCAACATCTTTTATAAAAAGGATACCATTGTCAAGCTGGAATACAAGTACATCAGCGCAAAGGTCATCAGCAACTCCACCAACAAGCGGAACAACTACCTGATGATCAACAAGGGCACCCTTCATGGCATCGAAAACCACATGGGGGTGATCATCGGTAACAAGATCGTGGGACAGGTGGTGAGCGTTTCGCCCCATTTCAGCTGGATCATGTCGATGCTGAACAAGGACAGCCGGATTTCGGGGAAGTTCAAGAAGAACAACCAGCTGGTGAATGTTGAATGGAGCGGCGGAAACTACCGGAAGGGACAGGTAAAGGAGGTGCCGAAGCATGTGAGGATGGTGAAGGGCGATACGATCATCACCAGCGGGAACTCGGAGATTTTCCCCGAAGGACTGCTTATCGGCACCATCAGCGATTTCTCGAACCTTCAGGACGAAAATTTCAACAACGGCGAGATCTTCTTTTCAACCGATTTCAACAGCCTGGGATACGTGGAGGTGGTGGTTGACATGATGCGGAAGGAAAAAGACGACCTGAAAGCCTCCTTTAAGGCGCATTAACCATTGAATAATTAACGAACCGTGACCTCGAGAACCGTTTTTTACAATATCATCCGGTTTTTTTTCCTGGTGTTCCTCCAGGTGTTGATCCTGAATCACATCAACCTGGGCGGGTACATCAATCCCTATTTCTATATCTATTTCATCCTGCTGCTGCCCTTTGGGATCCCTCGCTGGCTCCTGCTCGTATTGGCCTTCCTGCTGGGGATCAGCATCGACATCTTCACCAACACCATCGGGCTGAATGCGGCCGCCTGCCTGATCATGGCCTTCTTCAGGCCATTGGTTATCTCTGCCATTAGTTCCGGACCCGAATCGCTCATCGGCGATACGCCGACTTTACGGAACCAGGGGATCAAGTGGTTCCTGTACTATACGATCATCCTGGTGCTGATCCACCATTTCGCCCTTTTTTACCTGGAGATCTTCCGTTTCAGCGAGTTCATGGCAACCTTCTTCCGCGTGCTGCTGAGCAGCGCCTTCACCATGGCCCTGGTGCTGATCAGCGAATACCTGCTTTATCCCAAAGGCAAATAAAAAACCCGTTCCTTAGAGAAACGGGTGGTGAGGTTTCGAGCGGAGTCGAACCGCTGTGGACGGTTTTGCAGACCGCTGCCTAGCCACTCGGCCACGAAACCAGGTTGAATGGGAGTGCAAAACTAAGAAAAATTTTGAAATTATAACCAAATCATTTCTTCCATAGGGTTTTGAAACTCACCTGCTGCATTTTACCTCCCATCGGCGGGTTGAGTTTGGCGATCTTCAGGTCGATCGCGAGGATGGCCGGGAAATCGCGCCTGATCGCCTCAACGATGCGTGCGGCCACATGTTCGAGCAGGTGCGATTTCTGTTCCATTTCCCGTTTCACGCAACGGTAAAGCCCCACGTAGTCGGCGGTGTCGTGGAGGCTGTCGCTCCGCTCAGCCACCACCGTGTCGATGTCGACCACCAGGTCGACAATGAATTTTGTCCCGATGATTTGTTCCTCTTTGAAACAGCCGTGAAACGCGAAGAACTCCATCCCTTCCAGCAGAATTGTACCCATAACCTGTGTTTTTCAACCGGTGAAATTACCAATTTCCGGGGTACAGGGGCGGCGGTTTTTCAAATTGTAGTAAGTTTGCAGAAGAATATGCCCTGCCCGGGCAACCATGGATCGTGGGAGAAACCTGTTTTTTTCTCTCCGTGAACTTAAAAAGCCCCCTGTGTCTTTGTGTTTAAAACTTGAACCACAGAGGCGCAGAGAAGTTACTGAGAACACGGAGGAAGCAGCCGCCCGGGGGGACACAAAATTTATATGCTGATTATGGAAGAGCCAAAATTGCCGGAAGAAAAGGCATTGCGATCGCTGAATTTCATCGAGGAGATCATCGAGGAAGATATACGGAACGGGGTCAACGAAGGCCGTGTGCATACCCGGTTTCCGCCCGAGCCGAACGGGTACCTGCACATCGGCCATGCGAAGTCGATCTGCCTGAATTTCGGGCTGGCCAAAAAATACAACGGGATGACCAACCTCCGGTTCGACGACACCAACCCGGTGAAGGAGGATGTTGAATATGTCGATTCGATCATGGAAGATGTCAAATGGCTGGGTTTCGACTGGGAAGACCGCCTCTATTACGCCTCCGATTATTTTGAACAGCTTTACGAATATGCGGTGACCCTCATCCGCAAGGAAAGGGCCTACGTGTGCGACATGTCTGCCGAGGAGATCAGCGAAACCCGCGGCACGCCCACCCGACCGGGGAAGGAGAGCCCCTACAGAAACCGGACGGTAGGAGAGAACATCGACCTTTTCGCCCGAATGCGCAACGGGGAGTTCCCCGACGGCACCCGGGTGCTCCGGGCCCGCATCGACATGGCATCGCCCAACATGCACATGCGCGACCCCGTGCTCTACCGCATCCTGCATGCGCACCACCACCGCACGGGCGACCAGTGGTGCATCTACCCGATGTATGATTTCGCCCACGGGCAGTCCGACTCCATCGAACGCATCACCCATTCCATCTGCACCCTCGAATTCGAGGTTCACCGGCCGCTTTACGACTGGTTCATCCGCGAGATCGGGATCTACCCCCCCCGCCAGATCGAATTTGCACGGCTGAACATGACCTATACCGTGATGAGCAAGCGGAAGCTGCTCGAACTCGTCCAGCAGGGTTTTGTCAGCGGCTGGGACGATCCCCGCATGCCCACCATCTGCGGATTGCGCCGCAGGGGTTTCACCCCCGAGTCGATCCGGAATTTCGCCGAGACCATCGGGGTGGCCAAACGCGACAACATCATCGACGTGAGCCTGCTCGAATTCTGTATCCGCGAGGACCTCAACCGGCGCGCAAACCGCCTGATGGCCATCCTTGACCCGGTGAAGGTGGTCATTGACAATTACCCGGAAGAGTTGACGGAAGAACTCGAATCGGTGAACAACCCCGAAGATGAATCCAGGGGAAAACGGAAGATGCCCTTTTCCAAAACCCTCTTCATCGAGCGCGACGATTTCATGGAAGATCCCCCAAACAAGTTTTTCAGGCTTGCCCCGGGGCGCGAGGTGCGTTTGAAGGCTGCATACATCATCCGGTGCGAAAGTGTCGTGAAGGAGCCGGAAACGGGCAGGATCACCGAAATACACTGCACTTACGACCCGATGACCCGGAGCGGCATGCCCGACAGCAACCGCAAGGTGAAGGGAACACTGCACTGGGTTTCGGCAAAGCATGCGGTGGGCGTGGAGGTAAGGCTCTATGACCGGCTCTTTGTAAAGGAGAACCCCGACGACATCGAAGAGGGAAAAACCTACAAGGATTACCTGAACCCAGATTCGCTGAAGGTGATCACGGCGATGGTGGAGCCGGCGGTTAAAAATGCGCAGGTCTCCGAGAAATACCAGTTCGAGCGGACAGGCTATTTTTCTGTGGATAAGGATTCAACCGCGCAGAACCTCATCTTCAACCGGGTCGTCCCCCTGAAGGATTCATGGGTGAAGACTGAAAAAGTTAAATAAAACTTGACAGATTCGGAAAAAATGTATTAATTTTGCGCTCAGATTGTCCGATGGTGTAACTGGCAACACAAATGATTCTGGATCATTAGAGTCTAGGTTCGACCCCTAGTCGGACAACAATCGAAACCCTGTAAATCAATGATTTACGGGGTTTTTTTATGGCTCCGTGGAGGGTTTCAAACACGGCCTCTTCCATGTTTCACGCAGATTAAACCTGGCAGCAATTTTGTCTTTGCGGCCCCAGTCATGTTGCTTTTATTTCAGTACCTGCAATTTGCAGTTCAGATTCGAATTGCCGGTATGAAGGGAAACGATGTACAATCCCGGTGAAAACCCATCCAGCCCGACCCTTTCGGTGTGGATTCCCTTTACAAGCCAGCTTCTTTCTACATTATAAAGAACGTTCCCGGTCATCCCGGTGATGGTGATCGCCGCCGATGAGGATTCGGGCAGATTAAACGAAACATTGACAAACGCTTTGGCAGGGTTCGGTGAGGTTGTCAGCCGGCCTTTCGCTGAGGGTGCGGTCCCGGCAATGCCGGTCAGGAGTCCGTCGCAGTACCACAGCCCGTTCTGGGCAGGGGATGCAAAGATGCGCTGCTGGCCGGTCGCCACCAGGTTCATCCCCGGCGAGGCGGAAAGCCAGCTGCTGCCGCCAAACCTGCAGATCGTCGTGATACCAAAAGCCGAAGCGGGCAGGCCGGCCCCTGAAACGGAATCCCATGTACTGCCCAGGGAATTTGATTCATAAATGTAAACCGTTTGCCCTGATCCGGCATAATGCTGGAAGGAAAACAGAGAAGACCCTCCGCATGCCGACAGGTTTGGCGGGGACGGGGGAGGGATATGGTTCACGATGGGGTAGATGGAATTGCCGTAATCAAACGACTTGTAGATACCGGAAGAAAGTGTGATAAACAGGATGGAATCGATGCAGCAAAGGGAATACACATCGGGGGTGTTCCACCAGCCGGCCATGCTTTCCCATGAAACGCCATGGTCCAGCGACCGGTAGCAGCTGGAATAGCCCCAGGTAAAAAGAGCATTTCCGCACCGGCTGATGTTTTTAAATGACATGCCCGGCAGTTGCTGGTTCCAGGACCCGCCACTGATATTTCGCGAAAAAATACCATTGCCCCCGGAGGCGATGAAAACGGTTGAATCGATCACGGCAACGCCGCTGGCTGGAGCGCCGTCGAGCCCCTGGCTCGGGACCCACTGGGCACGCACACCCGTATTCGCGGCCAGTGAAAACAGGATGACAAAACAAACGGATATCCAATTTTTCATATGTTCCGGTATTTGCTGAACCTCATGAATGCAACGCAATTTTCAGTCAAATCATTGAGATCATGGCTACAAACAAAAATAATGAATTTACAGGCACCTTGCGGCTTTGAACCAAATATTTAGTACAGACAGGCCAGCGGCCCCGGATTGACAGGCGGTACAAAAAACCTGTGCAGGTTATCCATGGTTCCGTTGACCGTGGGTACCGGAAAAATCGGTAACATTGCCGCGGAAACCGACAACCTCCATGAAGAAAAACCCGAAACCGGGAAAAACCCTGAACCAGGGGCAGGAGAGAGGTCCCGGCAGCGAATACCTGCTTGCAGGGGCGATCGCGCTGTTCACCCTTATGCTTTACCTGCCATCGCTGAAGAACGGCTTCGTCGACTGGGACGATACCGGCTACCTGCGGGACAACCTGGCCATACACCGTCTGGGGTGGGTACAGCTGAAGAACATCTTCACCACCTTTTACAGCGGCAATTACCATCCCCTCACCACCCTCAGCTTTGCCCTCGAATATGCCGTTTCGGGCTTCCGGTCGGCAACACTCTACCATTTCGATAACCTCTTGCTGCACCTGGTCAACGTGCTGCTGGTTTACCGGTTTGTAAGGCTCATCAGCCCTGAACGGTATGTGGCGGCCATCGTGGCCCTCTGGTTCGGCATCCACCCCATGCACGTTGAATCGGTGGCGTGGATCTCCGAGCGCAAGGACCTTCTCTATACCGCCTTTTTCATGGCGGGACTTATCTGCTATGGGTATTATCTCCGGGTTTCTGCCGGGACACCGGGAAAGAAGGGTGAAATGCCGGCAAGCCGGCGCAGGTATTACCTGCTGTCAATGTTTTTCCTGCTGCTTTCGCTGCTTTCGAAATCGGCCGCGGTGATCTTCCCGCTGGTGATGTTGCTGATGGATTTCCTGGAGAAGCGTAAATTCTCAGTTCGCCAGATTTCCGAAAAGATCCCGTTTTTCGTCCTGGCATTGGTTTTCGGGATCGTGGCCATCCTGTCGCAGGGATCCGCCATCCACCGGGGACTCGACCTGGACCTCGGGACGGTGAACCGGTTTTTCACCGTCAATTATGCCATCTTCCGTTACATTTCGATGATGTTCTTCCCTGCGGGATTGTCGGCTTACCATCCCTACCCGGGTGCAGGACAGGGGAGTGAAGGGACGCTCATCTATCTTTCAGTTCTGTTCAACCTTGCGATCGTGACTGCCGCAGCCTGGTCGCTGAAATATTCAAGGAAATATTTCGCAGGCTTCCTGTTTTTCCTGGTCAACCTTATCCTCGTGTTGCAGATCCTGCCGGTTGGCGGGGCCTTCATGGCCGAGCGGTACACCTACGTGCCCTATATCGGGCTGTTTTTCATCGTTGCAACACGCTTCACCGGAGTGCTGGCGAAGCCGGGGATCTCTTCCTCCCTGAAAACATTGCTGTACGCAGTCTTCATCCTTTTCTGCGTGTTCTTCAGCATGACCAGCTGGCAGCGGATCGGGGTGTGGAAAGATTCCTTCACCCTTTTCGACAACGTTGTTCTGCGTTATCCCGGAAACCACCTGGCGTGGTACCTGCGGGCGTCGGCGCGGGAGAACAGCGATGTTGCCGGAAAAATCGCCGATTATTCAAAGTCGGTTGCGCTCAAGTCCGCAAATCCCGATGCATACAACAACCTTGGGAACATATACTCCGCGGCAGGGAAATACCCGGAGGCGCTTGAAAACTACAACATGGCGCTCAAATATGACACAACACTGGCGGAGGCGCTGAACAACCGCGGGGCGGTCAAAGCCATCGGGGGCGACCTGCCGGGAGCCCTGCTGGACATCAACAGGGCGCTGGCGGTTAAGCCCGCCTACAAGGATGCCTACCGCAACCGGGGATTGGTCAGGCTGCGCATGAACAAACTGTCCGCGGCGCGCGATGACTGGAAAATAGCCGTCGAACTGGGGGATGAACCTTCGGTAAACCTTCTGGAAAAGTATTCCCGGTAATTGATCAGGCCAGTTTTTGCAGCCCGGCCCTGATCCTGGCGGTGAACTCCTCTTTGCCCAGGATGGCTGCAAGGTCCATCATGCCGGGTCCCTGGCTGGAGCCTACGGTGAGCAGCCTCAGGGGATTCATCACCTGGCCCATTTTGACACCCGTGCGGCTGGTGTATTCCTGCACAAGCGTATGAAATGTTTCGGCTGTGAATTCCTCCACGCGTTCCGTTTCGGCGAGGATATCCTGCAGCAGCGCAGCGGTGCCCGGCTGCCAGATCTTCTGGTAAACCTGGGGATCGTATTGTTCGGGACGCATGAAGAAATACCACGAATTGGCCCACAGGTCGGGGATCAGGGAGGAGCGCTCCCTTACCATGCCCGTCACCCGGATGATGTAACCAGGGTCGGGATCCAGGCCATACTGGTCAAACCAGGGTTTGAGATATTGTGAAAGTTCCTCATCGCCCAGCCGCTGCAGGTACTGGTGGTTGAACCAGCGCGCCTTTTCCGGGTCAAATTTTGAACCGTGTTTGCCCACCCGTTCGAGTGAAAAAAGGCTGATAAGTTCTTCCATGGTGAAAAATTCCTGCTCTGTTCCCATGCCCGGGTTCCACCCAAGGTGTGCCAGGATGTTGATGACCGCTTCGGGGAGGTACCCCGATTCGCGGTAGCCCGAGAACAGCTCGCCGCTTACGGGGTCTTTCCAGGCGGTGGGGAATACGGGGAAACCCAGCCGGTCGCCGTCGCGTTTGCTTAGTTTCCCGTTGCCGTCGGGTTTGAGGATGAGCGGAAGATGGGCGAACTGCGGCATGATCGATTCCCAGCCGAAAAAGCGGTAGAGCAGCACATGGAGCGGGGCGGAGGGAAGCCACTCCTCGCCACGGATCACATGGGTGATCTGCATCAGGTAATCATCGACCACATTGGCCAGGTGGTAGGTGGGCAGACCGTCGGACTTGAACAGGACCTTGTCGTCGAGGTTCTGCGTGTTCACAGTCACTTCGCCGCGGATCAGGTCGTGTACCGTCACCGGTTCGTTTTCGGGTATCCTGACACGGATGACGTAGGGTGCGCCGGAAGCAAGATAAGATTCGACCTCTTCTGCCGGGAGCGCGGTTGAATTCCGCAACGATTTCCGGGTGTGCTGGTCATACTGGAAGGTTTTGCCACCGGCTTTTGCCTGCGAACGCAGCTCCTCCAGTTCGGTTTCCGTATCAAAGGCATAGTAGGCATGACCGGCGTCGATCAGCTGCCGGATGTAGGTCCTGTAAATATCCGAGCGTTCCGACTGGCGGTAGGGGGCGTGCGGGCCTCCCTTTTCGGGGCTTTCATCGAAATCGAGACCGCACCAGCGGAGCGATTCGGTGATGTATTGTTCGGCACCCGGCACAAACCGGCTCTGGTCGGTGTCTTCAATCCTGAGGATCATGGTTCCGCCGTGCTGCCGGGCGAACAAGAAATTATAGAGGGCTGTCCTGACGCCGCCGATATGCAGCGGACCGGTTGGACTGGGTGCGAAACGTACGCGTATTTTGTCTGTTTTCATCATCCTGTGTTAAAAAGTGCAAAAATAAACTATTCCGGCCTGCGAAATATCATATGTCGCTTATTCGTACTTTTGTCAAGGAATACCAGGAGAATACCGGGGTGCAGCTGACCTGCGCCGGGTAAGGCTCACTACAATTTCAAAGGAACCATGGCACAGGAACACGAACTCATTGTAAAACTTGATGGTTTTATCCGGAAATATTATAAAAACCGGATGATCCGCGGTTTCATGTGGGTCTGTGCACTGATGGGGGCTTTTTTCCTTTTCCTGGTGGCCTTCGAGTATTTCTTCTTTTTCAGCCAATTGGTGAGGACGGTGCTTTTTTTCACCTTCCTGGGCTTGTCACTCTTCACCACCGTCAGGCTGGTGCTGATCCCCTTCCTGCAACTCATGCGCATCGGCAGGGTCATTTCGCACGACCAGGCTGCCATGATCATCGGGAAATATTTCAACGAGATCCAGGACAAACTGCTCAACACCCTCCAGCTTATCCGGCAGCAGGAGAACGACGGGGCCGTCGCGGAACTGCTTGCGGCAGGCATAGAGCAGAAAACCCGTGCGCTGAAGGTCTTCCGCTTCAATATCGTGATCGATTTCAGGAAGAATCTCCGTTATCTATACTATGCTCTTGTCCCACTTATGATCATCATTGCCGGTATCCTTTTCTCTCCCAAAACCATTTCCGACCCCGCCGGCAGAATCATGCATTTTAACAAAGCCTTCGTGAAACCGCTGCCTTACCAGATAGAGGTGCTGACGAGAAATATCACTGCCGTGCAGCAGGAGGATGTGGAGATCAGGGTGAGGGCGACCGGTGAAGAGATCCCGGCTGAAATATTCGTCAAGTCGGGCGACATATCTTACAAAATGAGGAAGGAGCGGGGGTTTATCTTCTCATGCCAGTTCAAATCGGTCCAGGCAAACATCCTGTACAGGATCGTAACGGGCGATTACCGTTCGGATGAATATGAAATCAGGGTGTTCCCCAAGCCGATCATTCTGAATTTCGATATCCTGGCGAGTTATCCCGCCTATATCAACAAGCCTCAGGAAACACTTGAAAACACTGGAGATCTCAGTGTCCCTGAAGGGACGGTTCTGACATGGAATTTCCATACAAAAGATGTACGCTCCATCCGGTTCAGGCAGGACAGGGAACTGATAAGCCTTATAAACGGGAACCTGGGCGTTTTTTCGCATTCGGCGAGGGTTCTAAGCTCATTTTCCTATTGTATTTCGCCGGTCAATGAGAGCACCTTCAGCGCCGATTCACTCAATTTCAGGATCAACGCAATTTCCGATGGGTTTCCCTCGGTATTCATGGTAGAATCGGCTGATTCGGCCCTTGCCACCTCGCTTTTCTTCAAAGGGACCATCAAGGATGATTATGGTTTTTCGAAGCTCACCTTCAACTATAAAATTTCGTTGAAAAACGACACCGCATCGGCTGTTTCCAGGGTTGAACCGATTGCCTTCGATAAATCGGTCAACAACCAGGTGTTTTATTATACCGTCGACCTGATGAAGGTTCTTCCCCTGCCCGGGCAGCAGATCCAGTATAATTTCGAAGTGTGGGACAACGACGGCATCCATGGTCCCAAGGCCACCCGGTCGGAGCTGAAGACCATTTCGACCCCTGGCCTGGAGGAGATTGCGAACCAGACTACCCAGAATGAAAAATCGATCAACCTCGACCTTGAAAAGAGCCTCTCCGATTCGAAGGCACTGAAGAAGAATATGGAAGAGCTCAATAAAAAGCTGGTGGACCAGAGCAGCCTTACCTGGCAGGATAAGAAGAAGATCGAGGACCTGATCAGGGCGAACAAGGACATTGAGGACAAAGTTGACCAGACCCGTAAAAAGAACCAGCAGAACATCGCGAACGAAGAGAAATACCTTGAAACCAGCGACCGGATCATTGAAAAACAGAAGCAGCTGCAGCAGTTGATGGACCAGATGCTGACAGAGGAGATGAAGAAGATGATCCAGGAGATGAAAGACCTTCTGAACCAGGTTGATAAAACGAAGCTGGCCAGTTTGCTGGAGAAGATGAAAATGTCGAACAAGGAACTTGAAACCCAGCTAGACCGGAACCTTGCGCTGATGAAACAGATTGAATTCGACCGCAAACTGGAGGAGACGGTGAAGGAACTCAGGAAGACGGCGGAAGATCTTGAAAAGCTTGCTGCAGCGACCGAAAAGGGAGAAAAATCGAAGGAAGATCTGTTGAAGGAACAGCAGAAAATAAACCAGCGGGCCGATTCGCTTGCCGTGAAGCTGAAATCGCTCGACAAACTGGGCAAGGAACTGGAAACCCCTGCCGATCTCGGGAATGCGCAGCAAAAGCAGGACAGCATCAATAAAAACCTCGCCGAGAGCGAGAATCAGTTGCAGGGCAACAAACAAAAAGAGGCGGCAGGAAGTCAGAAGAAGGCAGCCAAACAGATGAAGGAGCTGGCCAAACAGATGGAGGACTCGCAGGAGGAGAGCGAGGACAGCCAGATGGCCGAAGATGAATCGAACATCCGGATGATCCTCGAGAACCTGGTACGGCTTTCGTTCGACCAGGAGGACATGATTGTAAAGACGCGGGTGATCGCCAGGAATGATCCGAAATTCACCGAGCTTGTTTTCCGGCAGAAAGAGTTCGGCGAGAAGGTGAAGGTTGTAGAGGATTCGCTTAACGCAGTTGCTAAAAGGCAGGTAATGATCAAGCCGATTGTGTCGAAGGAGATCGCTTCCATCAGGAAGAACATCGGATCGGCCCTCGATGCGCTCGATAACCACAACATCGGACAGGCGGTCATCAACCAGCAGTTTTCCATGACCTCGATCAACAACCTGGCCGTGCTGCTGGATGAGGCGCTTCAGAAGATGAATGAGCAGTCGGCCATGAGCATGAAGACAAAATCGGGTTCGAAACAGTGCAAGAAACCTTCGGGTAAAGGGGGGAAGATGTCGGCCAAGAGTATGAAGGACATCCAGAAACAGATCGGGAAGCAGCTCGAAAAGCTGAAGGCGGGAATGGAAAAATCAGGCAAACCGGGAGAGGGGAGCAAACAGGCGCAATCGGGAATGAACAAGGAGATTGCCAAACTGGCGGCTGAACAGGAGGCCCTCAGGAATGAAATGCAGAAATACCAGGATGAGCAGGCCTCTCAGGGACTCAAGAACCAGGGTTCGATGAATGAAGCGGCAAAAGAGATGGAACAGATCGAGAAAGACCTGGTCAACAAGCACATCACCCAGGAAACGATGATGAGGCAGCAGAACATCTTAACCCGTTTGCTCGAATCGGAGAAGGCGGAGCAGTTGCGCGAGCAGGAAGAAAAAAGAGAATCAACCGAAGCAAAAAATCCAAAAATAAGTAACCCTGGACAAAATTATCAGTATAACATGAAGAAGAAAGAGGGACAGGAAAATCTCCAGTTGATTCTTCCGGTCCTCAATTCTTACTACAAGAACAAGGTAAACAGTTATATTGTTAAAATTGTACACTGATATGAAAAAGGATGGCAGGGAACTGGTCATTACCGGGCAAAGTGAAATTTCAAAACTGGAACGTTTTGTTGAAGAGATATGTGAGTATTACAACATCAACAATGATTATTTCGGCAATATCCTGCTGGCCACAACAGAGGCCGCCGCTATCCTTTTTTCGCTGAATGATTCGGGGGAGGATAAAAAGCTGGCGATTCATTTCGACCGGAACCGCAAAGGATTGATTTTTAAAATCAGGCTGGAGCATAAAGGAACCGATGAACAGGACCAGGAGGATGTGCTCGACCGCGAAATCAGGCGGCACCGTCTTTCAAAAGATATTTTCATCATCAGGGCCCTGGCTGATGAAATTACCATATCGGTGAATGCAAAAAGCATCGTCATGGTGTTCTATGTTTCAAGCATGAATTTTGAGAAGTCGCTCGACCGCATCAGCAAACTCAAGGAATATTGGGAAAAGAATGAAAATGTAACCCTGAAGAAATGAGCGAGAACATCCTTTTTTTTTCCGAGAACATCCAGTTTGTTTTGAAGGATAAGATCCAGATACGGAACTGGATCCGCGAGGTAATTCATGAAAGCGATTACAGGGCCGGCAAGATCAGTTTTATCTTCTGCGATGACCTGTATTTAAGCGAAATTAACGTTAAATATTTGAAACATAAATCTTTAACAGATATTATTACCTTTTCTTATCACCAGGGAACCAACCTGATATCGGGAGATATCTACATCAGCATTCCAAGGGTGACGGAAAATGCCGTCAAGTTCAAACAGGCATTCTGGGATGAATTGCACCGGGTGATTATTCATGGCGTTTTACACCTGATGGGCCATGAGGATTCAACGAAATTGCTCAGGGAGGAGATGAGGAAAAGGGAAGACCGGTACCTGTCGCAACTGGAAAGCATCGTTGTTTAATCCTGCCCGGGCCGTTTAAGGTCCGTATACAATCCTGTTATATCATTTCATTTGAGCGACCGGTTCCGGTCGCTGTCTGTTTTTATAAACCTCTGCCGGAACGCTGACCCCGTGAAAAAACATTTCATTTTAACTTCGGTCCGATGCAAGAAACAGCGTAATTTTGCGACCGGATAGAATGCCTGGTAATTGTTTCACGTGGAACATAGAGAGGAAAATGAATAAATATGACATCATCGTTGTAGGGGCAGGACATGCCGGGTGCGAAGCCGCCGCTGCGGCGGCAAATCTCGGATCGAAGGTCCTGCTCATCACCATGAACATGCTGAATATGGCGCAGATGTCGTGCAACCCCTCCATGGGAGGAATTGCAAAGGGACAGATTGTTCGTGAAATTGATGCGATGGGTGGATATTCGGGTATCGTTACCGATAAAACCATGATCCAGTTCAGGATGCTGAACCGGTCGAAGGGTCCGGCGATGTGGAGCCCACGGGCGCAAAATGACCGCGTTTTGTTTTCGGTTGCCTGGCGAAACGTGCTCGAATCGGTGAATGGGGTCGATTTCTGGCAGGATTCGGTTGTGAATGTTTTCGTAAAAGCCGGGAAAATTACCGGAGTCAGGACGGGTCTTGGCATTGAATTCAAAAGCAAAGCGGTTGTCCTGGCGAATGGTACCTTCCTGAACGGGATCATACACATCGGTGAAAAGAATTTTTCGGGAGGCAGGATGGGGGAGGGCGCTTCGAAAAACCTTACCGAGCAGTTGATGGAACTTGGTTTCGATGCCAGCCGTATGAAAACCGGGACCCCGGTGCGCGTGGATGGCCGGTCGCTCGATTTTAGAAAAATGACGGAACAGCCCGGCGATGAAAACCCGGGTAAGTTTTCTTACCTCGAATCGCCTGTATTAAAGAAACAAAGGAGCTGTTTTTTGACCTATACGAGTGCCGAAGTACATGACATCCTGCGGACGGGTTTTGGGAAATCGCCCATGTATTCGGGGAGAATCCAGGGCAAGGGACCCCGGTACTGCCCTTCGATCGAGGATAAAATCGACCGGTTTGCCGATAAAGAGCGACACCAGCTTTTTATAGAACCCGAAGGATGGGATACTGTGGAATATTACGTGAACGGTTTCTCCTCCTCTTTGCCTGAGGAGGTACAGTTTAAGGCTTTAAGGAAGGTGAAGGGATTTGAAAAGGCCAAATTTTTCAGACCCGGTTATGCCATCGAATATGATTATTTTCCGCCCGACCAGCTCACTTTTACCCTTGAAACGAAGCGGGTTGAGGGGCTTTATTTTGCAGGCCAGATAAACGGAACAACAGGTTATGAGGAGGCAGCAGCCCAGGGTTTGATGGCCGGGATCAATGCGCACCTGAAAATCAGGAAGGAAAAAGAGTTTATCCTTGGGCGTTCTGATGCTTATATCGGGGTGCTGATCGACGACCTGATCACCAAGGGAACCGAAGAACCATACCGGATGTTCACCTCCCGTGCCGAATACCGCATCCTTTTGCGGCAGGACAATGCCGACCAGCGGCTTACTGAAAAATCGAATGCAATCGGGCTGGCCTCCGATGCAAGGTTAAAAACAGTGAAAGAAAAGTATGGGAAGGTCGACCGGTTTATCGCCTTTCTGAAGACAGAAAGCCTCCTTCCCGTCCAGGTAAACGGGTTGCTGACGGAAAAACTGACCGAACCGGTAAGCCAGAAACAGAAGGCCGCCACGATCCTTTTACGGCCGCAGGTCAATTTATTTGAGATCCTGTCGCATGTGGAAAGCGTCCGGAATTTTGCTACGGACCATGACCTGGTGAACGATGAGATCATTGAAGAAACGGAACTGAGAATCAAATATGAGAATTATATCGGGAAGGAACAGGAGCTTGCGGACAAGCTTTCACATCTCGAAAATTTGCCGTTGACCCCCGGGTTCAACTACTCGGTTATTGGTTCCTTATCCCTGGAAGCCAGGGAAAAACTAACAAAAATTCAACCGAGGACCATCGGGCAGGCCTCCAGGATCAGCGGGGTTTCGCCAGCCGATATTTCGGTGCTGATCGTATTCCTGGGGCGATGATGTTCCACGTGAAACAAAGTTGAAATGACAGAAAAACTGACACAATGCCCGGTTTGCCGTGGCGGAAATTTTTCCGGTTACCTGGAGGTGAAGGACCATTTTTTAACCGGGGAGACCTTCCAGATTCAGTATTGCCAGGGATGCGGCTTCCGGTTTGTAAATCCCAGGCCCGGGAATACGGAGATCGGACGATATTACCAATCGGAAGATTACATCTCCCACGGCGTGGAGAAACGGGATCTCATCAGCAGGTTATACAAACAGGCAAGGACCTTTTCGATCAGGAAGAAGTACAGCATCGTGCATAAATATGCCACGACCGGGAAAATCCTCGACATCGGTTGCGGCACCGGCGAATTTTTGGCTTATTGCCGGTCGAAGGGTTTCAGCATTACAGGGGTGGAGCCAGGTGAAAAGGCGCGGCACTTTGCCCGAACCGAAAACCGCATCCCGGTTTCAGAACAATTATCGGGGTTAACGGTCCAACCCGCTTACTTCGACTGCATCACCCTGTGGCATGTGCTCGAACACATCCACGACCTGGATGAAACCATCGGTCGCGTTAAAGAACTTCTGGCTGCCGACGGAACCCTGGTCATCGCCCTCCCCAACAGCAATTCGTGGGATAAAAACCGGTACCGGGAATTCTGGGCGGCATTTGATGTTCCAAGGCACCTTTACCACTTCACCGCAAAAACATTCGGGGAGTTCGCCGCACGGAACGGATTTGAACTGCAAAAAACGATTCCCCAGAAACTCGACGCATATTATGTGTCGATGCTGAGTGAAAAATATCTTCATGGAAAAATAAACTACCTGAAAGCCCTTATTTTTGGATTCTGGTCAAATCTGCAGGCGCGGAGGCGTGACACCGGCCATTCAAGCCTTATCTTTGTGCTGAAAATGAAAAAAGGGTGATTTTGTGCCCCAGGATCGATGAAAGGGGCCAATGGATGGATGATATTTCCGGGGGTGCGAAACGCGTTTACAGGCCATTTGGCGACCCCGGTCTATTGTGCTAAAAATCAGTAAAATAGTGAATCGGCTGAAAAAGGGGATTAAAAAATGGGGATTTGCCTGGCTTTTGTCGGCAATATTGCTGCTGATGTCTGTTTCGGCCCTGAGGATTTACAGGTCGGCGCAAAATGATCCGGGGCGCCTTTACACGGCTTTCCAAAAAACTTTCAGAGAAAAAGAAAGCGACATGAAAAGGTCGCTCGGAACGTTCATCGAAAAATTCGACACAAACGCACCCGGGACGGTTTTCAAAACCACGGGCTGGATTAAACCCGGATATCAAAAAGCGGAGGGAATTTCATTCTTGGTATTCCGACGCGATTCGCTTGTTTTCTGGGATGACCATAAAATCGTCGTACCCGATGACATCCTCAGGAAAAACAGCCGGGGCAGTTTTGTCCTCAGGCTGAAAACAGGATGGTACTGTCTGCAGCGCAGAAATTCCGGAACATTTGCCTTCCTGGCCTGCAGCCTGATCAAAAGCGAATATCCCTTCCAGAATGTGTACCTGAAAAATGGTTTTACTGTACGGTTTCATTTTCCCGAATCGGTAAACCTAATCCGCGAGCCTGGCAGATACCCGGTTTTTTCACGCGACGGGCCGGTATTGTTCGGCCTGAAATTTGAAAAGATTCCTGCACCCGGATTGCAACAAAATGATAGAACAACCGACAACATGCAACCGGCAATCCTGCAGGGAATACTCCCGGTGCTCTTCTTGCTGGCCGTGGTTTGCCTCCTGCTGTTCCTTTACCGGGTCTATGCAAGCATCGGCTGGTTTAAGAACAGGAAGAAAATGCTCCTGCTGTTTTTCTGCACGGATGTGATGGTGTTGCGGCTTATCCAGTTTTATTTCCGGTATCCTGCCGAACTCTATGACACGGATCTTTTCGGCCCCTCGTGGTACGCTTCTTCGGCCTTTCTGCCCTCGCTGGGCGACTTCACCATCAATGCCGCACTGCTGTTCTTCCTGGCCGTCGTTTTTTTCAGGAATGCCGACCTGAAACCGGTCAGCCTGTCCAGGTCTGCGGTCAGGAACATTGCCGTAAGCTCCCTTCTCTTTTTGCTGATATTGCTGGTTTTTGAAACGGCGGGGAACCTTATGAACGACCTGGTAATAAATTCACTGCTACCGCTCAATCTGCAAAATGTTTCAGAATTAACGGTGCCCAGCGGGTATGGACTGATGATCGTCGTTTCGCTGATGTGTGCTGCATGGCTCGTTTCGGCAAAGCTGTTCATGGCGCTCCTGCGCGAAAATACCCGGAACCTGTGGCTCCTGCTTCCGGCAGCGATTGCCATTGTTCTCGATCTCGCCATTTGTACCCTGACGGGATGGAGGCAGAACTGGTTGCCGGTATTGTTTTTCCTTGCCTGTCTCGCAGGCCACTGGTATGTGATGAACGGAAAACGACCCGCCTTTACCGTGCCTCACCTGGTTTTTTTCCTTTGCACTTTTTCGGTGTTTGCAACGATTGTCTTAAACCAGGCGAACCGGCAGAAGGATCATGAAAAGCAGGATCTGCTTGCGATAAAGCTGGCATCGCGCAGGAACCCGGTGACCGAGGTCCTTTATGAACAGCTGGAGCGGAAGCTTCTAGCCGATTCGCTGCTGCGAGACCGTTTTCAGCCGGTGCGAGCACTCCGGACACTGAGGGACGACAGCCTTGTTTCCTATCTCAAAGGACTGTATTTCAGGGATTACTGGCGAAAATACAACATACAGATTACTTTTTGTGACACCGTCAAGGATCTCAGGATCCAGCCCCAGGGATACCTGGTGAACTGCAATGCCTATTTCAATACGATTGAACGGAATTACGGCGAGGAGACCATTCTGCCGAACCTCGTTTTCCTTGATTACGGGTTGGGAAAGGAGTACTATCTTGCCATCCTGTCGGCAGATGATTTTGGGTTAAGCAATGCGGTTCGGCATACCATTTATATCGAATTCAATTTGAAAAGCACCTCCCTGGACCAGGGTTACCCCGGATTGCTGATGGACAATTCACGGATGGACCTGCCGGGGCTTTCCGACTATTCTTACGGGCTGTTTCAAAACGGCATGCTGGTTCACTCGGTGGGATCCTACAATTACAGCACAAGGCTTGACCGGATTAAGGAAGCCACCGCAACAACCTCATTTTTTTCCACAGGACGTATGACCCATTCGTTGTACCGTATCAACCGGTCAACCACCCTGGTCATCAGTACGAGGGCAGAAACATTTTTGGCAAGGATCACCCCATTCTCCTACCTTTTTATCCTTTTATCCTTTGTTGCCCTGCTGACTGCCGTGGTATTGCGATTTCCCCAACCCCTGCGGATCATTCCCTATACCCTGAGAAACCGGCTCCATTTTTCCCTTACCGGGATTTTAGTCGTGGCCTTACTTGCCATCGGGATCGTCCAGGTGATCAACATCTACAATATCAACTCGAAGAAAAACCGGGACAACCTCCGCGAACGGGCTTTTTCGGTGGTGGCAGAGATGCAGCACCAGTATGGTGATGAAGCGGTGATACCGGATGCCCGGAAGAACGAACTGGAAGATTTCCTGGTCAGGTTGTCAAATGTATTTTTTACCGATATCAATTTTTATAACACGCGCGGACAGCTGGTAGCCTCCAGCAGACCCCAGATCTTCGAGGAGGGGCTGGTTTCGGGAAGAATGGAGCCGCAGGCATACCGGAAACTGGTGGTCGACGACAATGCGATCTTCGTTCAGCAGGAATCGATCGGGATGATGCAGTTCAGTTCGGCTTACCTGCCTGTATACAACGAACAAAATGCAGTGCTCGGCTACATCAACCTGCCCTATTTTTCGAAGGAGGACGAGATCAGGAAAGAAATTTCCTCCTTCCTGGTCACCTTCACCAACGTTTATATCCTGATCATCCTGTTTGGAGTATTTATTACCATATTGATATCCAATTATATAACAGCACCACTTGCCCTGCTTGGAGAAAAAATGTCGCGGTTGCGCCTTGGTGGAAGCAATGAAAAAATATTCTGGAACAGGAACGATGAGATCGGGCAGCTGGTGCTGGAATACAACCGCATGATTGATGAACTGGAAAAGAGCGCCGGGTTGCTTGCCCGCTCGGAACGTGAGAGTGCCTGGCGGCAGATGGCAAGGCAGGTTGCCCACGAGATCAAGAATCCCCTCACACCGATGAAACTCAATGCGCAGTACCTGCAGAAAGCCTGGAACGAAAAGGCGCCCGACTGGGACCAGCGCCTGCAACGATTTACCCAAACACTTGTGGAACAGATTGATACGTTATCTGCCATCGCATCGGGATTCTCCGATTTCGCCAGGATGCCGGCCATCGTTCTTGAAAAGGTTGACCTGGATGAAGTTGCGGGATTCGTGCTATCGCTGTATGAAGGCACCTCCGAGATCAGGTACGAATTTATCTCCCTGCCGGGCAAAAAAGTGGTATCAGCCGACCGGTCGCAGGTGGTAAGGGTATTTACAAACCTGTTTAACAATGCGGTGCAGGCTATTGGCGACCGCGATGGCAGCCTGATCAGGCTATCGCTAAAATTGGAAAATGGGTTCGTATGTGTGGATATCTCCGACAACGGGGTGGGAATCCCCGCGGCAAGGGCTGACAAGGTCTTCCAGCCCGAATTTACCACGAAAAGCGGGGGTATGGGACTGGGGCTGGCCATCGTTAAAGGGATTGTGGACGGATTGAGTGGTGAAATTTCATTTACCTCCGAAGAGCAAAAAGGGACTACCTTTGCAATCAAAATACCCATCGATGCCGAAGGATAATTTCATAAACCGGGGGTGGGGCATCTGTGCATTTTTCAGTGCCGTCATCCTGATCACGATTGTCATGGCCGGTTGCCGCCACGACAAGGTCAATGAGCTGTATCATAAATTCCCCGACAAAACCTGGGGCAGGTTTAACCTGCTCAGGTTCGAAATTCCCGTGACACAGGTGGACAAGCCTTACAATGTTTACCTTTTTGCCCGGTTTACGCCGGCATTCGTTTATGAAAAGCTCAATTTCAACATGGTGATGAATTCAACCGACGGGGAGGAGCGCATCAACGCATATGAAATGGAGGTCAAAACGAAATCAGGCGCCTTTAACGGGAAATGCATTCAGGATACCTGTGAAGCAACCATTTTGCTGAAAAGGGAGTTGCATATCGGCAAACCCGGCATCCTGAAAATTGAGATTGAGAATCTGACCCCCCGCCTGGTCACCGAGGGTGTCGGGGGTATCGGCATCCGGATGGTCCCCTCAGGAAAGTAAACGAAGGGCCATCTCCCTGTCCTGCCGCAACTGCTGAACAAGTTCGTCGAGCCCGCTGAATTTCTTTTCATCCCTGATCCTGCTGATGAAGCTCACTTCCAGCATTTTGCCATAAAGGTCGCCATCAAAATCAAATAAATTGACCTCTATCGTCAGAGTTTTCCCATCGATGGTCGGGCGTGTCCCCACATTGATCATGCCGCGGTAACGCGTGGTGCCGATCCCTGCGGTCACGGCAAAAACACCATACCGGGCGAGGATTGGCTGATCGTCGGGCAGTTGAAGATTGGCAGTGGGAAACCCAAGGGTCCGACCGAGGTGATTTCCATGTACCACCAAACCGCGGATCGTATAAGCGGTTCCAAGCAATTCATTGGCTTTCATAATGTTGCCATCTGCCAATGCTTCAAGAACCTGTAAAGAAGATAAATCGTGGTTCATAGGAGCAAAACTACAAAAAACCTGCGGTTATGAACAGAAGGCCGGGTTCACTTTTTGCGAAAGGGATTGATCATAATCCGGCTCTTGTTGCGGATGCATTTAATCAGGCCTAAGACATGAGGAATGAATTTCAAGGCCCGGTATTCAGGAAGGGACGGTCGGCGTCCAGAACGCTCCTGGCGGTGCCTTAGCCCTGTAATATTGTAAAAAGATATCCCGGCTGCTCATGATACAGCGCGGGATGTCTTTTTACAATTTCAATTCAGCAAAAAAAAAAATCAATGGGATTCATGATAACCGTTGAGCATGCTTTTAAAATTGCTCCAGGGGCTTTTACCGATCGTACAGAAATAGATGTGCACGCACATGATGATGCTGATGGTGAACCCGGCGATGATGTGAAACAGGTCGGTGAGGTCAAGTCCACTGTATCCGACAAAACTTTTCACGGTAATTTCGGGATACAAAAGTCCCCAGCCTGACAGGATCACAAAGGGAACCATGGCATACATCAGCACGACGTAGGTCGATTGCTGCAGGGGGTTGAATTTGTTCTCCTCACTGACCGGGAAGGGTGCATCTTCCTTTTTGAACAGTCCCACCGTGTAATAGCGGAATTGCTTCAGGAGCCTGTCCAGGAATCCTTTCACAGGGATTACATAGTATGCTCCGTTTGTGGTTAGCAGGTTGCCGATAAAGAAAGCCGCGTAACTGAGGGATAGGAGGATCCCGGCAATATTGTGCACCGAGACGGCCGTTTTGAATTTAATCACGGTTCCGGGTGTGGCAAACTGGATGCTCAGACCGGTGATGATCAGGGTAAGACAAAGGATGGCATTGGTCATATGCCAGATCCGGATCCAGACAGGATACAGATAGAGTCGTTCGGGTTGGTGGTTCATAGGTCAGGAAGATTTTTTAATGCGAAAAGCGGCATGGATTGCGATGGCCAGCATGGTAAGTGCGAATATCAGGATGCTGATGATGTTCAGGGTGTTGCTTTTGTCGGGGCCGATGGTGGTGGCATCTGCCATTAAAAGACCTTTGAAAATGCCCTCTTTCTGGATGTTTTCCTTTACCTGTTGCTTATAGAGGGAGGCATAGAGGATTGAATTTTTTGAATGGCATGCCTCGCATTTCCTCACGGCGTTTTTCTTCGACATGATATGGTGGGCCACCACGAGGGTATCCTCATTCTTTGCATGGCATTCGATGCACCTGACATTGGTGAAATGGGAGGCCTGGTTCGGGAGCCATTCATGTTTCTGGAGCAGGTTGGGTTTCTCCTTGTCGGTGAGCAGCTGGTAATTGTTGACGTCGCCGTGGCAATGCAGGCAGATGAGGTTGTCGTAGGTGATTGTTTGTTTCAGGTTTTCGTTGGTCCGTGCATTGATTTTATAGGTATGGGCGTTGTGGCACATCCAGCACGTAAAGTCTTTGCTGTGTTTTTCAGAATGAACACTGGCCTGGAATTCCGATTCGATCTGTTCGAATTTGAATTTTGCATATTTTTCATCTCCGCCATGGCAGTCAATGCAGTTCGCCTTTGTCTCCATGCGGAGGTTTCCCGCATGGGGAAAAGTTTCATAATCTTCGGAATGACAATCGGTGCATTTGAACCCCTTGTGGTTTGAAACGTAGAATACATCGCGGTTCAGCACCAGTTCGGCATACATCCGCTTGGTAACGGTTTGTTTGGATTCTGCATTTTCATAGGAGTACTTGGTCTGCCCGTGGCATTTGAGGCACTTTTCATTCTGCTCCGCATTTTTAAATTTTGAAAGGTCGATCTTCGTGGGGATGATCTTTTCGGTCTGGACCTTTTGTTCGGGAGCATTGTTGTCGGAAGTTTTAACCAGGGTGAAGGCAAGGGTGAAGATCATCAGCAGCACCAGGACCACCCATGCCGGTCGTATATTTGTCTTGTAAACCATCGTAATAGTTGTAGTGAATAATTAACCCGGGAATGTGAAAAATGAAAAGGGTGTTAACAGGAAACTCCCGTTAACACCCTTTTTGTAAATCATTGCAGAATCATCATGCAATTATTTTTTCAGGGTACGCATGAAGGCAACCAGTGCCCAGCGATCGTTGGCTTCAGGAATTTTCTTTTCGTAAGCGGGCATTTCGTCGCGTCCCTTGCTGGTACGGAAGAAAAGTTCGCCATCGGTTGAACCCTGGAAGGCAGCAGATGAGAAGTCGCCCGGGTTGGTTTTCAGGGTAGCAGCTTTGGGACCGTCACCGAGACCTTTGCTTCCGTGGCATGATTTGCAATGTTTTGCCCACAGTTCTTTACCGGCAGCGGGGTCGGCTTTTGCGGGGGCTTTCATTGTTTTGTCCTTGTCACCCACCGGCCAGGGTTTTGCTTTTGCACCCTGTGCATTGACGGTGTTTCCAAAAAGGAAAACCACAGCAATAACTGCAGTAACCAATAATGTTGCGATTTTTTGACTTGTTTTCATGTTTTTAGTTTATTTGGTTTGACAATTTATTTTGGCTGTGGATTAAAAGGTCCATAACCGGGTTATATTGAATCCAAGAAGAATGGCCCCGTTATAAGGGTTGTTGTGGTTATACATGATCGTTTCCTGCGGAACCAGCCCGTTGGCTGCTGAAAGGAAGATCTGGAATGTATGGGTGCTGGTTGAAATTTCAACGCCAAGTCCCGCATTCGGCCACGGGGCGGTATTCAGGTAGGTCATCAGGGGCTGGGAATAGCTGGCGATAATGGAGGTCTGGGGTGTCAGTTTGAGACGCCCGATGCCTGAAATGCTGATGTTGTCGTTTTTCATCCCGTTTACATGGTTGTTCTGCATTTCGGCAAAATCAACGAGGTTGTAATGTACGAATGAAACGCCCACCTGTGCTGAGAATTCCTTGCAGAACCTGTGCGCTATGAGGATCTCTGCAAAATAGGAAAACCGGTAACTGGACTTGAAGGTTTGGTCAAAAAGTGTCTGAAGGTCCGTTTTATTGGCGCCTTTCAGCCCGGCAGCCTGGTTGTAGGTGATGTAATTCAAACCGTGGGCGGTGTCGTTCGTTACGATCTGGTTTTTGATGTTCGACCTGAAGGTTGAATCCTTCACCAGGGAATTGTAATCGAGGCTTGATTCCAGCTTATTGTTGCCAAGGAATGATTTGTTCCTGCAATCAATGGCAAAATTTCCGTCGACCGAAATGGTGAGGGGGAAGCCACCCTTGCGCTGGCGCACGACCACATATTTAAGGCTGAAATCCTGCTGCAGTTTAAGTTTGGAGGTTCCGAACCCGATCTGCAGGTTCTTGTTAAGGGTGTAGCTGAAACCTATCCTGATGTTCGAACCGCCCCAGATGCCGAACATGTCGGACCAGTGCTGCTGGATCGTGCCGAAATCATGCTGGATGACGAGTTCAAGGGTTTTTGCCGGAGGGAGGGCAACGGTATGGTCGGCGATGAAATAACCGCTTTCGAAGGGTGCTTTGACCAGGGGTTTCTGTTCCGGCTGCGGGATCGTATCCTGTGCAATAACCGCACCCAGTCCGCATGTCAAAAAGATGAAACCCATAAATAATCGTTTCATATTACCTGAAGTATAAGTATGCATTTCGAATAAATATTAGTGTGTGTAAAAAGTTAATTGTTTTTCGCGCCCTGGCTGATCCATTTGTAGGTTGAATCAGAATCTGCCACGGTGCAGAACGAACTCATGGACCCACCGGGAGCCATTTCCTGGTACAAGATACTGCTTGCCGGGGCGGCAGTGTTGATGAGACCAGGGGTGTTCATCAATGCCTGGTATGACTTTCCTTCTTCCAGTACCGGTGCAACACCACCAACTTTATGACATTTGACGCAGTTTGCCGTGAAGATCGGCTGGATCCTGCCGGAAAAACTGATCTGGCCGGGAACCACGGGAGCTTTAATGGCAGGTGGATCTGTTACGATCACATCCTTCGTACAGGATGAGAAGATAAAAAGCACGAGAACGATCGTAAGCAGTTTTTTCAACTTTTTGCTTTGCATAATCATTTTTTTTGGGTTGAACGATTAATTATCCGTTGTTAAATGAATTTCGGTGAATAATGATCCGCATGTTTCAATATTTGAAAAAAAGGCTTCAGGTTCGCTGAAGCCTTTTTTTAGCATTTGTGACTGAATTACAGGCCTGCTGCATTCAGGGCCTGAACGCTGTTCTTCAGCAGGGCCCTTACATAGGAAGTATTGTGAATACCTAAACTGTATTCCCTTAAGCAGAACTGGAAATTGATGAGCGCACCCGTCTGGACGTTCAGTAATTTCGGGAATTTGGGTTTGGTCATGTTGGTAGCATTGGTGCTGTAAGGATCTCTCCAGTAACCGGCATCGTTGGTACCCGGGGTATAGATGTCAAGATAACCGTCGTAGTTGTTGGTGGAAACACCCCACCACAGGTTGGTGGATGATGCGTCTTTGTGGAGGATGTCATGTCCGCCGCCGCAGGCGTTGATCTTGGTGGCCAGGGCATCGAGCAGACCCTTGATTTCAGTGCGGGTGTTCACCCATTTGGCTGCGGTTAAAGTGATGGGATCCGATCCGTGGCAGCTGGTCACGTTACAGCCATTGAAATTCCAGGTCGTGCCTGACGATAAGGCAGATTCTTTTGCATTCCTTACGTTGAAGGCGTGTCCGCCGGCCATCCCGGTCATCGGGGCCATGTGGCAGTCGGGGCAGGAAGCAACGGTGGTGTGCTTGGAGTTGGAATAAACCAGGTCGCCGGGGAATTCGATGGCGCCCATCCCAGCATATACAGCACCGACCGCACCATAGTGTACGTGCATGCGGTAGGAGGGTTTCAGGTAAATATTCTTTGCTCCGGCAGCACTGTCCCACATGACGATTTTCGGAAAATTCTTTACGGAGTCGTAGTTGAGCAACCTGCCGGCGGGATCGTTGCCGCAGTTCAACGGACGGGGCTGGTGGCATTTCACGCATAAATTGCTTTTGCCGCCATTCTGTTGAAGATCGATGGTTTTGGCACCACCCCACATGGTCATCTTAACAGGAGCGACAGTGGTGAGGGCTGTGATGTCGGCATAGCCATAAGTCGTGTGCAGACTGCTGTGGCAGGTGAAACAGGTGATGGCACCGATCGCATCGGAGAGAACCGTTGAATAATCATTGTTCCATTTTCCACCGGTAAAGGTAAAGGTGGAGGGAACATTGTTTTTACAAACATAAACAAAACCCTTGTCGGTATGGCAGGGATCGCAGCCAACAACGCCGGCTTCTTCAAACGCTACAACACCCCATGAATGCTTGGCAAGTTCGAACTGAACAGCTACACTGTCAACAACTTCCTTTGCATGGCACAGCTTGCAGGTTTCATTTGCATCCTTACCGTTTGTTCCGTTTGTTCCGTTTGTCCCTGCGATACCCTGGGCGCCCTGGGGTCCGGTCTTGGTGCAGGATGTTACCATGATGCATGCAACCGCGATCAGCCCGGCAGCAAAAAATAATTTGTGTAAATTTTTCATATTCTTACAGTTTTTGTTAATAAATACGTTTGTGTCGCAGCAGACAACTTGTGCAAATTGTTTCGGGAACAAAAATATCGAAGATTATCAACCCAGCTGTTAATAAGTTGGTGAGATTTGTTAATATTATAACTGATATATCTCAATGCTTCATTGACATATATCAATCCTTATATAAATAAATACATTGAAATGGGGATCCCCGGGAACTTACATATAAGAAATACGGGAAATAAACGGGCTGATTGTTAATCCATTATCAGCCCGTTTCGCTGATCTGGCGCAGTTGTTTCGGGTTGAGCACCTCAAGGGTATTGCCCGATAACGTCAGGATTCCCTCCTCCTTGAATTCCTTCAGGATCCGGATGGCACTCTCCTTCGACATGCCTGAAAGGTCGGCAAGGTCCTGTCGCGAGATGGTCAGTTCGAAGGGGTTCTGGCAGTAAATTTTATCGGAAAGGTAAAAGATGACGTCGGCGATCCTTCCGTGCATCTGTTTCTGGGTAAGGCTGATCACCTGGTCGAAATTGAAGATCGACTGCAGTGAGACGCGCTTGATGAACTCCTCGGCAAAATCCGGGTTTTCGCGGATCAGCTTTTTAAATATGGCAACATCTACCAGGCAGGCCTGGCAATCCTCAACGGCCGAGGCTGAATAGTAGTGGCGGTTGTCCACGTAGATCCCCGGGCCGAAGATATAGTCGACGGGTTTGATAAGCGCTAGGATAAGGTTTTTACCATAACCTTCAATGTATATCTTGGCAAGCCCGGAGGTCACGCAGACGAAATAGGGTGAAGGCGTGCCCTGCTTGAAAATTATTTCACCGGCCTTGTAGCTGACCTGGAAACGGCTGCTGTTGATCAGAGCCAGTTCGAGCGGGCTTAAGTTTTTAAATATGGAAACTTTGCAGTTGCAATCGGCGCAATTGGAAGCATGTTGCAATTTATTTACCATCAGATCTGGCTGCTTGGATCAATGTTTTTTGATGAGCAGACAAATTTAATAATAAATTGATATAAAACAATTTTTTTGAGCCTTTTGCTCAATGCAAAAATTGAGATATATCAACCCTAAACCAAACCTTTAGCCATTAACCAGGAGGCGATCTGAACGGCGTTGGTGGCGGCGCCCTTGCGCAGATTATCCGCGACAATAAAGAGGTTCAGGGAGTTGGGTTGTGAATCGTCACGCCTGATCCTGCCGACAAAAACCTCATCCCTTCCCTTTGCCGCCAGGGGCATCGGGTAGATGTTATGCTGCACGTCATCCCGGAGCACAATCCCGGGGGTATTGTCCATGATGTGAAAAATTTCACGCAGATCGTAGTCATTGAAGAATTCAAGATTGACGGCTTCGGAGTGGCCCCCCATCACCGGCACCCTTACCACGGTGGCGGTAACCTGGATGGATTCGTCGCCAAGAATTTTGCGGGTTTCATTAACCAGTTTCACCTCTTCCGTGGTCGAACCGTTCTCCAGGAAATCGCCGCCGTGCGGGAACAGGTTCAGGTCGATCGGGTAGGCATAGGCCATTTCCCCCGGGATCCCGTTTCGCTCATTTTCCAGCTGTTTTACCGCTTTTGCACCGGTACCGGTCACCGATTGATAGGTGGAGACCACAACACGTTTGATCCGGTATTTTGCATGGAGGGGAGCCAGGGCCATCACCAGCTGGATGGTCGAGCAGTTGGGGTTGGCGATGATTTTGTGAAGTGGTGTGAGGATCGTGGGGTTTATTTCGGGAACGACCAGGGGGATGGAAGGGTCCATGCGCCATGCGGAAGAGTTGTCGATCACCGTAATGCCGGCCGCGGCATAACGGGGTGCCCATTCCCTGGAGGTGGAAGCCCCTGCCGAAAAAATGGCAACCTGCGGTTTTGCGGCAATGGCCTCTTCGTGACTGTGAATGAAGTAACACCCGCCGTTGAATTCGACCGGGAGCCCTTTTGATTTCGGCGACGCAACGGGAATAAACAATTCGGGACAAATCCCGTGTTCTTCAAGAACCTTGATGATTTCGCGTCCCACCAGCCCGGTGGCTCCAACAACTGCCAGTTTCATACGGATATTTTTTGCAAATATATGGAAATCCCGGATGGTGGAATTGGGATTGCGGAGCGTCCTTTTTCGTGGCGGAGGGATTTTTTTATCAACAGGCGCATTACCTTTTGTCCCCTTACCCGATTAAGCAGAAAACAATCCATCATGAGAACAGTTATTTTATGCTGTGTTCTTATTCCGATCCTGGCGGCCGGCCAGGTCAGGGATGATTTTTCCGACGGCGACTTTACCAAAAACCCGCGCTGGGTCGGCGACAGTTCCCGGTTCGAAATCAATGCGGCGGGTCAGCTTCACCTGAAATCACAGGGCTCCGACACCTCAATCCTTGTGACGCATACAGATGCTTCCATCACCGGTGAATGGCGTTTCTGGATGAAATTATCCTTCAACACATCGTCCAACAACTTTGCGCGGGTTTACCTGGTATCGGATTCCATGAACATTGTGCCATTGATGAATGCCTGGTATCTGCAGGCGGGCGGAGGCGGCGACAGTATCTGCATTTACAGGCAGGAAGGGCTTTCACCGGAGAAACTTTACGGTTTTCAGTCCTACCGGACGAATCATTCGACCAATACGGTCCGGTTCAGGATTACAAGTGATGCATCCGGGAAGTGGGAGGCCATGATGGACACCACGGGCGGTACGCGGTATTACACTGATGGCACTTTCAGCGGACCGGCCTCCCTCCCTGCCGGGTGGTTCGGGGTTTTCTGCCGCTATACTTCGAGCAACGCGACAAAATTTTATTTCGATGATTTCTATGCCGGACCGCTCATCCGCGACACGACGCCCCCGGTCATCCTTTCGGTACGCGCGAAATCCGATTCGGTGATCAGGATTGCCTTCTCGGAAGAGATGGACCGTGCGGAAGCTGAAAACACGGCAAATTACCTGCTCGGTCCGGGGGGATTGCAGCCCTGGTCCGCCGCGATGGACCCTCAGTCGCCGGAGGTGACGCTCCATTTTCATGAAAAATTCGCCAGTGGTTTCACGGGAACGCTGAAAGCCGGAAACCTGCAGGACATCAACGGAAATGTCATGAAAGATACGGTGGTACCGGTTTTTTACTACCGGCCGGCAGCCTGGGATATCGTCATCAACGAAATTATGGCGGACCCCTCCCCGCAGGTGGGGCTTCCCGATGGCGAATATGTGGAATTATACAACCGGTCGGTCTACCCGGCTGATCTGGAGGGCTGGAGCTTTGAATTCGGCAGCTATTCAAAAATATTTCCTTCCGTCGTGATCCGGCCAGGTGGATTCCTGCTCATTGCAAAAGATTCATCCTTTCTTGCCTATGGAGACTGTGTTTTGCTGTTTACCTCATCCTCCTCGCTGTCGAATGAAGGAACAACCCTGGTGCTGAAGGACCCGCTGCACCATGTCATACACACGGTTTCCTACAGCCCGGCGTGGTTCAGGGGCTCCTTCAAGGGCGACGGGGGGTGGTCGCTCGAGATGGCTGATCCTGCAAACCCGTGCGGTTGTGGTGACAACTGGGGGCCCTCGGCCGATGCAACAGGCGGAACCCCGGGAAGGGTCAATTCAAACAGGAGGGCCCTTTCCGACCGGGAGCCGCCCGCTCTTCTCAGGGCGGCGATAACAGATTCTGCAACCCTCATGGCCTGCTTTACAGAGCCGATGGACAGCACCACCCTGATCGTACCGGGCAGTTGGACGGTCGCCGGCGACGGCGGGTTGGTTCATCCAATTTCGGTGGAGCCGGTTGTACCGGGTTTTACCGCTGCCAGGCTGCATTTCAGCAGTAAATTCGAAAGAAGGGTGGTATACCAGTTGCTGCCGTCGCCCCTTTTCATGGATTGTGCCGGAAACCGGTGCGACACCTCCCGCATTGTCCGGTTCGGGTTCCCCGACACCGTTGCCCCGCACGATGTGATTATTAATGAGATCCTTTCCAACCCGGCCAGCGGGGGGGCCAGGTTTGTCGAGCTGTTCAACAGGAGTGACAGGATCGCCGACCTGCAGACCCTCATGATTGCCGGCCGGGACCCTGAAAACGGGCTGATCACGGGAGGTACACCGCTTTTTTCGTCGCCGTTCATCATGTTTCCCGGCGAATACCTCGCCTTAACATCCGATGCCGGAGATATCGGTGAAAGATACCATTCCCCGGCAAAAAATGCCATCGTGAGCGTGCCCGGATTCCCGGTATTTGGGGATGACACGGGAACCGTGGTACTTGCCCGTAAAGACAACTTCACGGTCATCGACAGGATGCATTATGATCCGTCGATGCATTACCCGCTGCTGGCCACAACCGCAGGCGTTTCACTCGAAAGGACCAGTGCGGAAGTGCCGTCGGGACAGAACGACAACTGGCATTCGGCTGCCGAAACGGCTGGGTTTGCAACGCCCGGCTATCTCAACTCCCATTCGCTACTGCCGGAATCGCCGGATGATGAAATCACCGTCGATCCGCCCCTTTTTTCTCCCGACAACGACGGCCGTGATGATCTGCTTGCCATTACAATCCGTGAAAAGGAGCCCGATTATTCAGTCAATATTGAAATTTATGATGCCGGTGGTGTCCTGGTCAGGCAACTTGTAAATAATGTTCTGCCGGGCAGTGAAGGAATCTTCATGTGGGACGGCATGACGGCCCAAAACCGGAAAGCCCCGCTGGGAATTTATGTATTGCTGATCGAAATCACCAGGCCGGGCGGGCTTGTCAAACGGGTGAAAAGAACAGCCATTGTTGGTGGAAAATTCTGATATTTCCAGGGATTACCCGGAAACGGATCATAGCATGGCGGTTGCAATGCAAACCACGCTGATCTTCACTCCCGCGATCCCCGACAGGGCCTGGATGCAGGATTCGAGCGTGGCTCCGGTTGTAACCACATCATCGACCAGCAGCAGGTGGCGGCCGCGCCAGGCTTCAGGGTCAGTTACAGCGAACATCTCTTTTACATTCTGGTACCGGCTGAACCGCGATTTCCTGGTCTGGCTCTCCGTGCTCATGGTCCGGACCAGCAATGACCTGTTGACCGGAACCTGCATTCCCCCCGCGAGCCCGATGGCAAACTGCTCGCTCTGGTTGTAACCACGCTGCATGTATTTCTTCCTGTGCAGCGGAACAGGGATGATCGCATCGGCAGTGCAATAAGGCGGGACCGACCTCAGAACATATCCGTAGCGGGTTCCGAGGTAAACACCGATATCCTTTCTTCCCTTGTATTTCAACTGGTGCACCATACGCTGAACCCGGCTTCCCTTGTTGAAATAGTAACAGGCCGTGGCCGCCTCCACCCGCACCCTCCCCCAGAAGGTCCGGGCAACAGGATTATCGGGATCCATATGAAAATGGGTGGCCGGGAGATGGACCTCGCAGAACTGGCAAATGATCTCCTCGTGACGCCACAGGCTGTTGCCGCAGCAGGCGCAGATCCTGGGGAAAATAAGTGAAATAAAGTCATCAATCCAGTACATGATGTTGTTTTTGCTTAATCGGGCAAGGGGGCAAAAGGTAATATCAAATAATTGAAAAAAATCACGTAGGTTTGATTAAAATTTGTCCCGCAATGGTCACTGTTCCCATTCTTGATGTTCAGGACTTATCAGTAAGCTTCACGACCGATCACCGCGAACAGGTGGTCGTTGACCATGTGTCCTTCCGTCTCAACAGGGGCGAAACCCTTGCAGTGGTGGGAGAATCGGGCTCGGGAAAGACCGTAACGGCACTGTCGGTGCTAAGGCTGATACCGGTTCCTCCCGGGAATATTGACAGCGGCAGGATTGTTTTCAGCAACACGGAGGGTTCAGGCACTGACCTGTTGGGGCTGGATGAGCGGGAAATGCAGAAATACAGGGGATTTGCCATCTCCATGATCTTCCAGGAACCCATGACCTCGCTGAACCCGGTGTTTACCTGCGGCGACCAGGTCGGCGAAAGTCTGAGGCTACACCTTTGCTATTCAAAAAAGCAGGCAAAGAAAAAAGTACTGGAATTGTTCCGCGAGGTCATGCTTCCAAGGCCTGAAGAATTGTTCGACGCCTATCCCCACCAGCTTTCGGGAGGGCAGAAACAGCGGGTGATGACCGCCATGGCCATTGCCTGCGACCCGGCTATCCTGATCGCGGATGAACCGACCACAGCCCTGGATGTGACCGTTCAGAAAACGATCCTGGAACTGTTAAAAAAACTACAGGTGACCCGGAACATGAGCATCCTGTTCATCACCCACGACCTGGGACTTGTGGCTGGATTCGCCGACAGGGTGCTGGTGATGAACAAAGGTAAAATCGTGGAGCAGGGCGAGGTCGGCGATATTTTCATGAGACCTTCGCACGCGTACACCCGCGGGCTGCTGGCGTGCCGGCCCCCGCTGGACGCCAGGCCCGCGAGGCTTCCGTCGGTTGAAAACTTTGTCAACGGGGATTATTCCCCGTCAGCAGAAGTGGTAACCGCGGAGGACCGGGCAAGTGCGCATAAAATACTATACAGCCTCGAACCGGTGCTGAGGGTTGAAAACCTGGGAAAGCAGTTCGGCTCTTTCAGGGCGCTGGAGAAGGCGACGTTTAACCTGTTTCCCGGTGAGACGCTGGGAATTGTCGGGGAATCGGGGAGCGGGAAAACCACCCTGGCCAGGGTCGTGCTGGAACTGATCCCGGCATCGGAAGGAAAAATCTGGTACCAGGACCATGACATCACCCGTCTGACTGCGGGAAAACTGAAATTATTGCGCAAGGACCTGCAGATCATATTCCAGGATCCCTATTCTTCGTTGAACCCGCGGATCTCAGCCGGGGCGGCCATCCTCGAGCCGATGAAGGTTCACGGGCTGCACGGTGACGATGCAGGCAGGAGGGCCATGGTGATGGACCTGCTGCAGAAGGTTGGTTTGAAACCAGACCATTTTTACCGTTACCCGCACGAGTTTTCGGGCGGACAGCGGCAGAGGGTCTGCATCGCCAGGGCACTGGCGGTCGAACCGCGGCTGATCATCTGCGATGAATCGGTGTCGGCGCTGGATGTTTCGATCCAGGCACAGGTGCTGAACCTGCTGAACGACCTGAAACGGGATTTCGGACTGACCTATATCTTCATCTCACACGACCTTTCGGTGGTAAGATACATGTCGGACCGGCTGATCGTGATGAGAAACGGGAAAATCGAGGAGATGGGCGAGGCCGACCAGGTGTATGCGCATCCCCGGTCGGAATATACCCGTGCCCTGCTCGAGGCGATACCGGGCAAAAACAAATGGTAAAATAGCAAAATGGTAAAATGTGAAAGGGTTGAAGGATTTTACACCCGGGGAAGAGGTGGCCGGTTGACAGGTAACGTTTTATCTTTATGAAATTGGAGGATCTATGGGAAAAAAGAAGAGTTTAAGCGGAAGCGAAAAGAACACTTTTGTGAAATCGGTGCTGGATGTTTTCAGGAACAATCCTTACAGCAGTTTCAATTACAAGCAGGTTGCCGCCCGGCTGGGAATCCAGGACCGGGCCAGCAAGGATTTGATCAGCCTGATCATCGGCCAGTTGTTTAAAACAGAAGAGCTCATCATGAGCAAACGGGGAAAATACCAGGTTAACCTGAAAAGCCCCGCTTATGCAAAGGAGGTGAAGACATCCATGGCAGGGACCGTCGACATGAAACAGACCGGCAAAGCGTATGTGATTCCGGAGGACAAATCGGAAGATGTTTTTATTGCCGCCACCAACACCAATCATGCCCTCCACGGCGACAAAGTGAGTGTATTCCTTTTTCCGAGGCGCAAGGGCCATAAACTCGAAGGGGAGATTGCAGAGATCATTAAACGAAATAAGAAGCAATTTGTAGGAACCATCGAAACCTCGAAAAATTTTGCCTTCCTGCGGCCCGACAATGCCACCATGCCGGTCGATATCTTCATCCCGAATACCAAACTCAACGGGGCAAAGAACGGCCAGAAGGTGGTGGTGGTGATCACAGAATGGCCCGCCCAGTCGGCCAACCCGTTCGGGGAGGTGAAGGAGGTGCTCGGGAAACCGGGCGACAACCGCGTGGAGATGCAGTCGATCCTGGCCGAAATCGACTTTCCCCTATCTTTTACACCAAAGGCCGAAAAGGAGGCATCCTCCTTCCCCGACATCCTGCCGGCGGATGAAATTCGCAAACGCCGGGATTTCAGGCAGGTACTGACCATCACCATCGACCCGGAGGACGCAAAGGACTTTGACGACGCCATCTCGCTCAGGCCGCTGGAAAAGGGACACTGGGAAGTAGGAGTGCACATTGCCGATGTCTCTTATTATGTAAGGCCGGGCACTGCCATCGATGAGGAAGCCGTGGAACGGGGAACTTCCGTCTACATGGTGGGCCGCACCATCCCGATGCTGCCGGAACACCTGTCGAACGGGCTTTGTTCCCTGAAACAGGGGGAGGACCGGTTGTGCTTTTCGGCCGTTTTTGAAATGGACGAGACCGCAAAAATTTACTCGGAATGGTTTGGCAAAACAGTCATCAACTCAAACCGCAGGTTCGCTTACGAGGAGGTTCAGAAGATCATCGAATCGGGACAGGGCGAATATGCCCAGGAGATAACGGTTTTCAACAACATCGCGCTGAAACTTCGCGAAGAACGGTTTAAAAAGGGGTCGTTTAATTTTGAAACCCAGGAGGTCAAGTTCAAACTCGACGAAAAGGGGAGGCCGATCGACATTTTCCTCCGTGAAATGAAGGATGCCAACAAGCTGATCGAGGATTTCATGCTGCTGGCCAACAGGAAGGTCGCCGAATTCATCGGGAAAAAACATGAAAATCAAACGGTCAAAACCTTCGTATACCGCGTACACGACACGCCCAATGCCGAGAAACTGGAAACCTTCACCCAGTTCGTTGAACGGCTGGGTTACAAAATGAAGATCAGTTCGAAGAAATCGCTTGCCGACTCCTTTAACAAACTGTTCAACGATATCAAGGGAACCGGAACCGAAACCATGATCGAAACCATTGCAGTTCGCACGATGTCAAAAGCCTATTACTCCACCAACAACATCGGCCATTACGGTCTTGCCTTCCAGTTCTACACCCATTTCACCTCTCCCATACGCCGGTATCCCGACCTGATGGTGCACCGGCTCCTGGCGGCCTATATGAACAACGGTCCGTCGGTTTCAAAAGATGTTTACGAACCGATGTGCGAACACGCCTCGGAAATGGAACGACGGGCTGTGGATGCCGAACGCATGTCGGTCAAATACAAGCAGGCTGAATTCATGCTCGACAAGATCGGGCAGGAGTTTGATGCGCGAATTTCGGGGGTGAGCAAATGGGGCATTTTTGCCGAGATCACCGGTACCAAATGCGAGGGGATGATCAGGCTGCGCGACCTTGAAGATGATTACTATTATCTCGATGAAGAAAATTACCAGATCATCGGACAGCGGCACGGTTACCGGTTCAAACTGGGCGACAAGCTGAAAATCCGGGTTAAGCGGATTGACCTTGCCCGCAAGCAGATGGACTATGAATGGGTTCCGTAACACGACCGAACACCGTTGGGGCTGATGTCGGCCTGCGAATTACCGGAGGCCGGCAACCTGCTCAGGCCAGTTTTTTACGCTCGACCAGGTCGAAGAAGGTTTTGTGGTAGGTTTCGCTGACCGGGATGTACTGATCGCCGATCTTGATGCGGTTCCTCTCGATCGATTCAATCTTGTCGAGCGCGATGAAAAACGATTTGTGAACCCTGCAGAACTGCGGTTCACGAAGCACCTCTTCAAGCTTGCGGGCATTCATGAGTGTCATGATCCGCCGGGTTTTCGTAACAATCCTCCAGTAATCCCCCATCCCCTCCACGTAAAGCACCTCGTTGTTCTCGATACGCTCCATCCGTGTTTCAGTCTTCACAAAGAAGAAGGATGCCTCGGCAGGCCTTGGCTTGCCGTTTTCGGCTTTTGAGGCAGATGGGTCGAACTGCATTCGTTCGAACACTTTGTTAACCCCCTTGATGAACCGTTCGAAGGAGATGGGTTTCAGCATGTAATCGACCACATCCAGTTCGAATCCCTGGATGGCATAGCGTTCATACGCGGTGGTGAATATGACAAATGGCCTGTGTTTCAGGGCGTTCAGCAGCTGGATCCCGGTAAGTTCCTCCATCTGTATATCCAGGAAGATCAGGTCGACTTTGTTCGACCGGATATACTCAATGGATTCGATTGCGTTGTCGAAGGTCCTGAGGAGGTTCAGGAAGACCACTTTTGAACAGTAATCCCTGATGATGTCGAGCGCCAGGGGCTCATCATCAATGGCAATGCAGTTTATGATCATATCCGGAGTATTAACAGAACTGTATAAAGAGTTTCATCGGTTTTTATTTCAAGCTGGTGCAGCCCGGGATAGAGCAGGTTAAGCCGCCGCCGGAGGTTGGTAAGACCGATCCCGCCCACATGGTCGGTGGTCGTGGTGGTGTTCTTCCGGAGGTAATTGCTCACCTCGAACCTGATCTGCTCCGCCCCGATCGATAAATTGATCCGGATCCCGGGATTCGCCACATTTTTGCTACCATGTTTGAAAGCATTTTCTACAAAGGGTATCAGCAGCATCGGCGCGATGGTGCGGGCTTCCACATTTCCCAGGATGTTCAGCTCCACGAAATCGGCATGCCGGATACGGAGTTTCTCAAGTTCGATGAAACTCTTCAGGTATTCGATCTCCTTTTCCAGCAAAACCTTGTCGGTTGTGGCATCATAAAGCATATAGCGCATGATCGACGACATTTTCATCACCGCTTCCGGTGCGTCTTCCGATTTCTTGTATACCAGCGAATAGATGTTGTTCAGGGTGTTGAAAAGGAAATGAGGGTTGATCTGCGATCGCAAAAGGGCCAGTTCCCCCGATTGTTTTTCGAGCAGCAGCTCCGTTTTCAGCTTCTGGTTCTCAAACCAGCCAATGGCCAGCTGGATCAACAAGGCGTAAATGCCATAAATGATTGTAAGCCGGATGGAATTGATCCACCAACTGCTGTTGATGACGAGCGAATCGGTCGGCTTCAGGTGGCTGTAACCGATGTATTTCCAGAAAAAATATTCCATCCCGATGCGCAGCGGCACCAGGAGGGCGACAACGGCAACCAGCATCAGGATGGGAAGAAGTTTCTTTTTCCTGTTGAAAAAAAGTCCGAAGACGCAGTAAATCCCGTAGAATGTTAAAAAACTGGTAAGCGGGTAAATGGTAAGTTCCTCGAACGGATCATACTTGTTGTCCGGTACCATGGCGATCGAAAGCAGTACCTGGTTGAACATGTAGATCCAGAAGGCGATGTGGATCAGTAATTTGTACTTTGTCTTCATCTCATCTCGTTGAAATTCAATTACAAATTAACGACAGATGTCCATCAAATGCAAATGAAACGCATACTAATCGACCATGCATGAATTATGTCCGGTCAGAGGTTCATTTCTGCCGATCACTTCGGCAGGCGCTATTTCGCAAATGGTAATAAAGTATGGCATAGCCGGTTGTAAATAAACAACTTATTCGTAAGTTTGTGATAACAGTCCAAATCCTGCCGGAAGCAGGTAAACACACCGGCAAATGAACAGAAGGATCACGCGAGTCATAAAAGGTTTCCGTTGCTGCCCGGTGCTGATCCTCCTTTTTCTTTTTACCTTTATCGTGGCCCCGGCCCAGCATTATCATTTCTTTTACGGCAGGATTTTCGAACAGGGAACAAAACATGCCATCCCCGATGTCAACCTTTCCATCACGCGGACCCACGCCGGAACGGTCACAGACAGGCATGGCGCATTTTCATTTTACCTCGATTCCCTGCCGGCGACCCTGGTGGTGAGCTATGTCGGTTTTGAAACGAAGACCATCCTGCTCGACGAAACCTCCTTTTCGCTCACGCTTTATCTTTCGCGGATGGCGAAAGAGCTGGGTGAAGTGGAGATTAAGGCCGGTATGAATGAACCGTTTTTCAGGGACGGGCATTTCGCGGTGCTCGATTATGAAATCGACAGCAGCAGGGTATACCTGCTGGTATACCGTCAACGGCTGGCAAGGTCGGAACTGATTTTAAAAAACCTTACGGGTGATACGGCGGCCCGGTCGGCTCCATTCGGGTTCGTGCCGCAAAAACTGTTCAGGGACTGCCTTGGCAACATGCATGTGCTGAGCCGCGATTCGGGATTCCAGGTATACCGCGAAGGGCAGCAATTGAACCTGATCCACCCTGTGAAGTTGAAAAAATTTGACGACGTGCTGAAAAATTGCATGGCATCCACCCCCGAAGTCCTCTATTTTCAAAGGGTGACGGATCAGGGGCTGGGAGTGGAATATTACGGGATCGATAAGAAAACGCTCCGGAAAAAGGAGGTGGGCCAGGTAAAGGACGAGAAGAAAATGAAGATGCTAAGGCGCAACGCCGACGACGCCATGATGCTGCTCACCGACAGACCGCCCGAGGGAAGGGAGGATTTTGTGACCTGGAATTATGTGCACAAGATCCTCTATCGCCCTGTCAAAACCTCCCTTTGCCGCCTCGGAAGTTACATCTGCATTTTCAACCCCCCCGAACGGCAGGTGGAATTCTACGACAGCACCGGCAACTTCTCCTACAAACTTTCACTGAAGGTTGACAACATCAGGGAGGGTCGCTGGACCAGTGACATCCTGGTCGACGAACTGACGGGAAAAGTCTATACGACCTTCATCAGGAACGGTATCTGCAGCCTCTATGAGATCAGTCTGAATTCGGGCGATCTCAGGAAGCGGTTTTCAATAGAACACAGCTTCCCGGAAAAGATAAAAGTGTGCAACCAATGGATCTATTACCTCTACAACATTCCCGGCGATCCCGACAATAAAATGCTCTACAGGCAAAAATTCTGAAGCAACCGCATTTGAAATACATACAGGAAGGTTATATTTGTCATAAAATTTAACGCCATGGACATTCTTCAAAACAACGAAAATTCAATTATTCCGCCCTTGCCGGAGCCAACCGTTTCCGGAACCTTCGGTCATGCCTGGGAAATCATGAAAAAACGGTTTCCCGAGCTTTTACTGATCGTTTTGTTCCAGATGGTGTTGTCGGCCCCGACCGGGGCAAAGCACCTGCTTTACACCTGGTCGGGGGGGAGCGTGGCCACCACCGGGCTCCTGCAGTTCGTATACAGCCTTCTGATTGTCATGCCGCTCAGCTACGGCTGTTCCTGGGTTTACCTGAAGGCCATCCGGGGCGATGATTTCCGGTTCCAGGACATCTTTTTTGCCTACCAGTCGTTCGGAAACATCCTGCTGGCCAACCTGCTGGTATGTTTGATCGTTGTGGCCGGGTTTATCATGCTCATCGTGCCCGGTTTTATCTTTGCATGCAAACTTGCCTTCGTGCCCTACCTGGTGATGGACGAAAAGATGGAGGCGGTGGATGCGATCAGGAAAAGCTGGAACATGACCCGGGGTTTTTCCTGGACCATCTTCCTGATGGGAATAGCATCCATTTTTGTGGCCATCGGCGGGCTGATCTGTTTCATCGTCGGTATTTTCCCGGCCATCCTCTGGATCAGCCTTGCCTTTGCCAGCATGTACCACGTGGTTTCGGTGCAGGCGAAAGCCCGCCCGGAGGTGGGTTTGAACCCTCCTATTTGATCAGGGTGAGCTCCTTTACAAGGTTTGCGGCACCGGCATACTTGTCGATGATAAAGAGCACGTAACGCACGTCGACACAGATGGTGCGCTGCATATCGGGTTCGAACATGATGTCGCCGCTCATGGCTTCCCAGTTGCCGTCGAAGGCAAGGCCGATCAGCTGGCCATCGCCATTGATGACCGGGCTTCCCGAATTACCGCCGGTGATGTCGTTGGTGGTGAGGAAACAGACAACCATGTCGCCGTTTTCACCATACTGGCCGTAGTCTTTGGTCTTGAAAAGCTCCTTCAGTTTCTTCTCAACGATAAACTCGTCGTTTGTAGGATCCTCCTTCTGCATCACCCCTTTCAGGGTAGTGAAATAGTCATAATGAACCGCATCGGCCGGGTAATAATCGAGCACGCTGCCGTAGGTCATGCGCATGGTTGAGTTGGCGTCGGGATATTTAACAAGGCCCGGGTTCATCTCGCGCAGTCCGCCGATGAAAAGACGGTTGGCTGCACCGACGTTCGCGCGGGCAGCAGTGTATGCTGACATATATTTGCCCATGGCCTCTTCCATCGATTTGGCAAGCTGCCACCCGAGATCCTTCTTGAACACCTTTAGGCTGGGATTGTCAATGAACCTGTTCGCATTTTCAGGTGTGGCAAAAACGGAGGTGGTGTAGACCGCGTTGGCAAAGGCTGTAAAATCATTTTTATAATCCTTTTCGATCGTTGCGAAAATGGAGGGGAGTTCATCTTTTTTAACGTCGGTGGAATACATCCTGAGCATTTCGGCAAGGGTTTTCTTTGCAATTCCGAGGTCAAATTCCTTGAAGTGTTCCTTAACAGCTGCCCTGCATCCTTCCTGTGATTCTTTGATGCCGGGTTTGTTCTTCTTTTCAAGTTTGTCCTTAAGCCCGCCGAACTGGTTGGCAATCTGAACCACGTTGAGGCTCATCCCTGCCAGATTTGCATAGAAGAAGGGGGTGGCAATCTTTTTCATGCCCTCATAGTTCGTTTTCAGGTTATCAAGCACCTTGCCGTATTTTTTCTGCAGGGCGGGTGTTTTGCTGTACCAGTCGGTAAATTCCTGCTCGGTGGCCTTTTTCTTGTCCTCCACCTTGTTGCGGATGAGCATCCGTGACTGGCCAATAAAGTTTTTCCAGGTGTTGGCAATGCTTGCATAGTTGGCCGCATAGGCGATCTTGACGGCATTGTCCTGGTCCATTCTCTCTTTCATGACATCCAGTTCTTTGCCGAAGAGTTTGATCAGCGTGGGGTAAAAAATCTGGAGGTTATATTCGATGCCATAGGAGGTAAGGTAGCGGGAGGTCGATCCGGGGTAGCCCCAGATCATGGCAAAATCATTCTTCTTGATCCCCTTGAGGCTGATGGGCAGGTGGTAGGCAGCCTTCAGCGGAACATTCTTTTCCGAATATTTTGCAGGATTACCGTCCGCGTCGGTATAGACGCGCAGGATTGAAAAATCGCCGGTGTGGCGCGGCCACATCCAGTTGTCGGTGTCGCCTCCGAATTTACCGATGGAGGAGGGGGGCGCCCCTACGAGACGGACATCCTTATAGGTTTTGAACACAAACAGGTAATATTCATTTCCGCCGTAGAACGATTTGACCGAAGCTTCAAATTTGCCTCCCTCTTCGGCCCTTTTGCGGATCCTGGCGGAGACATCCTTGATCCTGGAGGCGCGGTCCGATTCCTTCAAGGTGTCTGCAAGCAGGGGGATGATCGAATCGGTGACATTTTCAATCCGCTGGAGAAAAGAGGCACACATGCCCTCGTTCGATAACTCTTCGGTGAACGACTTCGCCCAGAAACCATTGGTGAGGTAATCGTGATCGGTGGAACTGTGGCTTTGAACGGCGCCATAACCGCAATGATGGTTGGTGAACAGCAATCCCTGTCCTGAAACCAGTTCGGCGGTGCAGAAAAAACCGCCGCCGCCCCCCCCGTTTGAAAGGCCCACGATGGCGTCCTTCAGGCTGTTGTGGTTGATGCTGTATAACTCATCGGCGGTAAGATGCAGTCCCATCTTTTGCATGTCGACATAATTCAGTCGTTCGAGCAGGAGCGGAAGCCACATACCCTCATCGGGCGGGTTTTCGGCAAAGCCGAATGATCCGGTTGACATAAAAAGTACAAACGCGATCAGTGCGATTTTAAGTTTTGTAGATACTGTTTTCATGGGGTGACGTTGTTAGATTTAACTGCAGGTTTGGTGAACCGGCAGGTCAGATGAAAAACTAATTGAATAATCTGCAATATTAAGTACAATTTCAGCGAAACGGAACTTTTTTTGATAAACGGGATAATTTCTCGACGAGCATGTTCAAATGTCGGGTAAAAACCCGGGTTACAGCCGGAAAGGTGCCCGTTCAACCGGTATTTCCGCCGGCACATCAAAAAAAATTGACTATTTGGGAATCATTGTCCAATTTTGTCAAAAAACCGGCATGACCTTCAATGGGCTCTTTCAGGGGAGGAATCTGAAGTTTTTCCTCCAGCACATCTTTTTCTGGCTGATCAGCATCGTACTGTTCACCGTGGTACTCATCTACACCCGGGGTGACTTTAATTTTTACAGCATCAGCCTGCACATGGCTTTGAATATCCTGATGACCGTGGGTTTCCTGGCCATCTCCGTTTACATCAACCTGCTCTGGCTGATCCCTGTATTTTTCAACAAGCGGAGGTTCTTCCTCTTTTTCCTGCTCGAAGTTGCCAACATCCTGCTCTTCATTCTCCTTAACTATTTTGTGACCTTTTTTTTCGAAGGGGGCAAACACCCTAATTTTTTAACGGAATTCATCGCCGAATTCATCCTCATCCTCCTCTTCCTGATCGTTTCAACCCTGTTGAAGGTGATGCGCGATTCAATCACTTTGCAGGATGTGGAGCTGCGGATGAAGGAGGTGCAGCGGCAGAAGGTCGAATCGGAGCTCAGGGCCCTCAAGGCACAAGTGAACCCTCACTTCTTTTTCAACACGCTGAACAGTTTGTATTCGCTGAGCCTCGACAAATCGGACATGGCTCCCGAGCTGATCCTGAAACTTTCGGACCTGATGCGGTACGTGATCTATGAATCGAACGAGGACCAGGTGTCCATCGGCAAACAGCTGGAATTTCTTCAGAGCTATGTTTACCTCGAACGGTTGCGCGCCGACGAAACGCTAAAGGTTGAATTTGAGGTAACGGGTCAGAATTCCGACCTCAGGGTCGCCCCGCTCCTCTATATCGCCTTTATCGAAAACGCCTTCAAACACGGTTCAAAAAGCAGGAGCGACGACCCCTATATCCATATTGTATTTGACCTCTCTCACAATGACCGCGTGATATTCACGATCGAAAACAGGGTTGGCCCCCACCCGGCCCCCGTGCAGTCGGGAGGCTTCGGTCTTTCTAACGTCAAAAAGCGTCTCGACCTGCTCTACCCCGGCAAATATATCCTGAATATTCAGGAGTCTTCGTCGGTTTATAAGGTGGAATTAACTATCTTGGCTTCATGAATATCCGCTGCCTGGTCATCGACGATGAGCCTCTGGCTCAACGCATCATTGAAAAATATTCCGAAAACATTCCGTTTCTCGAGATCATCGGGAAATGCAGCAACGCCATCGAGGCCATCGAAGTACTGCATGACCGGGTGGCCGACCTGCTGTTCCTTGATATCAACATGCCCCGCCTGAGCGGCATGGATTTTCTTAAAACGCTAAAGAACCCGCCCCTGGTGATTATTACCACCGCCTATGCCGAATATGCAATCCAGGGATACGAACTTGATGTGGTTGATTACCTGATGAAACCCTTTGCCTTCGACCGGTTTTACAAGGCGATCCAGAAGGCCGAGGAGATGATGAAGGGGAGGGAACTGCCGCATCCCGAGTCCAGGGAGCCTGCCAGGCATGAGGAGTCGTTCATTTTTGTCAAGTCGAGCAAAAAAACATACAAAGTCAATCTTGACGAGATTCTGTATATCGAAGCGCTGGGTGATTATGTAAAGATCTATACCACAGAGCGGATGATCATCAGTTACCAGTCGCTCAAGAATATCGAGGCCCTGTTGCCGGCCACCTCATTCCCGCGGATACACAAGTCGTTCATCATTGCTCTTTCACGCATCGACCTGATCGAGGGGAACCACGTCAAGATCAGGGACCGCCTGGTCCCCATTGGAACAAATTTTAAAGCGGATTTTGAGAGGCTGATCAAATCTATTTAATGCATGCAATGCAAATAATGCAGGTAGTTTGAAAGTTATTTGCCTATTGCCTGTTGCCTGGCTTTCATGGAACCCGCAATGAAATTCCCCTGAAGTATTCCAGCAGGGATCCGGAGATGATAAATGCGCCGATGATCATGAAAAGGAGCCCGACGATCCGGTTCATCCACAGTTTTACCTGGGGGTTTCCGGCAACTTTTATTTTATTGGCAAGCACGACCTTCAGGATGTCGGTCATCAGGATCACCGAAAGGGTGCCGGTGAAAAACAGGGCTACCGCCCGCTGATCCCCGCCATAGGTCGCATTGATGGCCAGCATGGAGGTGATCCAGAAAACCCAGAGGAACGGGTTGGCGAAATTGAGGATGAATCCTTTGAAAAAGTAGGGGAATGGGCCCTTCTGCTTGACCCTGATCTCGTTGATTGCCTCGACCTGCTCGGTCATCGGGACCTTTTTGAAAAAAGTGTAAATGCCGTATACCGACATGACGATCCCGCCGATGATGCCCAGGACCAGGTGGTATTTCGGGTTGGTGACGATCGCGGAGGCCCCGAAATAGAAACCCACCACGAGGGCCAGGTCGCTGAAAAAGATCCCGGCGGCGAGGAAAATTCCGACTTTGATGCCGTGCTTGATACTGGTCTGAAGGAGCGCAAACAGAGCCGGCCCCACCGAAATGGCAACTGTCAGTCCAAGGATGATCCCCTCAAACAGCGGATGTAAGATCGAACTCACGTATGATGTCTTGTTTTATAGCTCCTGATGTGTTCCTCCCATTTTTCCCGCTGGTCGTTTTTAAGGACCCGGGGGAATTTGTGCGCTCCACCCTCCTTGCCCTTCGATTTCATCCAGTCGTGAAACACCTGCAAAGGTAATACTTCCACCGAAACATTCTTGATGGCCTCGATGCGTTCAACCCGGTAGTCGTCGTTGAGTTCCTTCAGGTACCCGTCAAGCTTTGCAGCGGCGACTCCCGGATCGGGATGATCGTCGGTTCCGAGATACCAGTGATGGGCAAACAGGTTTCCGTACCTGATGCCGGTGAGGGTAAACTCACTGATTGTGATGTTCAGCTCGTCCTGGAGCATCCTGATCGCCCGGTTCAGGTTGTCCTGCGAAAGGTGCTCCCCACAAAGGCTGATAAACTGCTTTGTACGCCCGGTAAGCACGATTTCGCTTCGTTCTTTCGAGACGAATTTAATGGTATCGCCGATCAGGTATCGCCAGGCTCCCGCGCAGGTGGTCATCAGCAGGGCATATTCCCGTCCCTCCTCCACCTGTCCGATGGTGAGTGTTTCGGGATTGGGTTTCAGGTCTCCCTCGGCATCGAAGTTGTTGTCGTTGTAAGGAATGAATTCGAAGAAAATGCCGTTGTCGACGATCAGCTGCATCCCCGGGTTATTTCCGGGCCGCTGGAATGCGATATATCCCTCGGAGGCAAGATATGATTCGTTGTAGAGGATCGGACGGCTGAAAAGTTTTTCGAAACTGCGGATGTATGGGTCGAAGGATACCCCGCTGTGCACGTAGGCCGATAAATTGGGCCAGATGTCATGGATCGTCTCCACCTGGTAATAGCTGATGATCTTTTCGAGGATGATCTGGATCCATGCCGGAACGCCAACAATGATGCCGATATCCCAGTTTTTCGCCTCTCGCACGATCTCGTTCAGCTTCACCGACCATTCATGCTCGCGGGAAATCCGCCTGCCGGGTTTGTAAAAATGCTGGAACCAGAAGGGGATGTTCTTCGCGGTGATCCCCGAAAGGTCGCCCTGGTAATAGGTGCCGTTATACTGGAGATGCGTGCTGCCCCCGATCATCAGGATTCCCTTTTCGAAAAACTCGTCGGGGAAGTCGTACTTTGTGGCCGAAACCAGCTGCCTTACGCTTGCCTTCTGCATGGCACGCAGCATGTCGGGGGTGACGGGGATATGCTTTGATGAAGCTTCGGAGGTGCCGGAGGTCAGTGCAAAATATTTTACCCTGCCCGGCCAGGTAACATAGGGTTCCCCGTTCAGGCTCCTGTACCACCAGTTTTTGAACATCGTGCCGTAATCGTGTACCGGCACCGTGGAAACAAATTGCCCTGAAAAATCGGTGTGACCGAGAATCCTGCTGAATTCATAATGCTCCCCGAAGGCCGTATCCTGCGCCTTGATCAACAACTTTTTCAGGACCTTTTCCTGTTTCTTCACAGGGTTCGTTGACATGATGTCAATAGGCAGTTGCCGGAGTTCATAGGCTTTCCTGATGATCGAACCAAGGAATGGCATGGATGGAGTTAAATTGATAAATCGAGTAGGTAAAGTTACAAAAAAATGGTTAATTTCGATTTTTAAAACGAGCGGATGACCAAACGCATATTTCTTGTCCTGAAGTGGCTTGGAATCCTGGCCGGGATCTTCGTGCTGCTCATCGCAGGGTTCTTTGGTTTTCTTACCCTTACCGAGTTTTCTCCTCCTGCCAGGGTTAATCCTGCCATCGGCGGCAGCGGGCAAGCCATGAACGGATCGAAACGTCAATTCACCTTCCTGACCTGGAATATCGGTTACGCGGGACTGGGACGGGGGACGGATTTTTTCTACGACGGGGGGAAAATGGTCAGGCCATCGCGCGAACAATGCCTTGGGTATTTCGCCGGGATCAGGGCGGAGGTGCAAAAACACGAGGTTTCTGATTTTATTTTTCTCCAGGAGGTGGATGTCCATTCGAAACGGTCATGGTACCTTGATGAATTCGACTCGCTTTCGGTAGCGTTGAAGGACCGCTGGCATGCATTTGCGCAGAATTACGGGTGCCTTTATATCCCTGTACCCATCCATGAGCCGATGGGCCGGGTGGCGGCCGGGCTGGCCACTTTCTCCCGGTTTCAACCTGCCGGCGCGACAGCGGGATATTATAAAACCGACCTGTCGTGGCCGAAACGCCTTGCCTTTCTGAAACGGTGTTACCTGATGTTGCGGTTCCACCTCGACAACGGCAAAGATCTTGTCGTCCTGAACACCCACAATTCGGCATACGACTCTACAGGCATTTGGAGGAAACATGAAATGGCCCTGCTCGATTCGGTCATGACAGCCGAATTTCAACGGGGAAATTATGTCGTTTGCGGTGGCGACTGGAACAGCAATCCCCGCGGTTATCACCCCGGCGCGATTGTTTCGGGGGACAGGGGCACGGTTATCGAACCCCCCATCGACAGCGGGTTCATGCCGGGATGGCAGTTTGTTTTTGACCCTTCCCTTCCCAGCAACCGCTATACCGATATGCCTTATAAAAAAGGAGTGACCAGGACAACGATCATCGATTTCTTTGTTGTTTCGCCCAACATCGAGGTCACCGTTGTTTCGGCCGTATCCATGGGATTCGCCTTCTCCGACCATCATCCGGTGATGATGGGCGTGAGGCTCAAACCGGATCCGGGGAGCATCCAGGGGCCGGGGCTGACACCGTAAAATAGGCCGGGACAGGTTTTATGGGTAACTTTGCCGCCTGGGCGGTCAGAAAACCTGCCAAATCGCGTTCACCCTTTGCCAATCATCCCATCATCCATCACCTCACCATGAAAGTAAAAATAAAAACAGAAACCACGCTGCTGGCACACCTGCTCGGGGAATTTGGCACAGCATCCAAAACCACCGTGAAACAGCGGATCACACACGGCAATGTGCGCGTGAACGGAAAGATGGTGACCAACCCGGCGGTGATGCTGAAAGAGGGCGATAGCGTTGAATATGTAAAACAGGTGGTGAAGATCAATAAAGTCAAGCCGCCTTACCAGGTGCTCTTCGAAGACGACGCTATCCTGGTTGCCGTTAAACCGGCGGGGTTGCTAACCATAGGCGACCGCGGGATCGGAGGCACTTCGTTTTACCAGGAGATGCAGGCATACGTTAAGGAGAATTCAAAAGGGAAGGAGCGCCTGTTCGTGGTGCACAGGCTCGACCGCGAGGTGTCTGGAATCCTGTTGTTTGCAAAAAGCGAGGCGTTGCAGGAGGAGATCAAGAATCACTGGATGGATACCAAAAAACTCTATTATGCCCTGGTGGAAGGGCAGCCGAAGGAAGACAAGGGGACCATCAGGAGCTGGCTTGTGGAGGGTCACGATCAGCGGGTTCATTCGGTCAGTGTGCAGGAAGGGGCAAAACTGGGCATCACCCATTACCGCGTGATGGACCGTACCCCTGATTATACCCTGCTCGAAGTTGAACTGGAAACAGGGAGAAAGAACCAGATCAGGGTGCATCTTTCCGAAATGGGCTGCCCCGTGGTGGGCGACCGGCGCTATGGTGCCGACGCCCGCTACGAACGGCGCATCAGGCTGCATGCCTTTTTCCTTTCCATCCGGCACCCGGTCACAGGCTCCCTGGTGGACTTTAAAAGCAAAATGCCAAAGAATTTCCTGGTACTGAAAGCCGGGGATGAGAAATACAAATAACCGGGTTTATCCGGTTTGGAACCCCCTCTGCCGCATCGCCTCGAAGATAACGATCGCCGCGGATGCCGAAACATTCATCGAGTCAATCTTTCCCATCATGGGGATTTTAATCAGGTCGTCGGCGCCCTGGAGCCAGCTACTGCTCAGCCCGCAGGCTTCCGATCCCATGATGATGGCAGCCGGCTGTCGGAAATCGGCCTGGTGATAAAAATTTGTTGCAGTCAGCGCAGTACCGAACATTTTAATTCCCGATGCGCGCATCCGGGAGATGGCATCTTCAGAGGTGGTCGTCACCACCTGCATGGAAAAAATACAGCCGACGCTTGAACGGATGGCATTTGGGTTATAAATGTCGGTTTGCGGGTCGCAGATGATCACGGCATCCAGGCCGGCCGCATCCGCGGTGCGGAGCAGGGCGCCCAGGTTTCCTGGTTTTTCAACCGTTTCAAGCACCAGAATAAGGGGATTTTTACCGAGTTCCAGGTCACTGAACGCAAGCCTTTTCGGTTCCGCCAGGGCGATGAGTCCATCGCGGTCGTTGCGATAGGCCATGCGGTTGAATACCGGTGTTGTCACTTCGGTCATTTCAACGCGGCTCCCTTTAGGAAACAACGCGTCGACGGATGCCATCGTAACAAATTCAGGGGCGAAAAACAGGTCGGTGACCACAAACCCACCCGCAACGGCAAGGCTGATCTCGCGGTATCCTTCGATTACGATGCGGTTTTGCTCAGTCCTGGCGCGGGGTTTTTCTCCGAGTAAAAGCACATTCTTGATCAGCGGGTTTTGCAGGCTTGAAATGAGTCCGGACATAGATTATGATGGAGGTCAGTTTTTTACAATTTTTATAACGCAGGTTTCTCTTGCCGTGCGTATCGATGCCACATAGATGCCCCCGGCCCGGGGCTTCATATCGATCACCACGCGGTACCGGTTACGCTGCGGCGAGATCAAACAGGAGAACGAACGCCTGCCCGACCTATCGGATATTTCGGCAAAGATAGGCTCTTTCCCCGTGCATACCCCTGAGAGACAGACTAAATCGGCAGATGGATTCGGGCATACCCGAATGCCAGGCGTTCCTTCAGCCGGGAAAACACCGGCTGCCGTCGGGGTGCTTTCCCCCGGTGTTGTTGCGGGATAATATAATTCGGTCGGGACCGGGCGGTTGTTCCTGGAGACATCATAAAATGTCATGGAGCGGTGCCCTGCAGGATAGTTTTGTGCCATTACCGGCATCCCGGAAACGGCAACCAGTGTTATAAAATAAACAAGACGTATGAAAAACACCCGATTTTTAACTTTAAAAGGAGGAAGAAAAGTTTTTATTTTGATTGATTTACAACGTTTTTCAAGAAAAATAATTTTTTTTTTCTTTTTTTTTATTTTGTTTTCAAAACATTTTTTCCTTTTCGTTTTCCAATTCCCCAAAA
>Ga0118677_10000647_pt1 | contig 75716 bp, 62 predicted proteins | sample AliMusrvi5mmetaG_FD_86154 | JGI IMG/M metagenome (GOLD analysis project Ga0118677, IMG submission 86154) | reverse complement strand
ACAATATCCGGTTTTCAAAAGTGCCGAAAGGGGGTAGGTCTGTAGCCAACACTTTGTTCAACTCGAAAACCCCAATATCATTGGGGTTTTCAGTGGCTGAGAGGGTGAAAATAGTCGTTTTCCGCCGCGAATAGCGAAAGTCCGGTTAGGCCGCCAAAATGGAACAGGATGTCAGTTTTAAGCCGTTCCCGGTTTCTGTAGCCGCAGGCTTTTTGAACCAGCAGCTGGATGCGGCTGTTGACGCCCTCGGCAAGGGCATTGCAGAAGCCATGGCTGAGATAGGTCGTGATGCCGGACAGATGCTCCTTAAACGATCGGGCCACCTTCTTTATCGGCTCGAGCTTGGATTTGATGGCGAGGCGAAACCACTGCGCAAAAAACGACAGCCCGTCCTCTTCGTCGCGGCAATTCCTGAAGGTGCGCCACAGTTCCTTGATGCCCCAGGCGCGTGCGGTTTTCAGGGCGCTGTTCTTCAGGGCGTCAAAGTGTTATTTCCCGCAAATAGCGCGTAGTGCCGTTGGGTTTTGAGCCGGAGTGAGGGAGGAGGTCAAACGGTCATAATGAGGGAAAGAATCCCAGTGCCGTAGTGCCGTCTCCGCCATGCTCGAGGCCGTCCGGGATCGCAAGCAGGTCATCGGCATCGACCAGGTCAACCGCGTCCTCATGCAACCGCACTGGAGAAAAGATCATGACCTGGTCCCGGCTTGAAATACGCCAGGCTCGCCAGATCCATCTCAAGCCGGTACTCGAACAGCTCGGGTACCGCCTTCTCCCCCGCCCGGATGGAAACTATGCCATTACCGGGCTGGCCCATGAGATCATTATCAAGGAGCATTACTGGAACTGCCACGACACCGGCCAGGCCGGCAATGCAATCGACTTCTTTGTGAAAATCAGGGGCGTCACATTCAATGAGGCCATGACGTTGCTTTCGGCTAACAAACAACCAGAGGGATTTACCCCGCAGCCAGCGGGGTCATAAACTTTGCTGGTGCGTATGACCACATCGGTTAGACAGGAGGGAAGAAAATAGGCCAGCCGCCCAGCCCCGTCGTATCCGCCTCAAACTGTTACGACGGCACTGGAAAATATCGGGAAATCTTATGATGTCTACGGGGACTTTTTACGGTCAGAAGGTGGAAATCAAGACCGTTTTCAACAGGTTTAATTCGGGAACGGCGTACGACGGCAATTTGATCGACAACAGCTGACGTCGGTGTAGATCTGGGTGGTGTCGAGCCGGGCATGACGCCCTGCGCCCAAAGCCATCATGCCCCTGGTCGCACGAACAGATCCGCGCCGCCAGAATGGTCGCTTTGGCCCCGCTTCTCCGGAAACGGCGCCTTACCCTTTATGACCGTAGCGACGGCAACTGGGAGGTCATGGACTATCACGGCCTCCTGCTCAAGGCCTCATATTGGAGGTGGCCAGATAAGAATCTGGCCGGAAATGCGATAGACTTCTACACCAAGGTGCTCGGGACGTCATTCCATGACGCCATGAAAGAACTCACAAATCAGTAAAAACTGTTAAGGAGGGAGGATTATGAAAGTGGCCGTTTTGATCATAGCGATACGACTTATGCGCGGTTATTCAGCCACTAAACTCGATGCCAGTGCGGCCGTTTTGCCAAAACCGCTATGATTTTAATTCGGGGAAAAGTATGACGGCACTGCGGCCGGTAACATTTAATTCGGGAACGGCGTACGACGGCAATTTGATCGACAACAAGTATGATCAGAAATCGAGCAGTAACACATACCGAACACATACAAGAAATCCGACCTCTTTTCGCACTGCTTAAAAGAAATATCCAGTCACCTTTTTACCTCAATTTATTTAATAATGGGGGATCTTATTATGGTATTGGGCGAAAAATTCAACCAATTAGTCGAAAACACTGACTTCTCACGAGCACCTTGATCACTGATTCGAAATTCATTCGTTATAAAATAATATGTTGCAGGCACTTCCGAAATTCTTGATCGCTTGCGCATTTCAGCATGGTGAACATTTCGCAAATGAACGGACCCGATAAACGTAAATAGACCCATAACAAGCAACACCACACTTCGAACTTTTTTACTTTTAATCTTTCCAGGACGCATCGGATTGAACCGGTTTAGTAAATAAAATATAGAAAAAATAAAAAGCAGCACTGCAATAGCTGCAACGCCCCCCATTAGATTGCTCATTGAAATTCCGAAATGGCTTTCCATTTTTTCTATACCTAAAGCCCTTTTTACAAAATGATCGCGCGAATGTTAATATGCAGTTACGGGTGTTCAGGTATAAAAGGCGATTCTGGGAAATGATTTATCGGCTCGTTATCCTCGTTCAACCATAGATAAAAGTGACCTTCTGTCGAGAAAACGGCATGACCAACTTCAGCTGCGGCCGTGCGCCACGAGACTTCCGCTCGCAAATAGTATTCATAATATAACGTATTACCATTTTCGACCCAACCCATTCCGGGAATGAAGGTTTGCATACCCTTCACCGCATAGTAAGCCTCATGCCATTCCGCCGCCGCCGATCCACACATTGCCACCATTTGAATATATCCATACGCCTCTGCTGTACTCTGGGCACAAAGCGTTGGAATGTATTGGATATTTAACTTTTCGTAAAGTCAGGTAGATCCTTACAAGGTTTGTAAGGGATTACCCTACAAGCTCAATTGCTTGACTTTCCAAATGACACCTCGATTTTGCGATTTTCAATCGCTGATTTACGGGAGCGCAGTTTTTGCGCACCGGGGCGGCCAAGCGACTGGACGCCCTACCCCGCCAATCAAGTCCGCATATACTGAATTTCAACCTTAACCATTTTCTAACGTGCCGCTCATTTTCTTCTTACACAGCTCCTGTTGAATGGCCGCCATGAACCGACAACAAACAACAAGGAGAAACAAAGACATGAAAAAAGTGATGGCGGGATTAGTGTTGATGGCGGGCGTAAGCGGAACGTGCCTGGCGGCAGAGAGCAATGCGCCGGCGGCAACCCCGGTCCCAGCCCCGAAGAACTGGGCGGATTCAGTCACCCTCAAGGGCGATTTCCGGTATCGTTACGAGACCATCAATGACGATGCCAAGAAAAACGCGAGTAAGGAAACCTACACACGCGAACGTGAACGTATTCGCGCCCGTTTGGCTGCTGAAGCCAAGTGCAATGATGACCTGAAGGTCGTTGTCGGACTGTCAACTGGTGACAAAGACCCGGTCTCTGGCAACCAAACGCTCGGGGATGGCGGACAGAAAAAACCCATGATGCTTGACCTGGCTTACCTTGACTACAGCTTTCTGGGTGATGCGAGCACAACAGAGGCACATGGCTATGCTGGTAAGATGAGGAATCCCTTCATTACGATGAACGACGACCTGATGTGGGATCCCGATCTGACTCCCGAAGGTCTGGCTTTCAAAGGACAGACTGGCAACGATACGATCACGGCCTACCTTAACGGCGGTTATATCTGGGTTCAGGAACGAGACAGCAAAAGCGCGGGAACACTATATGCCGGCCAAGCTGCCACCAAAATCAAGCTCATTCCCGAAGCTTCTCTGACCGTAGGCGCCAGCTACTATGGCTTCCAGAATATGCAAGGTTATGATGTGATTGACTGGCAGGGCGCCAATAGTGGTTATGGCAATACTACCAAGAACGGTACGATTTCTGGTGGTGTCACCAACAAAGCCTGGGCATCTGATTTCACCCCGGTGGTGTATTTTGCCTCACTGGATCTCTGGGTTGCCGGTGTGCCGGTCTCGTTCTTCGGCCAGGAACTCTCCAACACCGATGCCTCCAAGCTTGACCAAGGTCATCTGTATGGCGTCTCGTTGGGCAAAGCCAAACGGGTCGGAACCTTCGAAGTGGGCTACAGCTACACCGAACTCCAGAAGGATGCCACCGTGGGTATGTGGACGGATTCCGATCGCTGGGGCGGCGGGACCGACGGTAAAGGCAGCAAGGTCTACGCCAAGTATCAGTTGATGAAAAACCTCCAGGTGGGCGCCACCTATTTCGCGGATGATAAGGGTATCGCCTCCGGCAAACCGACGAACTATGACCGGTTGATGGTGGATCTGCAAGCGTCATTCTAAAGATATGAGATCTTAAATTTGAGAATAAAGATAAAGGAAGAAAATCAGATGAGCACAATCAATAAAGTGATGACGATGATGATAGTGGCAGGAATGAGCGTCGGGACGGCAGTGGCCGGAGATGCCAATTCCATTGTGGTGGATGGATCCACAACCGTTGGCCCGATCGCCAAGGCGTTTGCCGAGTATTACATGGGTAAACACCAGGCGGTGAATATTACGGTGAGCGAATCCGGCAGCGGGAACGGGGCCAAGAGCCTGATCAACGCGGCCTGTGATGTGGCCACCATGTCCCGCCCGATGAAAAATTCGGAAAAAAAAGCCGCCGAAGACTCCGGCGTTTTGGCCATTGAGCAGGTTGTGGCATTGGACGGCCTGGCAGTGATCGTACATCCCGCGAATCCCCGCGGCAATCTCACCGTTGAGCAGATCCGGGACATCTATACGGGGAAAATTACCAACTGGAAGGAACTCGGTGGACGGGATCAAAAGATCGTCGTCATCAGCCGAGACACCAATAGTGGCACCTATGAGAGCTTCAACACCCTGGTGTTAAAAGAGGCCAAACTGATGGGTGGAGCAGAATATGTCGGCAGCAATGGCGCCAGTCGCCAGCGCGTGATGAGCACGGACGCGGCCATTGGTTATGTCGGCCTGGCTTTCACGGAAGGAGTCAAGGTACTACAGGTTAACGGTATCGCGCCCACGCCCGAAACCGTGACCGCGAAAACGTATCCGATTTCCCGTCCGCTGTACATGTACACAAACGGTCGCCCGAAAGAGGGAACCGCCCTGTATGATTTCGTGAACCTATGCAACACCCCGGAAGGAAAACGGATTATCGAAGATACCGGTTATGTTCCATTGAAGTAATTCCCCTGGTGGGAACGGTTATTGGTTATCCGCTGCGAGTAACACGGATAACCGGTAACCCCTTTGAAAGTCTTATGGTTAAAAGTTCGCTCCAATCTGAAACCGCTGTCGCCGGGCATGAGGGCTCCTCACTTTTGTTGAGCCATCGTGCCCGGCGACAGCAACGTTTGGCGGGATTTCTGGGATCCGGCTTTTTACTGGCCGTCACCTCCCTGTCGACTTTCGCTGTATTGTTTATCTTTTATTTTATCATACGCGATGCCCTGCCCTTTTTCCAATTGCAGGGCGTCAAACCATTCTTCACCAGCACACATTGGTATCCCTCGGCACCCACCCCCGAATTCGGCTCTCTGGCTATTTTTATAGGAAGCGGATTGGTGACACTGGGGGCCGCGCTGGTGGCCGTCCCTCTAGGCATCACGGCTGCCGTGTGCCTGAGTGACGTTCTTCCGTTTTCGGTACGCCAAGTGGTCAAGCCGGTCATCGAGATTCTGGCGGCCATTCCATCGGTCGCCTACGGGTTCTTCGCCCTGGTTATTTTTGCCCCCCTTCTCCAGGAACAGGGCGGCCATATTCTCCAGGTGGCAGGCTGGGTAATCGGCGCTCCCGTTGCCTTGCTGACTACGGTCATACTCAGTGATTTGCTTACCGACCGGATGTCGCCGGGTCGCCGTTCCCGGGCACGGTGGGTACTCATAGCAGGTTTGGGCACATGGGCATTCTGGGGCCTCTGGAAGCTGGGGATGTCGCTGGGCGGAATCACCGTCAGCAGCGGCACCAACGCCTTGAACGTGTCCATTATTCTCGGCATTATGGCCCTGCCTACCGTGGTGAGTGTGGCGGAAGACGCCATTCAGGCTACAGGCAGGGAACTGCGGGAAGGAAGCTATGCACTCGGTGCCACCCGGTCGGAAACCATCCTCCGAACGATTCTCCCTGCGGCCAGCAGCGGTATCATGGCCGCCGTCATTTTAGGGGTGATGCGGGCGGTGGGAGAAACCATGGTGGTATGGATGGCCTCGGGTAACGCCGCCCAGATTCCCCAGCCTTGGTACAATATGCTTCAACCCGTCCGGACCCTTACCGCCACCATCGCGGGTGATATGGGCGAAGCCGACCAAGCCACCGGCTCGGCACGTTTCCATGTGCTCTTCGCCATGGCACTCTGCCTCCTGTTGTTTTCATTTTTCTGCAATCTGGCGAGCGAGTGGGGTGTACGACGCACCCGCCGGAAAGTAGGGAGATAGGGGCATGCAACTGGACACCCGTAAAATGCTGGATCGTTCCTTCACCGCCTCGGGGGTGCTGGCGATTGCCCTGATGACCGCCGCACTGGCGATTCTGCTGGCCCCCATGTTTGCCCGTGGCATAGGCGCCATTTTCTTTACCGGCACCGTAGAACACCGGCGACTGATGCTGGAGAAGTTTGAACGGGGAGACCGATCGGCCATCGAGGCTGAACTGGCCGCCGCCCATACCGCCCGGGCACCGGTCTACCAGATGGTTACGGAATTTGAAAAGCAGTTGGAGACCATGCCCGCCCTTGAACGCCGGAAAATGATGCCATCGTTCAAGGAATTGAAAAAGGCGCTCCACTCCCTGTTGGGCCCGCCGCCCGGCACACCCCGTCCCATGCTGATGCGGGATCAGTTCGGCCAGACCCGGTGGGATCGAGCCCAGGTCAAACTGGAGCGCGTTATGTATCGGGAGGAGTGGGACTACAGTCACCCGGAACGGGGAAGCGTGAAAATACGCAAACCCCGGGTTGAAGAATTTGCGGGCACCTCACTCGTTCCCCTGTTCCCGTATCTGGAGAAAAATCTGGATCGTATGCTGTTGCCACGCAAGACGGTGTACTGGCAATTCCTGACCGATGAATCCTTTGACTCCCATTTCTTCGGGGGCATCTGGCCGGAATTACTGGGGACATTCTATCTAACGATCGGGGCCATGCTTTTCGCCATCCCAATGGGATTGATCGCCGCAATCTACCTGACCGAATATGCACCGGAGAATCCCTTCGTAAGTTTCCTGCGGACCTGCATCAGCACCCTGGCTGGCGTGCCAAGCATCGTCTTCGGCCTGTTCGGGCTGGCCTTCTTCATCAATACGCTCGGCGTATCCCAATCCAAGAGTGTCCTGGTCGGAGCCATGACCCTGGCCCTAATGATTCTACCCACTGTAATCCGGGCCTCGGAAGAGGCGATCCTGTCGGTGCCCCGAACCTACAAGGAAGCGGCCCTGAGCCTGGGGGCCGGGCGATGGCACACCGTGATGACCATCATTCTCCCCGCAGCGTTACCAGGCATCCTTACCGGCGTCGTAATCAGCATGGGACGCGCCGCCGGGGAAACCGCCCCGATCATCTTCACGGCGGCTGTCAGCGTCGGCAAGCCCCTCGCCCTCTGGCAGGTCTTCAGTCACCCGACACCCGCCCTATCCTGGAATATTTACAATCTGGCGACCGAACATGAGGCGATGGATGAAATCCGGCATGTCCAGTACGGACTGGTACTGGTACTCGTCACCCTGGTTCTGTTGTTGAATCTGGCGGCCATTCTGATGCGGGCCAGAATCGCCAAGCGGTTGAGAGGATGAGCGAGGGAAAAATCTATGAATCATATTGAAAATGTTATCGGTAACGGGAAAACGGAGGAAGCAACGTCCACTTCATCCCATGTCCAGGCTGCCGATTTTTCGGTTTATTACCGCGCCAATCAGGCGGTCAAAAATGTTCACTTGTCCTTCGGCAGTGGTCTTGTCACGGCCATCATCGGCCCCAGCGGCTGCGGCAAAAGCACCTTGCTGAGAGCCGTGAACCGGATGAATGATCTGGTGCCGGGCTGCCGGGCAGAGGGGGAGTTACTGTTCGACGGGCAGAATATCTATTCACCCAACGTGGACGTGGTCACCTTGCGACGCCGGATCGGGATGGTATTCCAGAAGCCGAACCCGTTCCCCAAAACCGTGTTTGACAACGTGGCCTATGGGCCGCGTCTGCACCGACAGGTCAATCCCGTCGAATTGGCGGAAATTGTCGAACGGAGTTTGACCGGCGCAGCGTTGTGGGATGAGGTCAAAGATCGCCTGTACCAGAATGCCCTGGGCTTATCGGGGGGACAACAACAGCGGCTGTGCATCGCCCGGGCCCTGGCGGTAGATCCTGAAATCCTGTTGATGGACGAACCCACCTCAGCGCTGGATCCAAGAGCGACCCTCCGGATTGAAGATCTGATCGATGATCTGCGCGGAAAATACACCATCATTATTGTAACGCACAACATGCAACAGGCGGCACGGGTCTCGGACTTTACGGCCTTTATGTACGAAGGCTCATTGATTGAGTACGGTCAGACCACGACCATGTTTACCAAACCGAAGGAAAAGCAGACGGAAGATTATATTACGGGCAGGTTCGGATGAGGATGTTGTTTAGGTGCTGCGTCTGATAAAGCGCGGCGGTTTTAAGGAGACGGTATGAGAATTCATTTCCAACGTGAGATTGACAAGCTGAAGCGGCAGATTCTTGAAATGAGCGCCAACGTCGAGAACGCGGTGTCGGATGCCGTAAAAGCCGTAGAAACCCGGAATGCCTCCCTAGCACGGGCCGTTATGGAACACGAGAACCAAACCAACGCCCGTGAAGTGGATGTTGAGGAGGAATGCCTGAAAATTATGGCCTTGCATCAACCCGTGGCGGCAGACCTCCGCTACCTGGTTGCCGTCCTTAAAATCAACCATGATCTGGAACGGATCGGCGACCTTGCCGCCCACATTGCCCAGGGCGCCCTGCTTTTGTGTGAGATGCCACCCGTCGACATTCCGTTGCAACTAGGCGAGATGGCCGCCAAGTCACAGCAAATGCTGAAAAAAGTGCTGGACGGCTTTGTCAATGTGGATGTCGACGCGGCGCGCGAAATCCGCCTCGCCGATTATGAACTGGATGTCCTGAACAGAACGATGGCCGCACGCCTCAAGGCGGAGATTACCCGCCGTCCCGAACAACTGGAACCCCTACTGAAACTCATACATATCGCCCGGCATCTGGAACGGATCGGCGACCATGCGACCAATATCGCGGAAGATTTGATTTATCTGATTGAAGGGAAAATTGTCCGCCATACTACCGTCACGCAATCCTAGGTTGATAAGCCCTCCTCTTTTTGGTCTTATCCGATGAGGGTGCCATGATGGCCCCATCAGGAAGGACAGTATTATGGCCAAAAAAACACGCGCGCGCTGCATTGGAATCCTGACCTCTGGCGGAGACTGCCCCGGCTTGAACGCAGCCATCCGCGGCGTCGCCAAGGCGGCGCTGCACCATGACATGAAGGTCATCGGGATTCTCGATGGGTTCCGCGGGCTGGTTGAAAACCGGACTCTCCCGATTGAGGATTTGCAGGTTAGCGGCATCCTGACACTCGGCGGCACCTTTCTGGGCTCCAGCCGCGATAAACCACACAAAATGAAAATGGGTGACAAGATCATGGATATGACCGATGTCGCCATCGCCAATGCCCGCCGGTTGCAGTTGGATTGCCTGGTCTGTCTGGGCGGCGGCGGTACCCAGAAGAATGCGCTGCATCTGCATAAGATGGGCGGCATCAATGTGCTGACGCTTCCCAAGACCATCGATAATGATGTCGCCCTGACTGATATTTCTTTTGGTTATGACACCGCACTCGGGATCGCCACTGAGGCCATTGACCGGCTTCACACCACCGCCACCAGTCATCATCGCGTGATCGTCTGTGAAATCATGGGGCATACAGCGGGGTGGCTTGCCTTGGGCGCCGGAATCGCCGGCGGCGCGGATGTCATTATGATCCCGGAAATTCCTTATGACCTGAATGTCGTTGCCGAACACCTCCGGAACCGGCGGCATCAGGGCAAACGGTTCTCGATCATTGCCATTGCCGAAGGCGCCATTTCGAAGGACGAAGCCAGGGCTTTGGCGAAAGGGCTGAAAGCAGGGAAGAAGAAACCCGATCCTTTCGCCTCCAGTATTGATACCAACGGCATGCATCTGGTGCAGGAACCCATGTCGAGCCGGGTAGCCCGTCGGATCCAGCAGTTAACCGGCCTTGAGGCACGGGTGACTTCACTGGGGCATGTCCAACGCGGAGGAACCCCGTCTGCGGCGGATCGCTTACTGTGCACGCGGTTGGGCACCAAGGCCGGACAATTGTTGATGGAGGGCGTTTATAACGTCATGGTGGCCGTACGCGGCGACGAGTGTATTCCTGTTGCGCTGGAGAAAGTGGCCGGCGTGGTCAAGAATGTCCCCTCCCATCACCCGTGGGTCAACACCGCCCGGTTGGTCGGAACCTGTATGGGCGATGTACCAGGAGTGTAAGATGCGAGTTCCTAAAATTAATCCTCGAAGAAGTCAAATCAAGCCCGCCCCCGGATCCCGCTTTTTGGACCGTGATTTGAACTGGCTGGAGTTCAATCAACGAGTATTAAATGAGGCGTTGGACGAACGAACCCCGCTGCTGGAACGGGTTAACTTCCTCGCCATCTTTACGTCCAATCTGGATGAATTCGTGATGAAGCGGGTCTACGGGCTGCGCGAACAGCTCCTGGCCGGCGTGAAAAGCCCGGTGACGGATGGGCAAACCTCCGAGGGGCTTCTGCACGCGATTCATTCCAGCATCCAAGAGATGTTGAACCGGCAGGCGGAGGGATATCATCGCGCCATCAAACCGGCCTTAGTGGCTCAGGGTATTCATCTTCTCGGGTGGAGCGGACTTACGGATGAGGAAAAGCGGGCCGCCTCGGTCATCTTTGACAAGTCGGTGTTTCCGGTCCTAACCCCGCTGTCAGTGGATGTTGGACATCCGTTCCCCTTCATGTCCAATCTTTCGCTTTCCCTGGGCATGACCCTGAATGATGCGGCTACCGGACGGAGTTCCTTCGCCCGGGTAAAGATTCCCGACACCCTGCCGCAATGGATTCGGATCGAGACGGCCGCCTTCAAGGGGGCGTACCGTTTTGTATCTCTGGTGGACTTAGTCGCCCATCATCTGAACCGGTTATTTCCCGATATGAAAGTCAGCGGCGTGATGCCGTTCCGGGTTACCCGGAATGCGGAGGTTGAAGCCGACCTGGATGATGTTCAAGATCTGCTACAGGCCGTCGAGGAGCAAGTACGCCAGCGCCGCTTGGAATGTGTGGTGCGGCTGGAGTGCCCACGGGGAGCGGATCCTGCCAACCGACGCATCCTCATGGAGGCACTGGAATTGGATGAGGAAGATGTGTACGAAATGCCGGGGCTGGTGGAGTACCGGAGCCTGCGGGACATTGCCGCACTGCCCTTCCCCGCCTTCCGCTACAAACCCTGGACCCCGCTGGTACCACGCCGTCTGCAGGGGGAAGATTCCCGCATTTTTGAGGTAATCCGGGGAGGCGATCTGCTGGTGCATCATCCTTACGAATCGTTTGATGACACCGTATTGCGCCTGATCCGTGATGCCGTTTCTGACCCGGATGTACTGGCGATCAAGATGACGTTATACCGGACAGGAAAGGACAGCCCGTTTGTTCCACTGCTGATCCGGGCAGCGGAATCCGGCAAGCAGGTGGCCTGTCTGGTTGAGTTAAAGGCGCGTTTTGATGAGTACGAAAATATTGTTCTCGCCCAGAAAATGGAGCGGGCCGGGGTGCACGTCGTGTATGGGGTAGAGGGGCTGAAAACCCATACCAAAACGACCCTGGTGGTTCGCCGCGAAGAGGGCGAGGCGCGTTGCTATGCCCATATCGGAACCGGCAACTATCACCGGCATACTGCGCGGCTCTATGTGGACACCAGTCTCCTGACTTATCGTCCGGAATTGACGGCCGATATTGCCGATTTATTCAACTACCTCACCGGCCGGAACCGAAAAGAGGATTATCGCAAGCTCCTGATCGCCCCGGCCAATATGAAACGACGCTTCCTCTCCATGATCGAACGGGAAACGGAACATCACCGGGCGGGGCGGCCCGCCCATATTCTTTCCAAGATGAACCAGCTTGAAGACCGGGATATCTGCAATGCCCTTTATGCGGCGGGTCAGGCAGGGGTGCCGGTGGATCTCATTGTGCGGGGATTCTGTACCCTTAAACCAGGGGTACCGGGTTTGAGCGAAAACATCCGGGTGATTTCCATCATCGGTCGTTTTTTGGAGCATTCCCGTATCTACCATTTCCGGAACGGGGCAGTGCAGGAGGTTGACGGCGAATATTATATCGGTTCCGCCGACTGGATGCATCGCAATTTGGAAAGCCGGGTTGAGGCCATTACCCCCATTGAAGATCGGGACTTGAAAACGGACCTCCAGTGGATCCTGCAAACCCACCTCTCTGATCAACGTAACGCCTGGGATATGCAGCCCGACGGCACCTATGTCCAACGCAAACCCACGGGATCCGATGGCTCCCCATCCTCACTGGGCTCCCACGAAATCATGATGCGCCAGGCGACACTCCACCACGGGTAACGATCCTATTTGTGTTCCTTGCTCATTTCGATTAAACTCTCGATGTTAAGTTAAGAGGAGGGGCTATATGAATATTTATTTTGACCCGGAAGGCTCCCTGGCAGGATTGAAGGACAATATTGAAAAAGCGCTCAAGGACGGTGCTGGCGGTCTTGTCATTCTGGCCTGTGAGGGCAATTATTTTGTGCCCGCCACCTTGGATCCGCTGCTGAAAACCGTGGGCACGCCCTTGATCGGGGGCATCTTCCCCAATGTACTGTACTGTGGAGAGATCTACCAATATGGAAGTGTGGTACTCGGTTTCGCAGGGCTGGTCTCCACAACCGTCATTCCAGAATTGAGTTCGGAAAAAACCAGCTTTGAAGAACCCCTGGAAAACTTTGAGGATCGATCCAGCGGGGCACGTACCATGATGGTCTTTGTGGATGGATTCTCCACGCGCATCGCTCCGTTTATCAACAGCCTGTTCGACATCTTCGGCCTGGAGATCAACTACATCGGTGGTGGAGCGGGCTCGCTGACTTCCGAACGCAAACCCTGTCTGTTCTCAAATTCCGGGATGATCGAAGATGGCGCGGTAATAGCGATGGTTGAAACCATCAGCGGAGTGGGTGTGGCCCATGGATGGCAGGCCATGAGCGAACCAATGCAGGCCACCCATACCAACGGCACTGAACTGAAGACCCTTGATTTCGAGCCCGCCTTTGACGTTTACGCCAGAATCGTGACACGTCATACAGGGATCCCCCTTCAACGAAACGATTTTGGCAACATCTCCAAGGGGTACCCTTTCGGTATCGCCCGCATTAACAGGGAAATGATCGTGCGCGACCCGCTGGTCGTGAAGCCAGACGGCTCCTTTGTCTGTGCCGGAGAAATACCACAAGACTCCTATATTTCCATCATGCATGGAGACGAGAATACACTGATCGCCGCGGCGGAAAGTGCCTCCAAAATGGCCGTGGCGGCATTGCCGAGTGGCAAGCCAGGCGCTTTTCTGCTGATCGACTGCATTTCCCGCCTGATGTTCCTGAAAGGCCATTTTAAAGAGGAACTGGCGATGATGACCCCCGTAGATTGTCCCTCCGCCGGGGCCTGTACCATTGGCGAGATCGCCAACAGCGGTAACGATTTCCTGGAATTCTACAATAAGACCGCCGTAGTGGCAGCCATGGAGAAAATATGAACATCCAGATTGAGTTGCAGGTCTTCTATGAAATTGCCATGGAGTTGGGAGCCGAAGCGGATCTACAGAAGACGGCTAAAAAGGCTCTATCCGCCTATCTGCACAGACTCGGCTGCTCGGCCGGGATGATCATGCGCATAGATCTTTCCAGCGCAAGTGCCCAGACAAAAAACGTCATTACCGTTCCGAGGAACCTGGATCATAATTTCGCCTACAGGGAAGTGTCCGCCATCATCCGTAATGCCATTTCCATTAATGGTATAAAGCCTTTATCGGATTCATTGCCACTTGTCGGCACCTCCTGCGAGACAAACTATTACATTATGGAACTGAAAGATTTCGGCCTGCTATTGCTGCTGAAGAACGGCGCCCCTTTCGACCGATCCATCCTGCACGGCATCAGCCGCTTGAATAAAAAACTAGCGCAGGCCTGCCTGGCCAGCCTTTACACCGACCGGCTGGAGGCCACCGTACAGGAACGCACGAAAGACCTCCAGGAAACCAACACTAAGCTGAAAGATACCCTGTCAAAAGTGAATATGTTGAGCGGACTGCTGCCCATCTGCGCCGGTTGCAAAAAAATACGCGACGAGAAGGGTTACTGGAACCAGATCGAAGCCTATGTGCGCGCCCATTCCCAAGCCGACTTCACCCACGCCCTTTGCCCCATCTGCTTAAAGTCTTTTTACCCGGAATATGTCGACGCCGATGGAAAATTAAAACCTAAATCCAGCAGCTAAACGACGCTTCACCCCTTCAGTCTGCTTCTTTAACACCCAAAAAACGTAGCGGGTTTTCCCGGCCCAATTTGCGCAAATCCCGTTCATCGAGATGGCTCCAGGATCGCATCCAAGCCATACAATCCGCCATGGTCGCAGAGGAACCGGCCAGCACACCGCTGTCGGCCAAACTTATCCGTCCGGCGGGTTCACTAACCAATTCGACCCCGCCCATCCCCGAGTAGCGGCCCGGGGGCAATCCCGCTATCGCCGCCGCATCACTGGTAATAATGCACCGGTCAAGGCCCTTGACCCGTAATGCAACCTGAACAAACTCGGAGGGAAGGTGATGGCCATCCGTGATGAACATTCCGGTCAATCGATCGTCCGCCAATTGACTCCAAATCGGATTGGGATGCCTGGGCAAAAGGTTCGGAATCCCATTCCCCAGATGCGTGCAACCCCGGGCACCGGCACGGACGGCACGGTCAATGCTTGCCCCATCCGCCACATGGTGCCCCAGCAGAACCACGATTCCGGAGGCAGCGGCATGCCGGGTCAATACTTCGGCCCCTTCCAGTTCCGGAGCCAACGTCAGTAATACCACGTGCCCCTTTGCCAAAGTCTGCCAATGATCCAGAAGTTTCGCGTCCGGTTTTCTCAGAAGCGTCGCCTGGTGTGCCCCTCTGCCGTCCATCGACAAAAAAGGACCTTCCAAATGAATTCCCAGCAGATGCGGTTCCAGATCCGGCTCCTCCATGGCCGCCGCCAGAACGGGGAGATTTTTCTCATACCGTTCCAGATCCGACGTCACCACCGTGGGGCAATAGGCGGCGGTTCCTCTCCTGACTAATTCCTCCGTCGCACGGCGCACATCCGCCACCGTCAAACCCGGAGCGGAAAAATCCACTCCGACATAACCGTTGACCTGGATATCAATCCAGCCCGCAGGAACTTTTCTGGTGATACTTTTCATAGGGAGCTCCGCATCACCTCATCCACGGCAGCCTCAAAGACCACCAGGGATTCACGCAGCGCGTCTTCATCAATCGTCAACGGAGGGGCAATTTTGAGACACTCCCCGGCAATCCCGACCGGCGCGAACATCAGCAGGCCTTTCTGGAAACAGGCGATATTGATCTTCAACGCCAGCGCCGGATCCGGCGTACGGGTACCCGACTTGACCACCTGAATCCCCGCCACCAAACCCTTGCCCTGGAAACAGCCCAGCACTTTGGGATATTTCTGCTGAATGCGCTTCAATTCCGGAAGGAACCATTCCCCCACCCGCGCCGCCCGCTCCACCAGACGTTCCTGTGCCAGTACCCGCAGATTAGCAAGAGCCGCCGCCACCGATAAGGGTGAGGCCGAATGCGTGGAAGTCATGGAGCCCGGGGGATAGATCGACATGACATCCGTCCGACCAATCACCGCTGACAGGGGAAGCGATGAACTGATCCCTTTGCCGCAGGCAATCAAATCCGGCTTGATTCCGTAATGTTCAAAACAGAACATTTTCCCCGTCCGCCCGAATCCGGCCTGAACCTCATCCATGGTCAGCACAATGTCATGCTCCCGGCAAAAGGCCTCTAATTTGCGGGCGTATTCCACCGGCAGGAAGTCCGGCCCGATGCCCTGATAGCTTTCGGACATGACCCCAGCGATATCCCCCGGCTTAATGTGCTTCTCCTTCAGTGTTTTAAGGAACAGATCAAACGAGACGTCTTGATTCTTATAGCCATCGGGGAACGGCACCTGCACAAACGTGGGATCCAAATCGCCGATCCATTTTTTTAACTTCGGCATTCCGCCCGCCAGCTGCGCTCCCATGGTGCGGCCATGGAAGGCATTCATGAAGGTCACCATGTACTTCTTGTGCGGCCCATGTTTTTCCATCGCATAGGTCTTGGACAGCTTGACGCAATTTTCCGTGGCTTCGGTACCGGCGCTGAGCAGAAAGACCTGATAGTTTGCCGGGTCCGGGGACAGGGCCGCCAGTTCCTCCGTCAAGTCCGCCCGTCCCTCGTGCGGAAACACGTACGTGGCCAACAGCGGCTGATCCACTGCCTCACGGATTGCCTTCACGATCTCCGGGTGCGCATGCCCGGCATTGGTGATCAGTACACCCGATGACCAATCGATCCAGCGGTTGCCCCACCGGTCAGAGACCGTGGCTCCCTGGGCCTTATACCAGATAATCGGCGGCTGACCAGACATGGAACGCGGCTCGAATTTCCGCATTTTTTCAAATATCGGGAGCGATTCAGGCACCGGAATCGCCGTCTTAATGGAACGAAATTTGGTTTCAAGCTTCGGCACGTTTACAGGAGTCAAATCATACTCAGCCATGGTTTACCTTCCTTTTCTCAATATGTGGTTGATCGCCATACACAATATTCACCCAGTCGCCGTCGGCCAGGATTGACATCCGGGCCGCCTCAACAACCAGTTCATTGACATAACTATTAGCCGGGGTGGCCAGCAGACCGGCCTGATCGACTTCATGGATCATTTCACGCCGCTTGGGCAAGGCCTGACCTTCCGCCAAACTCCGGGTCTCCGTTTCAATACGACGCATCGTCTCGATGCTGGCAGCAACAGAGGCATAGCCATAACCGACCGGCTTGGAACCGGCGCCTTCCCAGGGCACCAGCCGGTAAAAATCGGGGCTGACATAATTGTACCGGGTTCCTGCACACCCGATTTCCTCCAGATAACTATGCCGGACACCCCGATCCTGATCATTATGCTGAATCATGCCGGACCGATCTTTCCCTTCACAGTACATCAGCAGACCCTGATCGTTGCTTCCCGCCGCCGCATCCGGATAGCCCAGCCCATCAATCACGGATAACAAGGCTCCGTTCTCATACCGGACACGGCCATTCGCCCAGAGATACCCTTCGTTCCCATTCGGGAACCGGCCTTTGACACCCGACACGGAAATCGAGACCGGCTTCAGCCCGGTGATAAAATAGACCAGGTCGACATAATGGCATCCCACATAGACAAAGGGATCCGTCTTGTCACAGGTAAACCAGTTCTGGAAATTCGAATGCCGGTAATAATAAGGTTCAATCATCCGGGCTTCCCCAATCTTAAATTCACCGAACTGCCCCAGCGTATACTGGCGCTTGGCCATCAGGGCGCGACTATCGAACCGCTTGTGATACTCAACCCCGATAAAAAGCCCCTTCGCACGGGCCAACTGCTCAAGCTCCGCCGCCTGCACATAACTCAACACCAGCGGTTTGACGCAGAGCACATGCTGGTTATGCGCAATAGCCGCCTTCACAATCGAATAATGGAATTGATCCGGTACCGCCACAATCACCGCTTGGCGAGGTGGAAGCGCCGAGAGCTTCTCTTCAAAAAGGGAGGGAAACATCCGCTCCGGCGGCTCGGAAAGAGGCGGACACGCCTCGAAATCCTGCCCGGGAAACGCCTCTTTCAATTCGCGGCTCTCCTTAAGCGCCTTCAACGGGGCGCTGTTCAAGGCACACACCTGGATCCGGCTCACCACTCCCAACCGTTGAAGATGGTATACGGAAGGAAGGATCAGATCATTAGTGATCATCCCTCCACCCACAATTAAAACATCTAATTTCACCTGATTACTCATGCATTCCTCCTTGATTCCATTCTCGATCTTCTATTTTAAGGGGTTGGGTACCGCACAGGACTCCCGTATTTTCAATGAGGGCGGCACCACCACCGGCCCCGTCTCGCGTCCGCTTTCACCCGTAACTAAACGGAAAGCCTGTCGCACCATCTCTTCCACCGGTTGGCGGACGCTGGTCAGGGCTGGAATCATCGTAGAGGCCGCCGGAATGTCATCCATCCCCGCCAGCGAGATATCCTCCGGCACCCTGACTCCGTGCTCATGAAACGCCCGCATCACCTGCTGCGCCATGGCATCATCCGCCGCGATAACCACACTGGGAACACCGCCTTGCCCCGACATCAGAAGCTTCCCCACCGCCGTATTGACGGAAGCACCGGAGGGCGCTGTCAATCGGACAAACCATTCCGGACGGATCATCTTCTTTTTTTCTTTCAGGGTATCCATCAGGAATGCCTCACGACGTCGCTGAGAAACGGAGGCATCCCCCACGTAGCCAATCCGGTCATGACCCAATTCCAGAAGATAATTCACCAGCGATTTCAAACCATCCGCCTCATCCACCGCCACCTGCTGGACGCCACGCAATACCCGGCCGAGTCCAATCTGAACCACAGGTTTCCCGCTATCCAAAATGGTTTGTACCGCCGGGGGACAATAATCACTACCGCACACGATGAGGCCATCCGGCTGATACTTCCGCAGAACCAGCACATCCACCGAACTGGGATTCCCTTCCTCCCATCCCACTAAAAGCAACGCATACCCCTTTTCCCGGGCCAATCCCTGAAACACACGGATCATATGGCCGAAAAACGGGTCATCGAAATTTTTGACGATCACCGCCAAGGTCCGTGTGGGCGCACCTTTCAAAGTCAGCGCCGCCGCATTCGGCGAGTAATTCCATTCCGATGCGGCCCGGCGGATTTTCTCCACCGTCACCGGGGAAGCGTCAATGGCCTCCGACGTCCCGGTCAATGCCCGCGACACCAGCGCCTGTGATACCCCCAACCTCCTAGCGATCTCTTTCTGTGTGATCCCTCTTTTCATGAACGGAGCCGTAGTACATCAAGCCCCCTAAAAAATGTCAACCTCATTGGTATGAGTTGTGGATATTTTCAAACTTCATAACCGCACTCAGGGCCTGAACGACGATCGAGAAGATTGCCTGATACCCCAACCCTTTGGTTGTTTTTGCGTATTTCGCGGTGGTATTAACTTCTGAGTTTGGGATTATAAGGCGGTTTCAACAATCACGCTGTCCAGAATCCCCACTTGAACGACCTTTACCGTGAGCAAGCCATCGCGCCAGGTCCAAGTCAGGCCTTCCATCGTCGGCGCCAGATAAACGGCACGCGGACAGACGGCCTGCCGAATGCGAAGTGTCACGGGACCAACGGGCGGAACTTCTTCGATCATTACCTGCCCCGGTGCAGTAGGGTGAGACGTACCGGTATTGAACAGATGGGCGATCAATCGGCCGGATTGTCGGCGAAGAATAAGTTGAACGCGAGGGGGCGCTTCCAGCGTAACGATAAATTCCGGGGCAAGCGCCATGAGCCATTCCCCGACAAGCTGCCGCGAGCGTGGATAATGGGTTCCGGCAAAATGGGTGAAGAATTGGCTATGAACCGCCAACACCTGCCCGGCACCCACCGTATTAAGAGTCACAGCCACTCCATCCGTCGCGTTGAAACCTGGTTCCTGCCCTTTCATTACCATCCAGAGAGGCCGCGCAGTCGTCGTGATCACCGGTTGTCGAGGACCTTTGCACGTCGTGGCCTCGCGGCCAATCTGTAGATAAAAATGTCCCTCCTGGAGCTCCCCCACCGGTTCAATACCAGCCAACTCCCCAAATTCCTTGGCAACATGCGTACCGGAAAGCAAAAGTTTCCCACCGTGTTTAACATAGGTGGTCAAGGCAGCGATCAATTCCGGTGAAGGATGGGTCTGTTCCGCCACCACCACCAGCGGATAGTCGGCTAAACAGACGTTCAAATCCTCCTCGCCCAGCACATCCACCGTACAGCCATTCTCCAGCAAAGCGTGAAGTGCACCAACCAGCGGAGTGTGTCCTCCGCCCCATTTAGCCATCAGGAGATCGCCATTGGCAGAGTAAAAATGCGCCGTTGAATGGAGAAGCGCAACTTGGGGAACCGACTCGGTTCCCTGACACCAGGGCTGCCGCGCACGAACAAATCGCGCCACCCCGGCCATGACATCCTGATGCCAGCCGGTAAGATGGCCGTTACGCTGGGGTTGATTGTAAATCTGAAAGGCACCGCCGAGGGAAATCACACTCGCGGCCTCCTGACAAAGTTGAGCCACCGTCTTGAATGTCCACCCCCCCATACCTCCTTCAGCCGTCGTAAATCCCCAACACATCAGATCCCAGGAAAGCTGGCGCCTCCCATCCATGTAGCGGGCTTCAAGAATGGCATCATTGAGACTCCACACCCAGGAGAAGTCCCCGCTCTGGTAGTCGATATCGACCTGAATCGCACCAGGATGTCCGACGGTATACATCCAGTTGCTACAGATCGTGCAGGTGGGTTTCCGGGCATGTACCGCCGCGGCGTATTGCTGCACATGCGAGACAAAGAGCTGCCGGTGAAAATCCGCCCACGCCTGCCAGTTGGGCTCATGAGGAGCCTTGGGAATTTCCGCAATGCCAGTCTCCTGCGTGAAGGACTTTGTACAACGATCACAGTAACACGGTTTCGTGGCCCAATTCTCGCCATCCACCCAGAATCCGTCGACATCATAGGTATCGATGAGCTCAAGCATTTGCGGGATCATCAACTCTGCGGTATAGGGGCTCAAATTACAGGTACCACCCGTAACAAAACCTTCTTTGCCAGAAGGACCTCCCGTGGGGCCAAGGCACGCCCAATCCGGATGCAGTTCAAGCGCCCGGTCATCCCAGACCCCCGAATAGTGCATGATGAGCGGAATCCCCAGTTCGCGGGAGACGTCACGGTGAATACGCAGTGCGTCGTTGACGATTCCCGGTGAGGCGGAACCCACCGTGGTAGGCCAACTCGTATAACCCGGATGCCCCTTACAATCGCACTGGATCCAATCCGGCCGCACTTTCTCCAGTTCGGTTCGCAGGTGCTCATGTGTGAGTGCCGCACCCAGTTCGGTATCCTTGACCCCAGCATGCAAATCGTAGTGCAGACCAAAGAAGGCATGCTCGTGCCAGTTGCGGGAGGAATCAATAGCTCGCCAGGAGGTTGGATTAGATCGCATGAGAGTTCCTTTTCAAAAATGTCTATTCGCCTTTCAGATGAGGAGACGTTGGCCAGATACTACCCCAAAAGCAAGACGGAAATATGCTGGATGAAGGATAACTTTTCAACATTCATACTTATTCGTCTCCTTCGTTGACGACACCGTCGATCCGTCATATTCTTCCCTTCATCTAATTCGGAGAAAATCATGATTAAAGTAGCCATTGTGGGAGCGGCGGGACGGATGGGACAAGCGTTGGCCCGGTGTTCTAAATTGATGCCTCAGCTTCAACTGGTAGCGGCAGTCGAATCTGCTTCCTGCCCGTTGTGCGGCAAGGACATCGGCCTGATTGCCGGGATCGGCGAGAATGGCGTGCTCATTTCCAGCGACATGGCCGCGGCAGTCAAGGCGGCAGATGTGCTGATCGATTTCAGTTTCCATGAGAATGTCCCAGTGACCCTCAAACATGCCATCGAATACAAAAAGCCTGTGGTTGTCGGAACCACAGGCCTTAATCCCGAAGAACGCGCCGGGATGGATCAGGCAGCCAAAGTCATTCCCATTGTCTCAGCCCCCAACATGAGCCTGGGCGTCAATCTCCTGTTTGCCCTGGTCGAACAGGCGGGTAAAGCGCTCGGCTTAGATTATGACGTGGAAATCACTGAAGCCCATCACCGCTTTAAAAAAGATGCCCCCAGCGGTACCGCCTTGCGGCTTGGTGAAAAGGTTGCCCATGGCCGCAAACAGAATTTCAGGGATGTCGCCATCTATGGTCGGGAAGGGCTCGGAGAGGAACGGCCGCGAGGCCAGATCGGAATCCATGCCCTGCGGGCGGCAGATATTATTGGTGACCATACCGTTCTTTTCGCCACTGAAGGGGAACGTGTGGAAATCAGCCATCGCGCCACCAGCCGTGACGCCTTCGCCAAAGGTGCCCTTCACGCCAGCGGTTGGCTGGTCGCCCAGAAACCCGGCCTCTACGATATGCAGGACGTGCTCGGGTTACGCTAAAATACGGAGTGCAGTTATGGAAATTGGATTGAGTTTAGGATCTAACCTGGATCATCGTCTTGGCCATTTGCGTGAGGCAACCCGACGCATTGACGCACTGCCCGGAGTCCAACTCCTTGCCAAAGCACCTATTTACGAGACAGAGCCTGTAGATGTGAAGCCGGAATACGCCAGCCTGCAATTCCTTAATACCGTCATTATCATTGAGAGTTCCATGGAACTTTCCGCTCTGTCAGAGGCCCTTCATAAAATCGAGGACGACATGGGGCGGGTGCGCACGGAGGATCGTAACGCGCCACGGGCGATCGATATTGATGTCCTGTATGCAGGCACCGTTAGGCAAACCAATGGTATTCTGGATCTCCCCCACCCGCGCTGGTCCCTGCGCCGGTACGTGGTCCAGCCCTTGGCGGATGTGAGGCCTTTCCTCCGTCTGCCGGGCGAGTCACGTACGGTTTCTGAAATTCTCACTCACCTGCCACCGGAATGTATCACCCTCTTCCGCGCCGAACATCAGTGGTAATCCTGCTTCCCAGGATCAGCGAGTACCGGTACACCTAAAATGACTCGGACAACGGCCGACAACACGCCGGAAACGTGCTGAGAAATGCAACGCATCGGAATAGCCGACCTCGTCCGCAATCGTTCGAACAGGGTTGGCCGTTGCCAACAAAAGAGACTTGGCCTTTTCCATGCGCAGTTGCTCCAGGAACTTCAAAGGCGCCACACCCAGCTTCTCCCGAAATAGATGGGCAAATCGGGACGGCGACAGATGGGCAATCTGCGCCAATTCGCTCTCCGACCAGGGTTGCGCCAGATTCTGACGCATGGCACGAATCACACTCTCCAGACGTTCATCCAGAACCCCCCCCTTCATCGCCAGGGAAAAAGCCAATACCAGAGCCTGCTCCAACGCCAATTCCGCAAGATGTTGCCCCGCAGAAAGCGTTGAACAACTGTATTCCAGCACATTATACAGGCAGCGGAGGAGCTTAACCCGACTCCCCCTCTCAGTCAGTTGCACATAGGGAAGAATACAGGCGGCACTGCTCGATTGCCCCCAGTTCATCCAGGGGCGCCATTCAGGACGCGGTGTAAAAAAGATCCAAAGTTCCCGATGCGCACCAGCCGAACTCATGGAATAGGGGCAGTCTGGCGGGGTCAAGCTGAGCGAAACCGCCTTTAGCTCGCATTCTCCTGCTGGATATCGGGTCACAATACTGCCAGAGAGAAGACATCCCAAAGTGTAGTACGGGAACCCTGGGTCACGCCTGAAAATATGTCCCGGACCACATTCAGCCTCGCCGCCGACAAGGAAGTTATCAGCAAAATTATCCATATTTCCAGCAGTCTAAACTATTCAACATGATCTAATCCAACATATAATTGCCTTAATCATTAATTCCACTCGATATTGAAATCAATTTACTCAGCATAACAACACATATTACGGAATGTAACCCAATGAAATACAAAACCAATTGGTCTGAAACAAAACAGCGTCTGACAGCTCTGTGGCACAAGGAACGGCTCGACCGTCCCTGCCTGGCGATACGCGCACCAGGTCTGGTAGCCAATCCAACACCGGTTCCTGAACCGGCCGATGAGGAAGCACGCTGGCTTGACCCAACCTACCGCATCGCTTTGGCCCGGCAGGAACTGGAATCCTTCTGGTGGGGTGGTGAAGCGATTCCTTCGTGTCTACAAATGGCCGGGTGGGTCAACTGTCTGGGAGGCACACCGCAATTTGCGCCCGAGACGATCTGGTTCGAAACACGCGAGGTCGACTTTAATAGCCCCTCGCCGTTCCGTCACGACCCGGACAGTTCCTGGATTCAAAAATACCGTGCGCTGCTACTGGCGCTTTGCAATGAGGCCGGACGTGACGATTTTCTTATAGGATCTCCCGGTGGCCTGCCGGCCAACGATTTACTCTCCATGCACATGGGCACTCAGGAGTTCCTCTTTGCGTTGATGGATCATCCAGAATGGATGGCCGATGCCATTCTGACTGGAGCACAGGATCAACTCCGCATGCAGAACGAATGGCGGGCGCTCCTGCGCGAGCGGCATGACTTCTGGTACGGCAACGCCGGCTGGATGTCGTTATGGACTCCGGAGCCCTTCAACGCCACGCAGTCCGACGTCTCCTGCATGCTCTCACCGGAAATGTTCGAACGTTTTGTCGTACCGGAACTGGATGTTTACGGGAACGAATATGGCGCACTCTGGTACCACCTTGATGGCGGTGACGCCAAACAGCACCTACCACGGCTGCTGTCGCTACCCTATATGCGCGTCATCCAATATGTAGCAGCCCCGTTTGAACCGCCTAATGGCCCGGCCCATCTCGCGATGTACAAACAGATTCAGGCTGCCGGACGGATTGTTCATATCAACCTCCCCAGCCAGAATATCGAACCCCTCGTACGCGAATTAGACCCGTCGTTGCTGATGATAGAGACCTGGTGCTCCAGTCGCGATGAAGGGGAACGCCTGCTGGAGCAATGCGTGGAGTGGACACCATAATTCGTTGGGGGCCCCTACAGTCTGGATGGGGGCAGGAAGCCGCAACCGATACAGACGTGATACGGGTTCTTCTACTGACCCTTTGTAGAAATGGGCACTCCAGACATTTCACCGGATCCAAGGCCAAAATCGTATCCCAGAACAAGCCAGGATTCCGAACGGGGAGAATCATGAGTCATCCCGAATAAAGGAGCGAAATCAAAATGAATCTTGGGCGTAATACGCCACTGGACACTGGGCCCTAACATGAACCAGACATCCGGATCCCCCCGCTCCCCCGATGCCGTTGTATTGGAGTATTCACTTTCGATTCCTAAGCTCAGCTTCCGGTCAATAAGGGTTCTCCCCACAGCAGCCGATGCCGCCAATTCGGTGGAGTCATCTCCCCATAACGCTTGTTCGCAAATTAAATTAACCCCGTAATGCCAGACCGGGCCTATTTCATCACCCAACAAGAGTTTTCCTTCCAAAGCATCCGGATCACCATGGGTACCAAAAGTATATTCAACATAGACTGTCGGATTTAACGGAATACGCCCCCAGTCAGCAAAGGCATGTCTAAGCTCAACAGACATCTCATCTTGATATATGCCCTTCGATTGAGGCCCGACTTTCCATGTTTCATACACATCCAGTTGGCATCGATAGGGCAAACCCAGTTCGACTTCCTCGGAAAATCGGTGTTCAACCCCCCCGCCATCTTTCAAAACACGCATACGATCCCACTGCTCGACGCCCATGTCATAGGGGGGTTCCTGAAGATATACTCGGGTTGATGGGAAACGGCGTTCCGTTGTCCACTCAGGTTGCTGATAAGGGCCTACAAGTTGCTCTTCCTTCAGCGACGTGGCCTGAACAATAATGGTCGGAATATTGCTGCCTGTGCCTGAGTTCTGCGGATTTTTCACTGTTTGCAGCATCTTTAACATCGGGTCCCGTTCGCGTGAAGCGTCATTACCCTCACCATGAACAGAGGCTATAAATATGCGGCCGCCTACCATAAAAATCACAACGTCTGCTGTAGCATCATCACCATCATCAGCCTCAACACCCTTCCCCATTAGATGTCTTGCTGGTAAGCCGGCCACCATAATCTCATTGGTCACGGAGGCTGAGAATTTCAGTACGTCTCCTTTGATCACATCGCCAAGTCGGGTTTGTGCTTCGTTGATAGTCCTTGCTCCCGGCACGGGCCATACGTGAAGGAACATATTGGTCGTATGAATCAACGTCTTGTCTTTGATAGAGGTGACTTCGGCCTCTGACGGGACGACGAGTTTCAACACCAGTGTTTTATCAGCCAAGATGGTAACAGTACGATCTGCCCCAAAACCATATGAGACAATAGATAACAATATGATCCCGATGCTGAATGTTCTCATAATGTCGATTCCTCTCCGCTTGGGCGCGCTCATGTTTATAGCATTAAGATTTTTAGAATAAACAGAACAAAGGAGAAAATTTTGATGCATGACCGATTTTTCGCTTTTCACCCCCACAGTTGAGAAAGTCGGACCAGACGCTTCGGCACAAGCACATTTAAGAAATCAAATGGCGTATTACTGAATCGCGTTAAGTGCCTGCCGCGCGGCGGTGGCGCCACGGCCCTTGGGATCCAAGATACCAACAACACTGGCCGACCGGTCACTGTTCGAGCTACCGACTGCACTCAAGCCGGCGAACTTGACCACCACGGCAAAGCGGTTGTAATACCCCCCGGAAACAATCGAACTGGCAGGGGCTTCCTGCAGACCAACCTGACGATCGCCGATCATTTTCGAATATGTTCCAATGGCCATCACAATGAAGATCTGTTTCTGCAACGCAGCCGTGCGACCTGCGGTGGTGAGTTCCGACGAGTCGTCCCAGCTGTTCAAACCGGAGGAGGTCCCATTTCGGGGATAGGCGGTGGTGTCCGAAAGATCAACACCAAAATCGTTATAAAGTTGCTGGCCTGCCGCCGATTGCGGATCGACAATGCAGATGGGCGCTCCAACAAATGCTAGGGAAATCGTTTTGGCCATCTCCTTCAGCTGCCCATAGCTCAGATCATTCGTCGGATAGTAATACAACGTATTCACGCCAAGTTGATTGAGAAAAGTCACATCATTCGTCGTAATCTGTTTGACCGTCAGTGTACGGTATTGCCCGCTGAAAGCTGCTGAATCCACACCTCGGTTGATGTTTTGAGCACCGCCAGAGGTGCCACTGGACGGCGAGATCCCCATGAACAGGGAGGGGTCGCTCGCCACGGAGATACTGTTATTACCGCTGCCCAATGTCATATACGCCCCCCCCGACGTGGCATAGTCATATCGGATCATGGCGTCGAAGCCGTCAGGCATCAATCCATTGTGCAGTTGCATATAACAGTTAACCTGACTGGTTAGCTGCTTCTGCGTGGCCATGGAGGTCGTTGAAGCCGCCTTATCCGTGGCTCCGCTGACGAGTATCACGGCCATGCCACTGATAATACCGATGATGGCCACGACCACCAATAACTCAACTAGGGTGAATCCTCTTCGACTTGTACTCTTCTTCATTCTTTGTTCTCCTGCTTATCTATTCTTAGCTGATATTGCTTGATTGCTTGCGTCTGGGAACCCAACTCACTCCGGGAACCGGGCGTACCATTGTTGCCCTCCCTGGGAACTCCACCCCTGACTATCCAGAATTCCGGCAAAAGCTGGCTTATCCAGACTATCCAGCGGCATCTTAATGGCAACCATGTAGCGATTGTAGTAGTCCGCGCGGGGCTTCGGCTTGTCCGAGGTGGAAGTCACGATGGTCGAGCAAACCGGGGCCTCCTGCAGTCCACCCCGGCGGTCACCAATCATGGTACACTTGGAGCCGATTCCGAAAACAATGTATAGGTTATTCACGCTCGAAGAGCCATTGATTGAGGAATATGTTGGCTGACCACTCGAGCCGGGATCAAGCACCATGACAGGGTCGCCAACCTGGAGTGTACGCTTGACGTAGGTCAAAGTTCCCGCAGCATCCATATCGTTGGAATGGGAAATATCGTAGACATACGTGATTCCTAGTTGATTGAGTGCGGTCACATCGGACGCCCTCAGTTTCGCGACCGTAAGCGATTGCACACCCTGTTGGCACGCCATGACCGTCACCCCCTTTGAAGTGAAATTGGTGTCTGCATAGCCATTCTGATCCAGGTCGTACCCGGCGTAGATATACCCTCTAGGCGCAGTGTTTCTGCTGGTTAGCAGAATTTGGCCTAACGCGTTTGTCGTAAATACAGGGCTAAATACAGGACTTACCGTCGCCCAATCCTCCCGCATCAGCGAGTCGAACCCATTGGGCATAGCTCCATCATGGCCTCGGATATATTGGTTGAACTGGCTGGTGAGCTGTTTTTCCGTGGCATATGTCATGGCAATGGCGGATTTGGTCGTCAAGCCTGAGGAAAGCGCCACCACGGTCGCGCTAATGATGGCAATAATCGAGAGCACCACCAGCAATTCTATCAGCGTAAACCCTTCCCATCGCTTCTTTCGCATGTCACTCCTCCTGTTATTCATGTCAATTATAAACGGTGCACCCGGCAAAATCGTTCAGTGGAAAATCGTTTTGTTCTTGCGAACGTCAAGTCCAGTCAGAAAAGCCTTCTCAGTCCCATCATTTCCGCGCTCATAACCAGCAGTAGCACTCCTGACAAGCGGCGCATCCAGGGCACAATCCGGGGTGTCTTGGCATAGATTTTCCTGGCAAAAAGGCCTGATACCAGGGAAAGCAACAGCAATGACGACACTGCTGAACCTAGTCCGAACAACATCAGTAGCAAGGCGCCTGTCAACAACGAACCCACTTGGGATGAGCAGACCACCATGGCCAAGAGCGGCGGACAAGGGACCAGGGCAAAAAGCATTCCAATTACCCACAACGGCAGAACTGACCGGGTTAGCCAGTGGCTGATCCGGAAATGGAGAGCACCAAGCAGAGACGGTCTTGATGCCACGCCAGAGGCACTGAACAACAAACCTAACCCGATTGCGCCGACAACAAGCGCTCCACATCGTGCCGCGAGGGTCTCTGGTGCAAGCAGACCGGCTCCCAGCCAGGCGGACGCTACGCCAACCCCTCCCAGCATAAGCAGTCGTCCCACCGTGAATACTGTTAGAGCCTTGAGGCTCTGCAATACCCCCGTCCGGGTCCCTAGGACATACGTACAGAAGAAGGGACCGCAGGAAGGGCCGCAGCAGGCCGCGCCATAGGTAAGTCCCGTTAGGAACGCCGTTGCCGGGGAGAGTAGTGAGGGAACCGCCATCTACGCGCCCATCTGCCGCGCATGCACGGCTGCGCCGATTGCGCCGTTAAATTGAGCGTATTTCGCCTTGTGTACGTCTGTCATCAGTTCCTGCTCCAGCGCCGCGCGCAGACCCGTGTTAAGTGCTCCGCCGCCAGTCATGATGACATCGCGTGCCAACCCGTTCTTTCGCGCCATTTTTGCGACCCGCTTGGCAAGTGAGTTGTGTAAACCGGCAATAATATTTTCCCGCGATTTCCCCTGTGCAAGGAGCGAGATGACTTCCGATTGCGCAAATACAACACACAGGCTGTTGATCTCACATGGATCGGTAGCCTGAGCCGCCAGATCGCCGAGCGCTTCGGTAGTCGTGACCAGCGTCTCAGCCATCACTTCCATAAAACGCCCCGTGCCTGCCGCACACTTGTCGTTCATGGTGAAATCTTTGACCTCTCGGTTCGCACCGAGAATGATGACCTTGCAGTCCTGCCCGCCGATGTCAATGATGGTCTGAGTGTTGACCTTTTCCGGCGTCGTCATAACCGAGCCATGGGCATGGGCAGCAATTTCGCTAATCGTCCCGTTGGCGAAGCCGATCGCGCGGCGTCCATAGCCCGTGGCAATGATGGAAGAAAGGCCGGAAAGGGAAAGATGCAAATCCGCCAATAATTCATCCAATAACGTCTGGGCCGTGTTGGAGCACACGATTCCGGTTCGAGCCACCTTGTGGCCCAGCACCGCCTCGTTGTCAATCACGGCCACCTTGATATAGGTTGATCCTGAATCAATCCCGGCAAAATACGACATAGCTTCTACCTTTCAGATTTGGCCCGTACGCGGGTCATTTCGACAAACGCCTCAATCCGCGTACGCAATTGTTCGATATCTTCAGGATTGTAGTCGGTCTCGACGCGTAACACCGGAACACTCAATTCTTTCATCAGTTTCTCAACCCGCCCGACTTCGAAATCGTAGATCAGACAACCCTTCAGGACATGGTAGATCACACCACTGATCTTGAATTCCTTGACCAGGTAGCGCAACCGGTAAAGCCGATCCTCGTTGGGCGAGAACGATGGGCACGTACAGGGCATAATCAGACGGGCAGCCAGCGCACGCATCATCTCGGTCATGGTGCCTTCAGTGGTGCCCACCGGATCATACAGGTAGCGGTCGGCGACACAGGATTCATCCGCAACAATGACCCCACCCATTTCCTCGATCAATTGAGGAAGCTTCCAATTGGGAAAGATTGCCGGGGAACCGGCAAGCAATAACCGTGGTGCCTGGGTATGCCCAGCCCGTTGACCTGCCATGAGCCGCCCCTCAATCTCGTCGTTGAACGCGGTCATCGCCGCCGTCCATTCGTCGACCTCCGCAAAGGCATAAGCATTCATAGCCAGCATGGCGTGCTTTCCGAAAACAACAGGCATATCGGCCTTGCGCAAGGTATGCAATCGCCGGGCTTGGTATTGCGCCTGCGCAATGCGGCGCGTGGCTGATCGAAGCTCTTTTGAGCCGATCTTCTTCCCGGTAAGTTTCTCCAAACTGTTCTTGATGGCATAGATTTGCTCAAGCCATTGGAGGCGCGAGCGTTCCGCCTCCTTGATGTGGGGCACCTCCAACATCCAGACCTTGGTAAAATCAGCCAGCAACTCACCCAGTTTGCGCTTACTATCACATGTGGTCGGCACCACCACCGCATCGCAGCGCCGGTAGATGGGCAACAGGTCAAACGCGGTTGCCCCTACCGCTGAACGAACCACCGGGCAAATGTCACGCGGCACGAATTCATCACCAGCGGCAGCGGCTTCATGGCTCCCGCCGCAAAGACGAACCGGCACGGCTCCGGCCGCATAAATCAATTCTTCCGGCGTCATGACACAATAGGTACCAATGACCTTCCTTCCAGGATAAAGCTCGGTTTTCGGACCTTCCCCCGCCGCCGATGGCACAAACGCCTGGCGCAAGATATTCAGGAAATAATCCATCCGTTTAGGGATGTGGTCTTCCACCGACAGGTCGTCAAGAAGACGGCGGGTCACCTGTTCAAGCGCCCAACCGAAGCGGGCCTTCCGTTTCTTTTGTTCCTCCACTAACTCATTTGGCATGGTCGTTCCCCGATGATGATGCTGTAGTTGCGTCTACGGATTTCTCCAACGTGTCCGATGGGCGGCTCCGTTCACGCGCAAAGAACCCCTTTTGCGAAGCCTCATAGATTGTTTTCCCGCAGAATGTGGCCCGCAATGCGTGGTCTTCCGGACAATATTCGATGCAGCGCATGCAGAGGATACAATCCTGATGCGTGACATCGCTTCGTTTGCGCTCCAGATGAACCTCCTTGATATCCATGGGGCACACCGTATTGCAAATACCGCAACGCGTACAGGCGTCACAGTCCTTCTTCAACTTGAGTAGCGAGAGCTTCCGGCATAAACCGACAATCAGCCCCATGGGACAAAACTGGCACCAGAAGCGTCGCTTGACCAAGGCGCCAACCAGAAATAGACCAGTAATGGCAAGCCCCAGCACCGTCATGAGCACACTTGCTCCGCTACGGAATGAAACCGCAAGCTGGTTCCACATGTCGTTAAAAAGCGGTGTGATGTAGCGTGCCGGACAGAGTTGACAGAACGGAACGTTGAGATCCCTGCGATACTCGGAAAGAACACACCCCTCTATGCAGAGAAGCGGGACAACCAACATGATGAAGAGCATTACCCACTTGATCCATGCCAGTTGCCGATTCAAGGCGTCTGAAAATGTCACATAGCCCATTCGGAGCCGACGACGAAATGCATCCAGCAGATCCATACAGAAGCCAAAGGGACAGATCCATCCGCACCAGCTCTTGCCTAGGAGGAGAATCAGCAGGAAGAAAAACATCAACTCCGGCAACAGTTCGTCGAAGTCGGCATTCTGGAGCACTCGCTGGATGTGCCAGAGGTAGCAATCGCCAGCACGGGTCCATAGCACATACTTGCATGAAAGCGTGGGCAGGAACTGACCAAGCCAACAACGATGCACCCAGCCGCCAAAGGTCAGGATCACGAACGCGACCGTCAAGGATACCCACCGGAGTGTGGAGACTCGCCATCTCATTCCGGAGTCTCCGTCATCCGCCGTTGATCGAACGTCACCATCGTCTCCCGGCGCCGCCGCAGTTGATGGAACAAGGCCAGCATCGCGACCAGAACCATACCGCCAACAATCGTTACGGCGAGCCACTGGTAGCCTGCTGGCGCACTTCGCGTTTCCATGCCCAGTGTTTGCGGATTCTGCACGGAAAGCAACAGTGAGGCACAATGCAAAACCGAAGAATACCCTTCACCTTGGAAGTTACCAGGCAAGGCCTCACGATGTTGCACAAGATAAAGGCATTGGCCCGCCGACCTCCGCTCGCGCCCATCCGTTTTGCGGGCCGGCGGAATCACGGTGAATACGCCATCCTCATCAGCCTGGGTCTGCGTCCGCCAGCCGCTATTGGAGAGGATTTCTACCCTCGCTCCGGCTAACGGTTGCCCATGAAACAACACCCTGAGCCGGCTTTCTTCCAATGCCGTCTGCCCTAATCGCGCCATCGGCGCCATCTGACTAAACTGCCCCGAACTGCTGCTCGTATTCGTGAACAAGGGAACAATCTCCAATACTACGCGTTCCGCATCGCCAAAACCGGTCACAGGCAACGGCGTCTGTGTTGTGAATGGTGACCCCCCATTTGCTCCCCTCGAAACGCTCCTTGCAATCCCTGTTGCATAGTAATGGACTCGTTCTTTTTCACCGCCGGCGCCATCCCTGACACCGCCCTCCAAATGCATGCCAACCCAATTGACACCGTTCGATACCACGCCCGCAGGAAGACAGTTAACCGAAACCATACCACGCTCACGTTTCACATCAGTGTCGATAATTCGGCCATCCGGATTCCGGATCCATACTGACAACGCGCCGCTCTGAACGACTCGCCACAGGGAATTCGACGGATCGCTCTCGCCGGGCACCTGAAGAAATTTGCCTGCATAAAGGGCCATGGTTCCCCGGCGACGCGCCACCTCGTTGGTTTGACCGCCCTCGCCGGATCCGGATCGAGACCGTTCGCGCGACAAATTGCCTGAACCAAACCCGAAAGCCCGCATTGGCGGCGCTAACCAGATTGCATCATCCTGACCACGTGCAGAAACCCCGAAGCAGGCAATCGCCCAAAGTGTTACTCCCCTTATCGTTATTTTAGTAATATTCATTGGATGACACACTATACAAGTCATCAGGGCTTTTTCGGATAGCCGACAGGTTGTGTTAAGGTAATGCGTTGCGTCGACTGGATCCCCATCGCTGAACCAAGCGCATCACGGTCAACATTGCCCACAACAACAGTTCCAAGCCCTTCCGACGCACAGAACAGGTAGAGATTCTGAGCAATAAATCCTGTATCGCAAAACGCGTAGGACGGCCCGTCATTTTCCGACATCCCTCCAGAAGGTTTATGTACAGCCAAGCGTGTGAGATCCGCGACATAGATGAGGTCGATCGGCGCCGTTGCAAGGAACGGCTGCCGTCCTGTCAGCGCACGCAGATCTTTTGCCATGATAAGGGTTAGCGAGTGCGTTTCCGGCTGGAAACGGAAAAGCCCATCTTCACGAGCGACGTAAATATCAATTTCCTGCGAATTCATGGTGGACGGTGCCGTACGCTTTCCCGAATCGGGACGATTGACGCCGCAAGCAGCCCATAGCAGGTCAGACAGAAGTTGATCCGGAATCTTCGTCGCCGCATATTCGCGGACACTTTGGCGATGCGCGAGCGCATCGAGAAGCGGGCTTCCACGGGAAGTCCTAGGCTTGGGAAGCGCCATGGTTTGCGCCACATCCGCCGCGAATGCTTCCGTGACGGCAAGCAGCAATATGATAACTGACGTGATACGCAGCCGATTTGTCATACTGTAACCACCTTCGGAACTGTTCACCCTTGTCAGGGTGCGGTTGCTGTCTGAAGAACCGCCAACATGGCTTCATGTTCTTTGGGATCGATCTTTCCTTCGCCATGAATACAGGCGATAAAGACCCGTTTCCCGACCTCGAAGGTTGCCACTTCTGCGCTCCCTGCGTCACCATCGTCCGCCTCAGTGCTTGGGCCTGTTTGCAGCTTGGCCACACCCCCGCCAATAGTTAATTCCGTCGTGGTCGTCGGCTTGAAGTTCAACACCTCGCCCTTGATCACGTCTGCCACGTGCTTCAATCCATCAGTCACGTTCGACACACTTCCAACCGTCCACAGGTACAGATACATGTCCGTGGTATGAATGACGGTTTTGTCTTTCCGGGGTGTGACTTCGGCCTTGCCTGAAACCTTCAGCGTTAGCACGGAGACACCCTCATTCAAAACCGTTACAACATTCTGTTTATCCTGTGCATGGGCAACCAAGGATGCCCCAAGCAACGCCAAACTCAACAAAACAATACGCATTGATTTTCCCTTCTTTAATCAACAACACATCAAGAGCATTTATCTATAATAAACGCGCCGTAGGCTTAGAATGTTCACTGGAAAAGATAAATATGACGGCGCCTCATCATTTATCACCCGCCTTATGGTCTTCCTTGAAAGTATTCATCGAGCCGCGCGCCTCCGGACTGGAGGGATGGACAGAAAGCCCCCGCAACAACTTCTGGCTGATGCCTTCCCCCTCGGCCGGGGTGCTGATGACATGGGGACGAATCAGGATAATCAGTTCAGAACGCGTCTTCGCCTTCGTTTCACGCCTAAACAATACACCCAACAACGGGATATTGCCCAAAATCGGGACCTGCGCCCGCTCATTGGTGATCTTCTCAGTGATCAACCCCCCAACCGCCACCGCCATGTCATCCTTTGCAACAAACGTCCCGCTAATCGAACGTGAGGCGACAACATCAATACTGACGTTCTGAACCATCCCGGATGACACTACGATGGGAATACTTGCCCCCCCGGGATTGATAGAGGAGTCCTCCTGAAGCAGACGCAACGTCACCGTGCGGTCCGAGTTGATATTGGCCGTGATCAGAACGGTCGTCCCGACATTTCTCATCTCAATGGTGGTACTCGGGGTTACCGCCGTACTATTTTCCGTAATGATGGTCTGGCCCGTGATATTGCGAACCAGCGGGCGTTCTTCTCCCAAAAATAACCGCGAGACTTCATTATTTGCCGTCAAAAGTAGCGGTGTGGCCAATGTGGTTACTCGATTCTTTTCCTCCAGCAACTGAATGCGGGCCTTAAAATACTCGTTGACTACCTGGAACGTCATATCCCCTGCATTAAGTCCCGCCCCCCCGGGCACCATGGATCCGGCGGAAGGAAGCTGGATGTCGCCGCCTGTGAATCCGCCTGTCGTCTGACTCCTCCCGCTTTTGTTTCCGACAATGCCATTAAATTGATAATCGAATACCGAGCGAAACCCGTCACTAAGATCCAGTGAGAGGATTTTGATCTCCAGCAAAACCATGGATGTGGGAACATCCATTCGCCTGATCAACGCCCGGACATCCTCCAGTGCCTTGCTGTCGCTGGAGCGAATGATGATCATGTTATTCCGGCGACTGACCGTGACAAAAATACTCGCCTGGCGCTCCCGGTAGGGCTGTAACGCCTGTTCGGTCCCATTCGATGATGAACCCTCGGCAAGGACTCGCTGAACCTGCTGGGCCTGATTGGGGGTGAGGTTGCGAAATTCGTTACGATTTTGACTTGATGACGCCATATTCGCGTTATTCCCGGCAAGAGTCCTACCCGAGGACATCAAGGCGCCCGAATACCCGGGAACAACCGTTGTGTCTATTCCCCCATAAGAGCCGCCCCCGTAATAACTGCTACCGTATTGCCCGGTATAGCCACTCCCCTGACTCGTGCCCACCCCCTGCATAGAACCCAAACCCTGGCTCCGCTGGTTGATGAGATCGAAGCGTTGGAACCGTGACATCAAATCCCGCGACTCTTCATTGTTATCATCCCGTCCGAGGGAAAGGCTCACGCGGTCACCATACAAGTCCTGTATCACGGTCGCCACTTCGTAGACATTGGGATACAGAAGCGTAAAGACCTCAGTCTGCTCGTCATGAGCCGATACTAAGTCCCGTTCGAATTCCTGCATGGTCATGACGCGGAGAATTCCCGAACTCTCATCCTGTCGGTACCACAAGCCATGGCTTTTGCAGATTTCCTCCACGGCGGCATGCGCAGGGACATTACTGAGGAAAACAGAGACAGGCAATCGGCCCGCATCAGCGGATGCACAGTAGTTCGTGCCGCATTGCTCCGCGATCATGCGCAGGGCATCGGATAGGGGGACATTATGGAACGCAACATGGCGGATCCAACCCGGACTGGAACCATGCCCCACTGTGGATGGCGCTGAAAAACTGGGTATGGTCAGCGTTTCTGTCAATGTCGGTGCTTCAACTTCAACGCCCGCCGACGTGATCTTCTTCACCACGAGGTGCAGCGGTACTCCGCTGATCTCGACGGAGAACTGGCTGTTGGACTTCACCAGAACCGGTTCATGATCCTTCATTCCCAGCAATGCCACGCCATTGTCGTCGCTGGCCACAACCAGTCCCTTCAACTCGATTGTACGAAAATGTATTACATGGGCTCGTAGTGCATCCCGCAGTGCGGCCCCCGTTCGCGTCGGGTCGGTCACACCCATTCCCCAAGGCACATCCGGGCGATCCTCCTGGGAAAAGGCGGCCCGATTCGGCAACAGAACCATCAATCCACAGGCCAGCAGCATGGCAGAGATTGAACTTAGGACACAGTATTTTGATCTCATATAGTCTACTCCTCTTTCATGCAAGCCAAAGTCCACCTCTACCGCACACCCACGGCAAGGGAAAATAATGCGACAAAAAAAGCGATATAAACGAATCCGACAATACCACCGACCACACCAATCATTACGGGTTCGACCATGACACTCAGACGACGAATGACGGCCAGCAGTCGCACCTCATGGAATTTAGCGGAATCAAAGAGAGCCCGCCCCAGGGTTCCTGTCACTTCTCCAATGGCCACCATGCGCACCATCATCGGCAGGAACTCATATTTCCCGGCTAGGGCATCGGCCAGCGGCTCTCCTCGCATCACAGCAACCCGAGCCTTAGCAACACGTTGTGACAGGGCGTTATTACCAACAAGGCGTTCCGCCGTACGCAACCCATCCAACAGGGTAATGCCGCTTTCGATCAGAATCCCCAAACCGCGCGAAAAAGACGCTGTGCCAGACAGCCGCAAAACAGGACCCGCAATGGGAATACGTAACAGGAAAGCGTGAATTGCCAGCCGTCCCGGTGGCCACTGGTGTAGGGTGATCAGCGCAACGATCGCCACTACCAGTCCCAGTCCCACATAGGGTAGGTAAAAGCGGCACCAATCCGATACATCCAGCAGCATCTGGGTCATACGGGGCAAGGCGCGTCCCTGACCTGCAAGGAAATGCTGCACTTTCGGAATGACATTAAGGACCATAAACGCCGAAACCCCGATGGCCATTACCATTACTATAAACGGGTAGGCCAGCGCATTGAGCACCATCATGCGGGTGTTGCGTGCCTGCTCAAGGTGTTCCGTGGCACGGGTGAGCAATTGGTCAAGTTCCCCTGAATGCTCCCCAACCCTGACCAGTTGTATCACATAGTCCGAAAACACTTTCGGGTAAGTCGACATGGCTCCCGAAAGGGTATCTCCCTGTTCGATGCGATCCCTGATCTCCAGCCACATGGCGGTCGCCCTCGGCCTGGAGGCCTGCTCACTGACCGTTCGTAGCGCGGCGAGCAAAGTCAACCCGCTATGAAGCATGGCCGCCAATTGCTGGAGCCCAAGTTCGACATCCATCTTGGAGGGCGGCAACCAGGCCATAGGATGAATGGAAATAGCCCGATGGTCCGACGGTTCGGCTTCTTTTTCGATGGTGATTACCAGCAGGCCTCGGCGACGCAGAGAAGCTGAGAGAACCCCGATGCTACTGGCAACATCAGTACCTTGGATACTCCGTCCAACAGCGTCACGGGCACTATATTTAAAGGTCGGCATCGTGTCGGTTATTCCGGGTTCAAGTATCCGTTGCTACCTCGAGTACTTCCTCAACAGTGGTCAGGCCGGCGATGACTTTTGCCGCCGCATCATCCATCAATGTCCTGAAGTTTTTCCGTTTCAACGCCGCCAAATACTCCGCATGGCTATAACCGCCCGCAATCAGAGAGGCCATGTCGCCGTCATTGGCCGCACATTCAAACAGGCCCATCCGTCCTGAAAATCCGCGCCCGGCACAATAGAAGCAGCCTTTCGGCTCGTACACGGTTTGTCCCGCCAGGCGGAGATGCCCCAACGCCACTGCGGCTGCTTCCGTCAAAATGTGAGGTTGGCGGCACTGAACGCACAATCGGCGCACTAGGCGCTGGGCCACACTCAGCCGTAATGTGGCCGCGATGAGGTGAGGCTGAATCCCCATGTCAAGAAGACGCGGCACAACACTGGTGGCATCGTTTGTGTGAAGTGTCGAAAGCACAAGATGGCCGGTCAGGGAGGCTTTGACGGCAATGTCCAGCGATTCGGCATCCCGGATTTCACCGATCATTATAACATCCGGGTCATGACGAAGCAGACTGCGCAAGGCCTTGCGGAAGCTCACCTTGTCGGCGGAATCAACTTCCGCCTGACCAACTCCGGACATCTCGTATTCAATCGGATCCTCAACTGTCAGGATATTTAATGTCGATTTCGCCATCAATTTGCGGATAGCCGCATACAACGTGGTACTTTTCCCACTGCCAGTGGGACCCGTGAGTAACAGCAGACCATGCGGCTGGGCTAAAACCTTTTCTATCATGGCGAGGTCATCCGGGCTCATCCCAAGTTTGTCGAGGGTCAGACAGCTATCCTGTGCGGCAAGCAAACGCAGTGTCAACCGCTCACCATGCTTGATGGGTAATGAAGCGACGCGAATATCGATGGCTTGCGCCGTCTCAGACGGGCCAAACCGGTACGTAAACGCCCCGTCCTGAGGGGCACGCCGTTCGGCAATGTCCATCCCGGACAGAACCTTGATGCGGCTGCACAACGCCGGCTGAATCGCGGTGGGCAACCGGTGGTACTCTTCCAATATCCCATCGACACGTAGCCGGACACGAAGAGCCTCCCGTTCAGGATCCAAGTGGATATCGGATGCCTGGCGAAGAATCGCCGCGCGGATAATCTCATCCACCAAGGCAACGGCGTCATCGGCCGTCAAAGTCGACATATCCGTCCTTAGAACAGGCTGGCCACCACTTCCATCTCCATACACCCGCGTCAGCACCCGCTGGAGCGCCTCGCGCTCAACGAGGACGGGGACCGGTTGGTGTCGGGTAAAACGTTGAACGGCCTCCATTGAGGCCGCGTCATTCGGCTCCACGCAGGCCACATACACTTTGCCCTCCAAAACGGCAAACGGCAGTACCATACGACGAAGGGCCAAGCTGACAGGTATCCGAAGCGCCCACGCGGGATCAATCTTGACCCTGTCAATATCTATGGAAATGGGTTGTTTGCTCATCGTCGGTTCCGCCCCCCGCTTTCCCTCTCGGGCTGTACTCGATCCCGTCGCAGGAGCGCGACACGCTCGCGCAGAACAGCAGGATTCCGCGCCATGCCCACCGCAACAGTCTCACTGATCTTTCCGGACATCCAAAGCCGGGCCAGATCCTGTTCAAGGGTCTGCATATCAGAGCCCATCCCGGTTTCCATAGCCGAATAAATTTGGGCGCTCTTGCCCGTGGCAATGAGATTGGCCACCGCTGGCGTCACCATGAGAATCTCGCTCGCCGCCACGCAACGGGCAGTGCGCGGTGGCCGATCAGCCGCGTCCGCCATGAGCAGGTTTTGGGCAACGATTCCCCGCAATACCAGTGATAACTGACGCCGGATTCCATCCTGTTCATTGGCGGAAAAGACAGAAACCAAACGCTCCACCGCTCCCGCACAGTCGCCGGCGTGAAGCGTGGTAAAGACCAGATGCCCGGTCTCTGCCGCCACAATGGCCGTACGAATGGTATCGAGGTCGCGGATTTCTCCCACGAGGATCGTGTCGGGGTCCTGCCGTAGCGAATCGACGAGGGCATCATTAAAACTGGGCGCATCCAGGCCGATCTGCCGTTGATTCACAACACAGCGAATCGACGTATGGAGATACTCAATGGGATCCTCAATCGTAATGATGTGTCCCGAACGGGTGCGGTTGATCCGGTCCAACAATGTCGCCAGAGTCGTGCTTTTTCCCGATCCGGTGGGTCCGCTGATGACGACCAGCCCATCACGGAGATCACATAATTTGTACAGGCTGGTCGGCATTCCCAGTTCCTCAAGGGTTCGGAACCGGTTCTCCAGATGGCGTAGAGCGATGGAAACCTCTCCCTGTCGGCTAAATACATTAAACCGGAACCGGGCTCCGTCCTGCGCTGACATGGCTCCGTCAATGGATCCGCGCACCGCCAAGACGGCATCAAGGTCGACAACCTCTTTCCCATGCCGGAACATCCGGCCCAGCAGTTCCGCTGCCATGGAGCGGGTATCATCGGCAGACGTAACCGGCCTGCCGGTGGCAGAACGAATTTCGCCCTGCCACCGGAAATGGGGAATCAAACCTGGGGCCAGGTGAATATCCGAGGCACCCAGAGCCACACATTCGGCCAGTAGCGAATCGAGCAATTGTTTTATCGTAATTCTCTTGGCATCCGTCATTGCAACCACCTCATATCCAGACCGTTAGTACCCAATCGATTAACTTAATCCCATTCCCAGCCGGTATCATCTGCAAGCCTGCCGGGAGAATGGGCAGTTTGCCTGAAGCTATGAATTCAAGCAGACTCACCATGTCCTCATAGGTTCCGCGAAGTTCCAGTCGCCACCGTTCCGATCCACCCCACTCTGGTATCGCTGGCGCACTCGCGGCCTCGGGGATTGCGTCAAGCCATGCCACGTGATACTCACCACACAGTCGCGACAACTCCGCAAGCGTAGCGGGACGATGCGGGGCGGAGGGGCAAAGTTGCCCCGATAGTGCCTCCTGACTAGAATTCGCACGCTTCTGTTCTTCACCCAGCGCTGTATTCAGTCGCGTGTTTTCAACACGATCGGCTTCAAGTCTGGCCATTCCTGCGGCGAGGGCCTCCTGCCGTGCCAATTCAGCTCGCGTCGAACGAACATCACGAAGCAACGGGCGGGCACTAAGAGTAATGTAGCCCGACACGAACAGTATGGCAGGCAGCATGGCACACACCCAACGATCCCTCGCCGTCAAGGTCAACTTAGTCACGGCTCACCCCCTGGCGAAGCAACGGCCGGGGGTGAGAAGGGGGGGCGGGATTCAAGCATGGATCCCCTCATTGAGAACTGTATCGAAAACTGCCAGGGTCCTCCGTTGTCCAAAAGACTGCGAGCCTCTTTCTGCAACGGTTTGACAGCCCAGCCAGCCTCGCCCAGATCCCCGCTGATGTCATTTGCCAGTTTGTCGGGCGCAGATAGGGTCCGGCTTAGCCCTCGCACCAAGAAAACCTGATGTCCCTCGTCCCGCATGTCCTGGATAACAATATCCATCTGCGGAACAGCGCCCAAACGGTGCAGGAGTGCCGGTATTGCATTCCGATGGCGCTTCATCCAACGCGCCCTCTCTTCCCTCGTTCGAGTCGCCTGACCCAGGTCGTCGATGGATCGCCTGATGCTGGCATTCTCCCGCTCGATATTGGCGATTTGAGCGGTGATAGCCTGAATGGCCGCCAATTCATGACCCCATGTCTTAAGTTGATAGGTTAGCCAACCCCCATGTGCCAGGCAAACCACAGCCACCCCCGCCAGAAGGATGGCCCCCGTAGCGACATACCGACGGACTGGCGTTGGCGGGGTTGGAGGTATCATCAAGGCAATTCGGACGGGTTCGGTTTCTAGGTCTTGCGCCCAGGCATGCAACCATTGGCGCAGGACCTCTTCTTGACGGAGATCGATACGCAACCACTGTTCGCATACAGGGCTTTCTTCAGCGTTTCCAAGAGGATCTGGAAGGCAGCCGGGGTGTGATGCAGTGATGAGTTTTCCCCCTGCCGCCGCCACCACATCCCGAATGGCAACTAGTTCATTACAGCTTGTTTCCACAACCCAGAATGTCGTGGTATCCGGCCCTTGCTCTAGCATCTGGTAACCAACCACGCCATCGAGGGGAGTCACGTTTGAAAAGGGCTCGATTTCAAAACCTATAGCGTGGGCTATTTCAGGCGGTGACAAACCCCTGATTTGAGCCGAATTCAGAGTCGTCTTTTGTGCCCAGAAATCGTCGCTCAGCACCACTACCCGCCGGCCAACCCGCCCCCCAAGAGTCAATGCGGCCCTGACAGATTCCAGAAGGTCAGCCCCGCCGTGACGGGGTGCGCTCCATAAACATGTAGGACCATCACTCGCCGCCCCATCAAAATCGGCGCGTGCAAGATGATGGGCTGCGACCAATACAAGGGTTAATGTCTTGTCTGTTTTCATGAAGGCTTATCGGTCGATTTGGAGATCAAGGAAATTGATGCCAGCACCCAGCGTGACGGTCTTGACCGCGCTCTTTGTGAAGACGGTATTACCACTCGCATTGGCGTCATCAAAATAGGCCCGGACAACACGAGTGCCTAATGTGAGCCCTTCCGAAGCCGGAATCTCCCAGACCACAGGATTTGAGGTAAACGATATGTTCGTGGACCAAACGCGGATTTTCCCATCCTGCGCGGGATCAGGACCAAAGACGCGGACACTTACCCTATCGACAGCATCCACTTCCGCGGCGGCATTGTCCTTACCCAACACCTCAACATGCCCCTTAATCCCCGCTTGAAATGTTGAATTGCTGAACGTAATGGCGACATCGCGGTCATAACCGGTATCCGCATCCTTTTGCAGACCATTGGCGCCAAGATGACGGATTATCCGGATTTCCTGCCCACAGGACGTTAAAGGGTTATCCCCCAAGTCTCTCAGTCGTGCGTAGCCACTCGCATCCGGGGAGATATAGGGATTGCCCCATCCGTCTCGGACGGTGTCATCGCCTAAGGCAAGCCGCAAGTAGGGTCCGCGCCAACCACAGGGAACAAGAATTTGAGAGTCCTCCAGCGTAGCATCCACTCCATTGGATTGAACCGCCACCCTGATGTCAAAGGAGACTCCTGAATTGACCCACAATTCAGCCAACGAATTCGTCCCCACTCCGCGCTCCACCGTCCGGGGCAATCGTCCCATATCAGCTACAAAACCCGATATGGCCCGTGTACCATCGGGCCTCCGATCCTCCGGAGACCCCACAATTGCCGCTTCAATGGCAGCGAGGCCACGTTGTGAGGCCAGAAAATGCTCCTGATCCTGAACTTGACCAATTTCACGGGTGGCCAAGGTTGTGATGACGGCAAGAATCGCCAGAACGACGATCAGTTCCAAGAGTGTGAACCCTGATGTTTGTTCAAGGCTCTTCGTTTTCATATGTGTCTGCGCGGTTCAGAAATAGAACCAGATCGTCACCCCGCATCGTCGTTGTCCCATCCGATTGTCTTCCAGCTAACCGATCACGAGGGGTATCGAGAACACCATCGGGTCCGGCCGATACGAGCCGGGCATACCGCAACCGTTTGGCATCACTAGTCGAGCTTGTAAATACCTCAGCCGGAGGGACTTGGATGACAATTGGGTTACCCCAAGGATCCGCCATGGCGTTGTCACCCGCCGCTCCGTAGTAACTATGCGCGGCATCGTAATAGAATTTCCTGTCGCGAAATGTTGAATCGGAATCAGACCGACGCTCATCCGACGCCGGGAACAAACCGGCACGCATTCTATTGGTATTCCAAACCGGCTGTACGTTATTGACATAAGGTCCACGCCAGCCCTGGCCCGACAAAGGATCAAAAACGGTATGATTCGTACAACTTGATGACACCAAGTCATGGACGCGAAGGTCAGCCACCCGATAGCCTGGAATAGGCTTCATATCATTTAGAAAACCCGGTTTCCCGGACGTCCCGATGATCGCCTCGCGCATCACACCCAGCGTCATTTGCCCCACCGAAACCTTGGAATCCTCCCCGATAGCTCTCACATTGGGGATTAGCATGGACGCCAGCACCATCAGAATGGACACAACGACCAGTAATTCAACCAGTGAAAAACCTGTAACCACTCTTCGGTGCCCTCGTGCTATTTTATCCTGACTCCAATATCTCATTCTTTATATAATCGCTCTTCGAGCCCAAAAGGTTCACCGAAGATAAACGTAAAGAATGGAAATTCTGATATAGCCGCCATGATTCTTCATGAGGGAATAGGCCGTCGCTAAACCTAACCCGCTGCCGCCTGGTTGGTCGTGAAGAAAGGAGGCTCAACTCAGGAAATACTATCTCTTATTTTGACCGGCAACCTGTCCAACCAATGGGGGGAAGCCCATTGATCGAGGGGATTTCTGTTCAAATTCGCTGCATTCCCCAGTAATCGAAAACCAAGCTGGGTTTACGAGAGGAAATTGTGTATATTTATCGCTTTTCATCGGGGGGGCTTCGATTCACGCGTTATATAAAAATAGTGAGAGTACATTATGAAACAAGTTTATAAGGCAGATTTTATTGACGAACCTCTAGTCCATCAATTCTTAGCGGACACGGCTTCTGTGCCTGCAGGTGAGTTGGAAGCGATCATTGAAAAAGCCAGGCTGGCAAAGGGACTCACGACCCGTGAAGTGGCGGCTTTAATTCAGATGGAAGATGAAGCACTGCTTCAGAAAATGTATACCGCCGCCCTGGAAATAAAGCAGAAGATTTATGGCCAGCGGTTGGTCTTGTTCGCACCATTATATTTAAGCAGCTACTGCGTGAATAGCTGCGTCTACTGCGGATATCACTGCGGCAGTAAGGCCGTACGCAAGAAACTCACCATGGAGGAAATCCGGGAAGAAGTCATGGCCCTGGAGGAATTGGGCCATAAACGACTGATGTTGGACATGGGCGAAGATCCGGTACTAACACCCATCGAATATGTCACTGAGGCCATGCGGACTATTTATGACACGATTAAGGATAATGGGGCCATTCGCCGCGTCAACGTGCAAATTGCCGCAACCACCGTCGAGGACTATAAGAAATTGAAAGAAGCGGGGATCGGCACTTACATCCTTTTTCAAGAAACATTCCACCGTGAGACCTATGCCAAAATGCACCCTGCCGGGCCCAAACGAGATTATGACTGGCACACCACAGCCATGGACCGGGCCATGGAAGGGGGAATTGATGATGTGGGTATGGGCGTGCTGTTTGGCCTGTATGATTACCGTTTTGAAATGGTGGCATTGATGTTGGGCATCCATCATCTGCAGGAGAAATTCGGCGTGGGTCCGCATACGCTTTCCATGCCGCGCATGCGGGAGGCGAAAGATGTCAATTTGAAGACGTTCCCCTATTTAGTTAATGACAGGCAGTTTAAGAAAATTGTGGCCGTCATGCGCCTGGCTGTCCCGTACACAGGCATGATTTTATCGACGCGCGAAAAGCCCGACTTCCGGGATGAAGTGATTGCTTTGGGCATCTCACAAATCAGCGCCGGTTCTTGTGTCGGTGTGGGCGGCTATAAACAGCAACTCGAAAGGTATAAGGGTCTGAAATCAGTTGCCGCCGACAATACACCACAATTCGAGGTCGCAGACCACCGGTCACCGGATGAAATCCTGCGGCATATCTGCGAGGCTGGCTATATACCAAGTTACTGTACCGCCTGCTATCGCAAAGGGCGGACCGGTGACAGGTTTATGGCCTTGGCAAAAACCGGGGAAATTCAAAATGTCTGCCAGCCAAATGCTTTGCTGACGTTCAAGGAGTATCTTATGGATTATGCCAGCCCGGAAACCCGGGCCATTGGCGAGAAGGCGATTGCAAAACATCTGGAGATGATCAAAAATCCGCAAATAAAAGAATTAACGATGAAAGAATTGAAGAAGATCGAAAAAGGAACACGCGATCTTTATTTCTAATTTAATAATTCAATGACGGGGATTATGGAAATGCTGGATAAGATTGCCGCAAGTTTACTGGTCGTTAAGGGAAAAAGTCCGTTAGTACATCAGATCACGAATTACGTGACAGTCAATGACTGCGCCAACGTTACGTTAGCGATAGGCGGGTCACCGGTCATGGCTGATGATCTGGACGAGGCGGCGGACATGGCGTCCTTGGCCCAGGCGTTAGTGATCAACATTGGCACCCTCAACGCACGCACCATCGCGTCCATGCTGGCAGCCGGAAAGCGAGCCCGTGAGCGTGGCATTCCGGTCATTCTTGACCCGGTAGGAATTGGTGCCACCAAATTGAGAACCAATACCGTTAAAATCATGATTGAAGAAGTATGCCCAACGGTCATTCGCGGCAATATGTCGGAAATCAAGTGTCTGGCAGGATTGGATGTTGCCATCAAAGGGGTTGACTCAACAGCAGATGAGAAACATGGAGCACAGGTTGCCAGACAATTGGCCAAGCAGCTCCGATGTATCGTCGCCATCACCGGCAAACAGGACATCGTGAGTGACGGAACAAGAACGACCCTGATTGACAATGGCCATGAACTTTTATCCAAAGTCACCGGAACCGGCTGTATGACAACTGCCCTGGTCGGCACCTATTGCGGCGCCATACAGGATTGGTACGTGGGAACGGTGGCCGGAATACTCACCATGGGATTGGCCGGAGAAATAGCGGAACACTCCTTGAAAACAGGCGATGGGATTGGCATGTTCAAGGTCCGTTTATTTGATGCCATCTTCAATCTCACACCTGAGAGCATGCGCCGACAAGGCAGGGTCATTTGTGAGTAAGAGAGCGATGAATTACCGGCTCTATCTAGTCACTGACCGCGAAATATTAAAGGGCAGAGATCTCTGCCAGTGTGTGGGTGCGGCTATCGCAGGCGGGGTCACCATGGTTCAGCTCAGGGAAAAGGAGGCCTCGAGCTTAGCATTTTACGAGACCGCCAAACGGGTGAAAACAGTCACGGATCACTATCAGATCCCCCTGATCATCAATGATCGCCTAGATATTGCCCTGGCCGTTGGAGCCGATGGATTACACCTCGGGCAGGAGGATCTGCCGCTTTTCATGGCCCGCAAAATTCTGGGTGCCCAAAAACTGATTGGCGTTTCTGTCGGCACGGTGCCCGAAGCGCTCCTGGCCCAGGAACAAGGGGCGGATTACCTTGGTGTTGGCGCCATGTTCCCAACACCCTCGAAACAAGACGCCCGACATGTGACATTGGCGACCCTGAAGGCCATTAAAAAATCCGTCACTATTCCTGTTGTAGCGATTGGCGGGATCAGCCGCGACAATATTGAATCCGTAATGACAACCGGAATCGATGGCGTGGCTGTTATCTCGGCGATTCTACAAGCAGATGACTGCCAAAATGCAGCGGCCCGACTGTGCAAGTTGATCATCAAGCACTAGGCATCCCATAACCCTTGTCAGTGCCCTGGAAAAGTCCTTGTAATACCAAGCAGGCGGGCAATTTCCACCAAAGTTGATGCGCCCAGTATCTTCTTGGCGAGTTCCTCGGCCGCGCCGGCATCTATCGATTGAATAAGTCGCTGGACCGATGGTATGCGCCGCGGCGGAATGGTCAGCGCGGGAATGCCCATTCCAATAAGCACGGGGATCAGCTTCGGATCATCCGCCATGTCGCCACAAATGGAAACAGGTTTATCATGCCGATGGGCGGCATCCACCACCGCCTTTATGGCTCTCAGGACCGCCGGATGCCAAGACACATACCAATCGGCAACTTGTTTATTTGTGCGGTCGACGGCCAGCATATACTGCACAAGGTCATTGGAGCCTATCGAAAGAAAATCAGCTTCCGCCGCCAAATCATCTGCCAAACTGACCGCACACGGCAATTCAATCATTGCGCCCACCTCAGGATTTGACTGATGCGGCACTTTTTCTGATTTCAGATCTCGAATCAGGTCTCTCAGAAAATCGCGGGCGCCAACAAAACTGTCTACGGAGGACACAAGCGGAAACATGATCTTGAGGGGACGACCATGCCCCGCCCTTAGTAAGGCTCGTATTTGCACACTGAACACCTTGCGGTAGTGAAAAGTAAACCGGAGCCCCCGAAGTCCAAGGAAAGGATTCGACTCTGCGCCGGTAGGAAAATAACGGAGCATCTTGTCTCCACCGATATCGAGTGTTCTGAAAACGATATCACCCTCTCCCATTTCTTTCATGACTTTGCTGTAAACGGCATACTGCTCATCTTCTGAAGGCAAGTCGTTCCGGATCAAGAAGGGGATTTCACTGCGATACAGGCCTATCCCTTCTGCGCGCAATTCATGAGCAAGTTTAGCCTCACTGACAAGCCCGATCGAGGCCAGAAGACGGATACGACGTCCATCACGCGTATAGGTTTGTGGCGTGATCGCTCCCACATCCGGCAAAGCCTTGCCATGCGTCTCCAGGAGTGTCTTGTAAGAGGAGATAACCTCCGCGTCCGGGTTTGTATAGATGGTACCGGTATGGGCATCCATTAAAATCGTCGTGTCCGTCGTAACGCCTGCCAGCAGGGAGGCATCGGCAAGAACCAGGGGCATTTCCAAGCTGCGTGCAAGCACCGAGATATGCGCCGTGATTCCACCCGAAGTCAGAATGATGCCTTCCACTTTCTCCGCCACATACCGTAAAATGTCCGAGGGGAATAATTTGGGCGTGATGAGTATCCGTCCATGATAATCAGCATGTTCGCCCGCATGCGCCTGTTTTGATAAAGCATCCAAAAGGCGACGTGTAAGATCCTCAAGATCATCGACTTTCTCCCTGAACTGGGGAGTGTCACTTTGGGAGAATATTCCTATATATTTATCGGCAACCTGATTGATCGCCGTTGGGACAGGAACACCTTCTTCAATCCGTTTATTGATTTGACCGATAAAATCGTCGTCCTCAAGAATCATCAGATGGACGTTAAAAATCTGCGAAACAGATTCCGTTATACGCGCTTGTATGCGCCGCTGGAAAAGGCGGAGTTGTTCCTGAGTGGCTCGTACGGCTTGATGGAAATCATCGCGAGTGTACTTGGCACCATCCTCAACCTCCGCCACATCCACTCGCTCGGACTGTGCGGCTATCACAATGGCCTTGCCCATCACAATTCCGTCTGCCGCAGATTGTCCCGTTATCCGCTGTTGATTCATAATTTATAAGAAGAATAATACGCACAAAACAGAGAAGCAAGGGCAGACAAGCACATAGGGGGTCTCCTCCTTAATTCCCACCTGACGGTAAGTCACACCCATTTGTGCTTCGGGTATTTACGCTGAAGTTCCTTCTTGGCCTTCGGATAGCCCTCCCGCCAAAAGGAGGTCAGATCAGAAGTGACCTGCACGGGGCGGTAATTCGGCGCAAGGACTTGGATCGTCACTAACTGGCGCCCCATCGCGATGCGGATACTGTCGTCCACACCGTAAAGATCCTGAATCCGCACCGCCATCGTCGGCGGATTACTTTCTGAATAAAGAACTTTTACTTTCCTTCCACCGGGCAAATCTAAACGTTCAGGCGCCTGTTTATCCAACAACACTTGATTCCGCCCATCCAGCCAATTTTTCACTATCGGAAAAACGGGACGCTCTTTGACTTCCTTCACACTGAACGCGCCCATACAAATCTCTTCCACCATCCAGCGTCGATCCTCCGCCGTAATCTCCGGCAGCTCAAATTCCGGGCACCACTTCCGCAACAGGTTCACCCGCAGAAACCACTGATCCACGTCCTCGGTCCAGTGCTTCAAGGGGCAGCGCCCTGCCTGCACTTCATCCGCCAGCAAACGGGCCGCCTCCCCTTCCGCCGGATTTCCGCCACGTTTCATTTCCAGTACAAGGTCATGATAAAAACGGCCGCGTTCGCCAATAACGCGTCGGGAATCATCCAAGCGCACTTGGGATTCCTCCCGCACGGAACCGGGAAACAGTTCTTCAAGCCACTCAGGTTCAATTGCCGTCACCAATGAGAGCAACACATCCCGATCACCTTTGACGCCAACCTGAGCGGGCTTCTTGGCAAAGCCGCTTTCAACCTCACGCACTTCCGCCGCCACCACAAACGTGCTTTTCCGCACCACACTGGCCCGTTCCAACACACCGCGCCGGCCATGTACCAACTCACAGCGCAAAGTGCCACCATCCAGACGGCGTGCCACTTGATCTGCAAACCCGGCCAACACACAGCGCCGGACATCGTCATCGGCTACAATCTCCGGCTCCAAGGACAGTCCCTGTCCCTCCGCAATCCGGCAGAACATCTCATAAAGTCGTCCTGCCTGACGCGCCACACCGGCATGAATCCCAAGGCCCCGGCAATAATCCACATTGTAATCATGCGCCTCCGCCTCATTCCAAGCCCGCATGAGCTGAAAAAAATCAGATAACACTTCGTCACCCAGCCGCCGGTCGCGTTGCTCTTCAACCTGCGCGTCCGTACGTTTAACCAGAAGTCCCCGTTCCTGCGTCATGGCCGCAATCAAGGCTACGGTCCGGACACGCCCCACCTCTTCCGCCGCCATCAACATGCGGGCATAACGGGGATGCAGAGGGAAAGCCAGCATGCCCCGCCCTACTTCAGAAATTTCACCCGTTTTTTCATCCGCAGCGCCCAGATCACGCAACAACGTTTCCGCCCGCGTTAAGGAACGATCCTCCGGCGGCTCAAACCAGGGAAATGTTCTGGCATCCGGGCAGCCGGACGCCTTCAGCATCAGCAGGGTTTCCGCCAGATCCACACGACGGATTTCCGGCATTTCACGAGGAGGCCGCTCGCCATGCTCACGTTCCGTCCAAAGCCGCACACAAACCCCGGGTGCCATACGTCCGGCACGCCCGGCACGTTGATCGGCAGACGCCTGACTGATTTTCTCGATCCACAGCGTATCGATACCGCGATAGGGATCAAAGCGCGCGACACGAGCCAAGCCGCCATCCACCACCAACCGTACACCTTCAATGGTTAGCGAGGTTTCTGCCACATTGGTGGAGACAATGATCTTCCGGCGTTCGCCGGGCGCCACAGCGGCATCCTGATCGCGCGGCGCCAATTCACCATGCAAAGGGCAAATGGAACAGCCCCGGGTTTCCGACTTCGCGTTCAAGGCCTGAATCGTCCGGTGAATTTCATAGGAACCCGGCATAAAAACCAGGATATCCCCCGCCCGCTCCTGGATCAGCAAACGTGCCGTCTCTGCCGCCGCCGTCTCCCAAATCGGAATCCTGGAATTATCGACGCCTTTGGGCAGGTAATCGATGCGAACCGGATACAGGCGGCCTTCGGAACGTAAAACCGTACAGGGAGTGAGGTACTGCTCAAGGGAAGTTTTATCCAGGGTGGCCGACATGACCAGCAACCGTAGATCCGGACGCAGGGTCTTTTGCAACTGGAGGGCACAGGCCAGGGTAATATCGCCAAACAAGTGCCGCTCATGAAACTCATCGAAGATAATCGCGCCCACATGGGTGAGTTGCGGATCGCTGATCAAGCGTCGTAGTAGAATGCCTTCAGTGACAAAAACGATCCGGGTATCGGAACTGATCCTGTTTTCAAAACGAACCTGATAGCCCACCTCCCGCCCCATCGCCAAGTTCCGTTCCGTAGCAACCCTCGTGGCCAATAACCTGGCCGCCAGCCGCCGGGGCTGAAGAATGACAACCTGCTGGCCCCCTGGAATCAGTCCGCGGTCCAACAGCATCTGCGGGATCTGGGTGGATTTACCGGAGCCAGTCGGCGCTTGAATGACCAGCCGGGTATTGCTCCCTGCACAGGCCTTTACCAAATCAGATTCAATCTCAAATATTGGCAAGGTCTTCATGAAAGCACTTAAGAATACAGAAGTCAGGATTCGGAACGCTTAAATGTCTCACAAGAAAAAAGGATTCAGAAATCAGAATGCTTAATAATTCCAGTTCCTGAATCCTGTTGGTTCCTACTCCTTCGCCGGTTCAGTGCCCACCTCGGCACCCTCTTCATCTTCCGGCTCAACGGTCGTGGCGGCCACCAGCTTATCGCCTTCATCCAGATTGATTAGGCGCACCCCCTGGGTGACGCGGCTGATCACCCGGACATCCGCGACCGGCATCCGGATCATCTGGCCCTGCGCCGTAATCAGCATCAGGGCATCGCCTTCCTGAACGGCATGGGCGCCCACAATGGCTCCATTGCGATCCGAGGTGCGGATGGTCATCAAGCCACGCCCGCCGCGATGCTGAACCCGGTATTCATCAAAACCGGTACGCTTCCCGTAACCATTCTCCGTACACACCAGGAAAGTGGCACGCGGATCCACAATTTCCAAGCTCTCGACGCTGTCTTTGTCATCCAGCGAAATTCCGCACACACCGCGGGTATCACGGCCCTGATCGCGCAATTCACTTTCATTGAAGCGGATGCTCATGCCGTTATGCGTGGTCAGTACCACATCGGCGTGGCCATCAGTCTGCTTGACACCAATCAGCCGGTCACCCTCATCAATCGCGATGGCGATAATGCCGGCGCTACGGGGATTGCTGAACGCCGCGAGATTGGTCTTCTTGACCACACCCTTTTCGGTGGCGAACACCACAAACTGATTATCGGCAAACTCACGCACCTTGATCATGGAGGCAATGCTATCCCCGCTCTGAACATTGAGCATGTTGACCAACGCCTTGCCGCGCGCGTTACGGTTTGCCTCGGGCACTTCATACACTTTTTCCCAATATAACCGCCCGGTGGGCGTAAAGAACAGAATGTAGTCGTGGGTATTGGCGACAAAGAGGTGCTGCACATAGTCCTCCTCCTTGGTGTCCATCCCTGCCACGCCTTTACCCCCACGTCGCTGGGCCTTATAGGTACTTACCGCCGTCCGCTTGATGTAACCGGTGTGACTGATAGTAATGACATAACCGCGATCGGCAATCAGATCCTCGATATTCACTTCACCTTCATCCGGAACCAGACTGGTGATGCGTTCATCCGCGTATTCCTTCCGAACCTCCAGCAGATCGGCCCGGATGACGGCAAATAATTTTTCACGACTGGCGAGCAGATCACGTAGATAGGTAATCAGTTTGATCAGTTCCAGATATTCGGCCTCCAACTTATCCCGTTCCAACCCGGTCAGCTGATAAAGCCGCATATCGAGAATCGCGCTCGACTGAATCTCGCTCAAGCCGAATTTTGTCATCAATTGAGACCGGGCATGATCGCGATCCTTCGATTCACGGATGATCTTCACCACGGCATCCAAATGATCCAGCGCGATCTTCAACCCCTCTAAAATGTGGGCACGCGCCTCGGCTTTATCGAGCTCGAACTTGGTGCGGCGACGGATCACGTCATAGCGGTGATCCAGATAGGCCTCCAACAGTTCCTTCAACGTCATCACTTTGGGCCGCCCCTGATCAATCGCCAACATAATGGCACCGAAGGTGGTCTGAAGCTGGGTATGTTTATAGAGGTTGTTCAATACCACTCTAGCCACCACGCCGCGTTTAAGTTCAATGACGATGCGAAGACCGTCCTTGTTCGACTCATCCCGCAGATCAGAAATCCCTTCAAGCTTCTTCTCCTGAACCAAATAGGCAATATTGGTAATCAGGGTGGCTTTATTGACGGCATAGGGAATCTCAGTAATGATGATACTTTCTTTACCCTGCTTGCCTTCTTCAATCCCAGCCCGGCCGCGCACCTTCAGCAATCCACGTCCGGTGCGATACATATCCGCGATCGGCTTCAGCCCGCAAATAATGCCCCCTGTAGGGAAATCGGGGCCCTTGACATACTTCATCAAGTCATCCACCGTGGCATTCTCATGATCGATCAGGTGCACCAGCGCGTCCACCAGTTCTCCCAGATTGTGCGGCGGGATATTGGTGGCCATACCGACGGCAATACCGGTACTCCCATTCAGAAGCAAATTCGGAACACGAGCAGGTAACACGGAAGGTTCCATGAGGTCACCACTGAAGTTCGGCACCATGTCCACCGTATTTTTGTCGAAATCCGCCAGCATCTCTTCCGCCATGCTTGTCAGACGCGATTCAGTGTAACGATAGGCGGCGGCATTATCACCATCAATACTACCGAAGTTTCCCTGGCCATCCACCAGCATGTAACGCATGGCAAAGTTTTGAGCCATACGCACCAAGGTGTCATACACCGATGAATCGCCATGCGGGTGATATTTACCCAGCACTTCACCGACAACGTATGCGCATTTTTTATAAGGGCGGTTGTGTAACAACCCGAGACTTCGCATGGCGTAAAGAATGCGCCGCGCTCCGGGCTTCATCCCGTCACGGGCATCCGGCAGGGCGCGCCCGATAATGACACTCATGGAGTAGTCAATATACGAACGCTGCATCTCGTCTTCGATGTTGATATTGGCCAAAATTTCGTTTCGTGTGTACATAGACTTAGATATCCAAATTCTGAACGTTCAGGGCATTATCCTCAATAAATTTGCGGCGCGGCTCGACCTCATCCCCCATCAGGATGGTAAAGATTTCATCGGCCTTGATGGCATCTTCCTGTACCACCTTGAGCAGTTTCCGCTTATCGGGATTCATGGTGGTTTCATACAACTGCTCGGGATTCATTTCTCCCAAACCTTTATAACGCTGAATAACGAGACCTTTACCTCCGAACTCCCGGATCACTTCCAAAAGATTCGGCAGGGAGCTGACCGGCGTTTCTACGCCGTCTGAGTCCTTCAGTGTGAACAGCGGCTTTTCATGCAGATCGAACTGCTCCATGGTGAACCCCTTCTTCTCGATGGCAACCATCACCTTGGCAAGCGAATTGGCCACATACAGCTCCTGAATCCGAAAGGATGAACTGCTTTGAACTGGCGCCGCATGACCGTTCTCGGAAAAGATCTCGAGCTGCTCACCCAGTTTCTGCTCACCCTCTTCACGCAAGGTTTTGAGTTCTTCATCGGTGGTCACGAAATGATGCTCGGCCGTCTCCCCCTTGCCAATGATCACATAATAGCGGGGGAAGGCCCCGGTTTTGCTGCGCTTGGCCAGGTAATCCTCAAACTTGATCCCCTTGCGAGCCAAACTCTTAGACGCCTGCTCGGTCTGCAACAGCAACTCCAGCAGCGCCATCAATTCGTTGGTTTCAAGCGTTTTGTTGCGGCTGACCTTCAGCGCCAGATCTTCAGCACCAAGCTCCAGCAACTTGCGTGTCAGACTCTCATCCGTGTCAATGTACTCCTCACGCTTCTTGCGACTCACCTTGTACAGGGGCGGCTGAGCCAGATATACATAGCCACTCTCAATCAGCTTCGGCATCTGGCGATAGAAGAACGTCAACAGCAGAGTCCGGATATGCGCGCCATCAACATCGGCATCGGTCATAATAATGACCTTGTGATACCGAACTTTCGAAACATCAAACTCATCTTCCCCGATCCCCGCACCAATGGCGGTCACCATCGTCCGGATTTCGGCATTGTTCAGGATTTTATCCAGACGCGCCTTCTCCACGTTCAGCACCTTACCACGCAGCGGAAGAATGGCCTGGAACTCACGGTTCCGGCCCTGTTTGGCCGAACCACCGGCGCTATCACCCTCTACGAGATACAACTCGCAAAGAACCGGGTCACGCTCGGAACAGTCGGCCAGTTTGCCTGGTAGCGACGCGGAATCCAATGCTCCTTTTCGACGGGTCAGATCACGGGCCTTTCGGGCCGCATCGCGGGCACGCGCCGACAGCAGTGCCTTTTCGATGATCCGCCGCGCTACCGGAGGATGCTCCTCAAGATAGGTTGCCAACTCATCATTCACCACCGACGCCACAATCCCCTCAACTTCACTGTTACCCAGTTTGGTTTTGGTCTGTCCCTCAAACTGCGGGCCGGGCAACTTGACACTGATAACGGCCGTCATGCCTTCACGAATATCGTCACCCGAAAGGCTTTCCTTGTCCTCCTTGATCAGTTTGTTCGCTTTGGCGTAGGCATTGACGGTACGCGTCAGCGCAGAACGGAAGCCGCTCAGATGGGTTCCACCCTCAATGGTGTTGATATTATTGGCGAAACACAGCATCGTTTCGGTATAGGTGTCGGTATACTGAAACGCAATCTCCACCTCAATTTTATCCCGCTCCTTCACAAAGGCAATAACCTTGGGATGAATCGCCACTTTGCTGCGATTCAAGTACTCCACAAACTCCACGACACCGCCCTTAAATTTAAAGAGTTCCTCACGGGCAGGTTCTTCCTGGGAGAAAAGAATCTCTATCCCACCATTCAAAAAGGCCAACTCGCGCAGGCGGTTCGCCAGAATATCCCATTCAAATTTAATCGACCCGGTGAAAATCTGAGAGTCTGGCAGAAACGTAATCTTAGTACCCGTTCCCCGCGTCTTACCAATGGTTTCCAGCTTTGAAACCACTACCCCGCGCTCATAGCGCTGATGATAAATCAACCCGTCCCTGCGCACTTCTACTTCCAGCCATTCACTCAACGCATTGACACAGGAAACTCCAACCCCATGCAAGCCACCGGAGACCTTATAGCTGTCATTATCAAATTTTCCGCCTGCATGCAGGACGGTCAGTGCCACTTCCACAGCAGGACGTTTTTCCGTCGGATGCATATCCACCGGAATGCCCCGTCCATTGTCATTAATCGTGCAGGATCCATCGGCATTCAACCGAACCTGAACACTGGTACAATATCCGGCCAGTGCCTCATCAATCGAGTTGTCAACCACCTCATAAACAAGATGGTGCAAACCGCGGACCGAAGTGTCACCGATATACATTGCCGGCCGTTTCCGAACGGCCTCCATACCCTCTAAAACGGTGATATGTGAAGCGTCATAGGCCCCGGTCTTTTTGTGTTGTTCAGCCATAGTAAGAACTCATTCTTCTGGAATAACTTACGGGGTTCAAGGAACTCCGCTTTTCAGGTCAAAACAGACTACCCAAGAGGGTGGTCATATAAGCGTCTTAATGTAGTAGAAAATATCTCCGCAAGCAAGAATGATCTGCGGAAATTCAGGGGGCCGAATTCGTTTAAATTACCACCCAACCCACGGCCGTCAGGATCCCCATCACCGTGCCGGCAATAAACCCTTTAAGCGCCGTTGGAATGCGGGGCGGGCGGGGGTGGAGATGGCGAAGCGCTAGAATTCCGATGAGGATGGAAATCAGGAAAGCAGTGGGCATAGCACCGGCCGCACCAGCCCCTAACGCCGAAACCACTGAACTAAATCCGGCTCTGATAATGGATTCCGCACCGTCATGGGTAACATAGAATAAATGCCCCATGCCCGTACCAATGCTCATCCCGCCCATGGTCCCAAGAAAAAAGGCACAGAGTGAAAGAAGGACGTTACGGCGTGCCAGCCAGGCCACCAGCGCACCTGACACCGCTCCGGCCATCATGGCCGAAAGCTTCGTCAACTCCATCAACGACACACCTGCCGTACTGGGATCAAGAACCGGAATACCCATATAAATAATCCTTCCGCACCCCGATGATCACTTTTTAGCAATCTCGTGTTAGTACTTATGACGGACTCTTCATCACAAAGTCAAGCGTGGTAGTAGATTTTTTAGACTCGACGCCTTGTCCCAGACTTGCAAAATGGAGGCACTATGAACTGTTCCTACGCATTCCTTGCGGCCAGCATGGCTGCTCTCGGTTTAAGTACGGCGCCCTTGGCCCAAGCGGAAGTCTCACCCGACCTCCCCACCCTGATCCGTGAATACGCCGCCGACCAGTCGGATGTGGCAAACTCGTACGATCTCCCCGGTGCTCCCATCCGCTTTGAGCGACTGGGAACACTTTACTCCAACTGGCTATCCCGTCTCGACAAGATGGATTTCGAGCGTCTTCCCCCATCCGGAAAAGTGGATTTCCTGCTGATGCAAAATGATCTGGAAAGCTCGCAAGAGGCACTGGTCTACGAGAAGAAAGAGTGGGCAGAGCTAACCCCTCTCCTGCCCTTCCGCAGTATCATCTATTCACTGGAGCAGGCCCGGTGGCAGGGAACACCCGTTAACGGGCAGGCCGCAGCCTCACAGATCCTTGAACTTTCCTACACCCTCAAGCAACTTAAGGAACAGGTGGAACAGGGTTTAAAAACCAATAGCCTCATGACCGCCCCGGCAGTCGGTTCCTCCGCATCCACCAATCCCCCCCCGTTGACGGTGTCCCCCGTGCTGGCCCAGCGCGCGGCGGTTTCAACCGACCAATTGCGGGCGATCTTGAAAAGGTGGTTTATTTTCCATAACGGATACCAACCCGATTTCTCCTGGTGGCTCAAAAACCCCTATGAAGAGGCGGACAAACAACTCGAGGGGTATGCCAAATTCCTGAAGGAGGAGGTCGCCGGTCTGAAAGGAAAAGACGATGACCCCTTGATTGGGCAGCCTGTAGGAGCAGAAGCATTGGCCCTAGCCATCCGGCACGAAATCCTGCCCTATGACGCCAAAACCCTGCTCCAGATCGGAGCCCGCGAACGGGCCTGGTGTGAAATCGAGATGCAGCGTGTTGCCCGGGAAATGGGGTTCGGCGATGACTGGAAAGCCGCACTGACCAAGATCAAAGCAGACTATGTTGATCCCGGGCAACAGGATGAACTGGTGAGCAAGACCGCCCGACAGGCCATCGCCTTTGTTAAATCAAGAAAACTGGTCACCATCCCCCCCCTGTGCGAGGAGACGTGGCACCTCACCATGATGTCACCGGAAACCATGAAAACCATTCCTTACGCCGCTTATAACAACCAGAACATGATGGTCGCCTATGCACGGGACGACATGAATCAAAATGATAAACTCATGACGATGCGGGGTAACAATCGCCACTTTGTCCACACCGTGACCCCGCACGAATTGATTCCCGGCCATCACCTCCAACGCTTTCAGGCCCTGCGCCACAACCAGGTACGTACCGTTTTCGCCACACCGTTTTACATCGAGGGATGGTCCCTTTATTGGGAGCGACGTCTTTGGGACCTCGGCTGGGCACAATCCCCCGAAGAAAAAATGGGAATGCTTTTCTGGCGACTGAACCGTGCCGCCCGGATCGAAGTCTCACTCAAATTTCATCTTGGCCAGATGACCCCCAACGAAATGGTGGACTTTCTTGTTGACCATGTAGGCCACGAACGCCTTGGAGCCACCAGCGAAGTACGCCGCTTTATCAGCGACGACTTCCCGCCTCTGTATCAGGCGGCCTATATGTTGGGCGGGCTCCAATTCGAAGCCTTGAGAAAAGAACTGGTGGAGGGCGGGAAATTATCAGAACAAGAATTTCACGATGCTGTTCTGGCTCAAAACGCCATCCCCATCGAATGGATTCGCGCCGAACTTCTCCAACTCCCCCTCACCCGTAACATTCAGTCTACTTGGAAATTTTAGTTCAATACCACATCCGGCAAAACCGTTTTTGCCATTTCCTCGAGACTGGGGCTTCCGTGAATGGCATCTTTGAGATATTTTGCTACCTGCACTGCCGCTTTTTCATTGCCCCCTAAAGCCTCATGGATATAGAACGCTACACCAAAAAACAGTTGCGCCTGCTCACGACGGTTCATACCACCCTTTTCAATGTAATACTTGATAAAGCGCATCATTTGGACCGCCGGCACCGATTCCCAAGAATACTGGCCATCACGCGTCAGGATCTTCACCTCATCTGCACCCATGATATCCTTGCTTCCTAACCAGCCGAATCGGTACCCGGTTTCAGGATTGTCCTTCACGTCCGCTTGCACCCCTTCAATAATGGCCGTCTTTAATTCGACCAACATCTTATACGCCCTGACCATATGTTTCCCCTTGGCTTTTCCCTCTGGCGTCTGAACTCGTTTAGCAGTCTGATCCATGGCGTCCAGGGCCTGGGCAAATCGATGTTGCTGCACATATTCGACACAAGCTTTCCGGCTGGCGGCAAGTTCCGCCATGTCCGCCTCAATTTTCGCCTGTTTCTCTGCCGCCTGTTTCTCTGCCGCCAGGCGTTCCGCTTCCGACTTCTCCTGGGCGGCTTTTTCAAGAGCCGTCCTTCGCGCGGTCTCGGCAGAATCCTTCATAGCCACATCAACCACCTTCTCCAATTTTTTCAGCAGAGAGCCCATCGACTCGCCTCCCTTCTGAATCTTTGCCATTTCATCCGAAACCGCTTTATGAAGATCCGTCACACGCCCGGGAATATTCGTCGCAGTATAAAACGCCGTCATGGCTATGCTGGAATTGGTAGCCGATAAAATCGCTTGGCGCTGGGTAGTCACCACCTCCAACAACCCTTTTAACTCCACATTCGCACGTCCCATCGTACCGGTCATAAATTGAGTCACCGCATCACACACGAGCACAGCATTGGAACTGGCCCCCACCCATTCCGCCGAATCCGTCAACAAGTTCATTCCAGTCGCCACCATCGAAACCATCTGCTGAGCATTGGACGACCAAACTCCCGCATAGACCATACGATTTGAGAAATCACCCGCAATGGGCTGCAGCTCTTTCAAAATCTGATCTACCCCCTTCAGGGCTTTGGCCACCTGCTCTTTTTCTTTCGACACTTCACTTTTGTGTGTTTCCGCCACTTTGTAGGCAATCCCCCCGCCAATGGCGCCCGCCAAGGCAACCCCACCCAGCACACTCCACAGAATCATTTTCAATTTACGCGGAGATTTCGGCTTTTCCACAGGGACCGGCTCAATGCTTCCGGAATGGGTAATGGCCGCCATTTGGCTGGCCGGAATATTCGAGGTCGTGGTCATACCGGCCCCTTTTTTCTTGGTCATCACAAACTTCCCGCTTTTTTTGACAATTGGTGCGCCATGCTCAAGGGGAGGAGCCAACGAGGCCAACACACGCCGAATGTCTGAAAGCAAGGAATGATAGTTTGGATAACGCTTTTGAGGGTCCGCCTCCAGCATCCGTCCCACAATGGCTTCCACTTCCGGATGAATACCCGGACGGGCGTTACGCAATGGGGGCGAAGGATCTTTGAGGCGGGCCTTCACCACGTCCATCGGGGTTTCACCCTCAAAAGGGGGCTTCAAAGCCAGTGCATGATACAGGGTACCGCCCAGGCTGTAGATGTCAGAACGCGCGTCGGCGGGATGCCCCCGGAGTTTTTCCGGAGCAATGTAATAAGGGGTTCCCCAAATTCCCTTGGCGGAGCCACCTTCAGCCTTGGCTTTAAATTGTGCCAAACCGAAATCCACCACTTTGGCCACACCATTGTTATCCAGAAGAATGTTTTCCGGTTTGACGTCCCCGTGAATCAAACTGATGGCCGCAGCCGCATTCAATCCCTCAGCTACATCGGCGGCAATCTTAAGGACTAAAGCTTCATTCAGCGGCTCGCCCTTGGCAATCATATTATCCAACCGCCCGCCCTCCAGCAGTTCCATCACCAAATAAGGCTGTCCATGCGCCACGCCAAAGGAATAGATCTGCACAATATTCGGGTGGTTTAAAGCGGCGGCCGCCTGCGCCTCACGGCGGAACGTCTCCACAAATTCGGGGTTCCCTCCAAAGCTGGACTGCATGACTTTGACCGCCACCCACCGGTTCAAACCCACATCATAGCCACGATAAACCGCCCCCATCCCGCCTTTGCCCAGGAGGTCAACCAAAACAAAAGCCCCCAGTTTACCCGGAACCCCTTGCTGGGTTCCACATTCAGGGCATGCAATCTGGGTGAAGGTCGGTAACCCGGAGATATCCAACAAATGACTACACTTGATGCACTTCGTTTCGTACATCGGGTCCATTATGATTTCGGTTAGACTCATGGCTTTCCACAAACGTTTAATTGTTTTTCAAGTCCATTCTGCATAGTATGAATTCATGTGTCTATAGAAAATGCTTTTGGAATTATACACCATGAATCCTATTTGTTTCCATATCGGATCTCATCCCATTTATTGGTACGGAGTGATGATGGCCCTCGCTTTTATGGCGGGACTGTTGCATTGGCATTGGCTTGGGCATCGGACCGGACGCGATACGGCACTGGCCTCGGATCTGGCGTTCTGGCTCATGGTCGGTGGCATCCTGGGCGCACGGATCGCCTACGTCGTCTCTAATTTCGACTATTTCCTGGCCGCTCCCCAGGAGATCATCAGGGTGGATCAGGGCGGATTAATCTTTTACGGCGGTCTCATCGGTGGGGTCCTAGCCTTTTTCATCCTTGCCAAATGGCGTCATCTCAAGGCAAGTGACCTTGCCGACTTCACTGTCACAGCCCTCCCACTGGGGCATGCCCTGGGCCGCGTGGGCTGTTTTCTGAACGGCTGTTGCGGCGGTTGCGAAGCCCGTACCCCCTCTTTCCTCACGGCAGGCCTCTCGCACTACCCGGTTCAACTCTATGAGGCCGTCTTTAACCTGGGGGTCTATGGGCTCCTCACCTGGTATTTTCTCTACAGACGCGGTTCGAAACTTGGCTCGGTGGTAGCCCTCTATCTGATGATCTACCCCGTCGGACGTTTCCTGCTGGAATTCATACGCGGCGATGAGCGCATGCGCGTCGGCGAACTGGATGTCGCCCAAATCATCAGTCTGGCCCTGATCCTGGCCGGAATCACCTTATGGGTATTTACTCGAAGAAAGGCGGTTACCCACCACCAACCAACACATCCGGATTAACAATCTAAAAACAAAATTCTTGATAAAATGAACATTAAACGTTCACTATTTTGGAACCTCCGCCATCCCAAATGCGCAAGACTCCACCCCAACAGGTGAAGCGCGAAGCGACCCCACTATTGTTCTTTTTAAATTGGCTGTTATTTTCATTGGCATGCCCCCTGTTCCCTAAGAATCATTATCACTAGCTTACGAGAGCTATACATGCCTCAACGTCTGTAATATCGAGTCGGTATTGGGAGTCAACAGAGTGATGAATCCCTCAGCATGCTGATATCCCGACTCCTTACCGCGCAACAGAGATTTTTCGAGACACGCTTGAGCTAATTCGTCGTCGCGATTCTGGCACTTATGGCATCGGATCAACTCCATCGTTGGCTTAATTACTTTTGAAGTGTCCACATAAAGGTCGGGCTTAAAATGCGAGGTCTGATCGGCCCCTTCTTCTGAAAATATCAATTCGGTATTTTTGCCTGAAAGGAAAATTCCTTTTTTCGTAACCTCGGAAATAGCCGAATGATCAGTATGGGTATCCACCGGCCATATCGTAAAGATCGCCACTGGATCCATAGCGATTATCAAATCAGCGATTTTCTGCGAGGTTTCGCGGTCGGCAAAAACTTCCTGATCAATCCGATCAAGGAAATATAACTGCGCCCCCAGTTGCTTGCATTCCTCCATGGCTTCCTTCTCACGGATAGCGCCGGCCTCAATAAGAGATTTTCCCGCTACCCCCCGCTCTCCTTTCGTTGCGCATACCACATGCAGTTTGTACTTCCCCTTGAGCAAAAGCGCAGTCCCACCCATGCCATATGCCACATCGTCAGGATGCGCAACAACAAACAAAATCGACCTCATCGTTAACTCCTTCTGAATCTTGCCCCGATATTTCGGACACATGGAGCGAAGTGATTTCATGTGTTATGCGACAAGTTGATTCTCATAGTCAAGCGGCGAACAGCCTAGAGCGCTGTGCAGCCTAACCGGTTATAGAACGTTTCGATGTAGTCAAAGATAGCCCGTCGAGCATCCTCCTTTGTTTTGAATGGGTTCACGATCCTCATGTCCGTTTTCAGTGTCGCCCAGAATGACTCCATGGCGGCATTGTCATATGTTCTGTGGCCTACAAGCATTGACAAAGTAGATGGCATCATTGCATATTGTACTCGTGACTATCAACAATTTGAAGGGGTTCTAATCATGAAGTGGTCCCAGATGCGGCTCCTCATCAGGCTTGTTTGTTTCTTCTCGCTTATAGCTGGGCACGCCGGAGCCACCACATGGTATGTGGCAACCAATGGCAACGACTCCGCCGCCGGCACAAACTGGAATACAGCAAAGCTGACGATTCAAGGCGGGATCAGCGTGGCGCAGACAAGTGCGGTGGTGTGGGTCAGCAACGGGGTTTATGCAACGGGGGTACACACGGTGTCGCCCTATGCGGTCTCAAACCGCATTGTGGTCACAAACGGCATTACCGTCCGGAGTGTGGGTGGGCCAAATTCGACCATGATTGTGGGTGCCTGGGATCCGGTCGCGACGAACGGGAGTGGTGCCGTGCGCTGTGCTTATGTGGGAGCGAACGCATCGCTTATAGGGTTCACGCTGACCAACGGGGCCACACTTGCCACCAGCTCTTATTCTGAAGATCAACTCGGCGGTGGTGTTTATTGCGCGGCCAATGCCGTGGTCAGCAACTGCATGCTCTCTGGCAACGCTTCGGCCACAGACGGTGGCGGGACTTTCCAGGGCATGTTTTTCGACTGCATGTTCTCCGGCAACATCGCGGGCAATGCAGGCGGTGGCGCTTACTTAGCCACACTCACCCGTTGTACTCTTGCAAGTAACGTGGCGGTCGGGTCTGGAGGCGGTTCCGCCTTTGGCACGCTCAGCAACTGTACGGTGACAGGGAATTCCTCAGGTGGTGGAGGCGGGTCAGCCAACGACGTGCTCTACTACTGTGTCCTTTCCGGGAACAAAGTAACCGGCGGCGACTTCACCTATGGCGGCGGTGCGGCGAACTCCGTTCTGGACCATTGCGTTGTAACGGGGAACTCGGTTCCCTACGGCGGAGGTGGCGCAGAGGGCGGCTCATCAAGAAACTGCCTGATCATGGGCAACTCCGCCCAATACGGTGGCGGCTCATTTAATGTCACGCTTTACAACTGCACAGTGGCAAGTAATTCCGCCTCAAGCTATGGCGGTGGCTCGTGTAACGATACCCTGTATAACTCCATCGTCTATTTCAATGCCGCCGCTGACTATCAGAACTCCTACAACTCGACTTTCAATTATTCATGCACGACGCCCGATCCCGGGGGTGTCGGCAACATCACCGACGATCCGCGGTTTGTTGACGCTGCCTCGACAAACTTCCACCTCATAACCGCCTCACCCTGCAAGGATGCCGGGAGCAATGTCTATGTTTCCGGCGCGACTGATCTCGGAGGGACACTTCGAATCGTGAATGGCACGGTGGATATGGGTGCCTACGAGTGGCTTCCTACCGTCACCGTCCTGGTTCCTGGTGGAAACGCAACAGGTAGTGGCACTTATCCTCCCGGTTCAAACATTGTTGTTTCAGCCGTAGCCTTTGGGCACTGGTTCTTCTCCGATTGGAATGACGGCAACACAAACGCTTCACGCACGATTGTGGTGCCGTCATCTGATATTACCTATACCGCTATCTTGACCCAGTATGTCGGGGCCCTGACATTCTTCGTGACCACCAATGGGTCGGATGTGGCTGACGGCCACTCGTGGGTCACATCCAAATTGACTATTCAAAGCGGCGTTGGTGAGGCAGCGGATGGCGATACCGTTATCGTCAGCAATGGCATCTATACGACCGGTGCCCAGGTCTATGGCGCGAGCGCAACCAGCAACCGCGTGGCCGTTACCAACGCGATCAAGGTGCAAAGCGCAAGCGGGCCAGGAGTAACCACTATTGCAGGAACATGGGTTCCGGTCTCGACCAATGGCGCGTCTGCCATGCGATGCGTCTACCTCGGCCCAAACGCGATCCTGTCCGGTTTTACGCTGAGCAATGGTGCCACGCGAACGGATGAATATGACTACAGGATGAGTGGTGGCGGTGCATGGTGCGAAGTCGGCGCGACCCTGACCAATTGCATCCTGACCCATAACGCCGCATCGGGTAATGCCGGTGGCTGTTATCAAGGCACGCTGTACGGGTGTACGTTGTCCGGCAACGCAGCTGGTGAATACGGGGGGGGAGCCTATAACAGCACGCTCTCCTCATGTACGCTCTCGAACAATACTGCGGATACTGGTGGAGGATGCTTCGGAGGAACCATCACCGACTGTGTGTTGGCGAACAACCAGGCGAACTACGGCGGCGGTATAGCCTACGGGACGCTCTTGCGCTGTTTGCTGCAAAAAAACTTAGTTAGCAGTTGGGGCGGAGGAGGGTATAGCGCCACGCTCCAATACTGTACGGTGACTGGCAACCAGGCAGGGGGCGGTGGTGGCGCCCAGGGTAGTACGCTTTTCAATTGCCTTTTGGTAGGCAATTCGTCTACGTCGAGTGGTGGTGGTGGCTCTTGGAATTGCGACCTTTACAACTGCACGGTGGTCAGCAATTCTGCCGCAGGCTATGGCGGAGGCTCCTACGCTGACAATAGCCTTCAGAATTGCATCGTCTACTTCAATACCGGGGTGGGTATATATCCGAACTGCTTCAACCCCTCGGCAATCTCCGCCCTCTGTACCCCCGATCCCATCTATACTGAATCCGGTCTTATGACCGCTGACCCCCGATTCATGGCTCTGGGAGCGGGCAATTTCCGGTTGGCGACAAATTCGCCCTGTATTAATGCTGGCAACAACGCATATACGTCGGGGGCCACGGATCTGGATGGGAATCCCCGCATTATCGGTGGCATGGTGGATATAGGAGTCTACGAAAGCACAAACGGAGCAACCGTAAACGGCGTGCCATGGGGGTGGTTGCTGCAGTATGGGCTGGCAACGGATGGCAGTGCGGATACGATCGATCCGGCCTCGAATGGTCTTCCTGTCTGGGAACGCTATATCGCCTGCGTTGATCCGACTAATCCGGCTGCCAGTTTCAGGGTTCTGCAATTATCCAACAACTTATCACACTGTGTCGTTTTCACGCCGAATACGCCAAGTCGGGTATACACGCTCGAATACACCACGAATCTTGTGACCGGTTCCTGGACGAATGTACCCGGCCAGTTCAGAGTTCCGGGTACGGGGGAAGGGCAGAGTCTGGGCGACACAAACAGCTTCGGTTCCCGCTGTTTCTATCGTGTAAAAGTGGCCCTGCCTTGAAACTATCCTAGGGCTGCACTCATCTCCGGTCGCCTTGATCATGCGAGGGTGTGTAGATGCTCATATTAGTGATAAGGGCCAATGTCTTCCGCGCCGCACTTACGGCCTGTGAGCTGACTCCACCATAGTACCGGTTCACCTGTTCCGATGACAGGGTTCATTCAGTTAATTTCTTTGTCTTTCGACACCTCCCTCAACTACGGACTTTTCACGGCGCGATACAGTCTGACCCCGACCACCTTTCGGGAGGAGCGGTGGGATTAGGCTTGGGTCAGTCTTTCCGCATTGGAATGATAGATCTTTTCCAGAACTGCAGGGGCAAGGTTTAAAGAATTAATCAACACCTGATGTTGATTGTCGAAATTGTCACGGGCATAGAGGATACGATCCTGAAACTCATTCAGGAAGGCTGCCGCAAATTCAGGATCGCGTTTCAATGCCTGACAGCCGGAGCCAGCCGACATATCGCAATACAAGTTGGAATATTTCCTCATCAGTTCGGAAAGCCGTCCACCGGGAACCACCTTAACATCCGCAGGAGGATAGGTGTGGTCACGCCACAATTCATCATTGGATATATGGATCCAAAATCCGGGGGCATGCCCCAGGAAAATCGTATCCGGACAGGCCTGCAAAACCCTCTCGATGGTATCGATGGCTCCGCCCCACCACTCACAACGCGGATCCTGCCGATTCCGCTGCATATCGTATTGCAAATGAAAGGTCACAGGCATACCCAGTTCCCCGGCCAAACGGAATAACCGAAGGGCGTCAGGGTTGTCATACATCATCCGGCACTTCAACTCACCGCAAATTTTCGCACCATACAGATCATGCGCAGCCTTGAGACGTCCGCAGGCATCGGGCCACCGGGGATCCGGACAGTACCCCAACACAAACCGATCCGGTACCCGCTCCTTATAGGAGATACATCGGCTAAATGGTATCGGCCCTGTCACGCTCCCCAAAAGCGGAGCCGGGATCAAGTCCTTATAAAGAGCATCATACTCAAAATCCGGACATTCCCAGTTCAGCAACCAGGTCTTTGCAATTCCATACTGATCCATATTGGCAAGGGACTTCTCCAAATCATGGCCAATCCAATCTGGATGGTTATGTGCATCAATAATTTTCATAATTTTAAACCAACACACGCACACCGCAGGGTTTGATTCCGCAGCGTCCGGTCACTTTTTCCTGATTCCAGATGTCTTCCATGGGTGCAGGCAAGTCAATGAATTGTTCCTGGTCAGCATAATTCAAAAGGAAAACCAAGCGGCGTCCATCTGCCGCGCTTCGTTCGGCAATCTCCAAGTTTTCATTCAAGGGCAGATCCAATACCGGCTTCACCCCCGCTTCCGCGCACACCGTCGCAAGGAAATCGGTATAGAACCGCTCCTCAGCAAAGGTCATCACATAGATCGCCCGGCCTTTGCCAAATTTCCGCGCGGTAACCGCTGGCGTCTTAGCGAACCAGGTGCCAACATACTCGCCCAGTGACTCGGCTCCTTTCAGAACCGGCAAGTCGTAGAACAGCCCGCCGTTATACTTTTCGCCACCATATTGAAAGGCCGCCGGCTCACTGGCTTGCGAAGTGGCAAATTCCCGAACCTCGACGCCAAACATCTCGTGGAGCAACGGGTGCAGGCGTTCGGGATAGATCGCCGTCTCCATGTTCTTGATCCCGCAGGCCGGATGCCAGACCAGCGTGCCACCCTCCTGAACGAACCGTACCAACTTATCTGCCAGTTCGTCATCAACTGGCGACAACTGCGACACCACCAACACCTTATAGGCGCCAAAATCACCATAGCGACCAACGGCATCGCAATTGAAATTCCGCTTACGGATCGCCTGCCGGACTTTGGTGTAGTGCTCCATGTACAACCCGAAGGGCCCATGGAATGCCCAGCCGGTCTCCTCGACCCAGGCCGTCGGGATATCAAATAACGTCGCGACCTGACTCTCCACCGTCGTTCCCTTCAGCAAAGGCCAGATCCGCTTCAGTCCCTTGCCCGTTTCCGCCACCTCGGCATAGATGCGCTTGGGGTGGCCATCGTAATCCGTAATCGTCCCATGGCTCTGCTCAGCTCCAAACGGACAGGACCGCCAACGGAAATAATATAAGGCATCGGCCCCGTGCGCGACCGTGTGCATCGTCAAACGCATCACTTCCCCCGGTGCCGGCGTGTTCCCGGCAGCCCCCGGAATGGCGTGCGCCCCGTTTCTGAGTTCATAGACGCCAAAGTTTTGCTTTTTATAGCTCCTCACGTTGGCCAAGGCATATTCGTGTGCCCCCGGTTTGCCATACGGTGGATAATAATTCGTGCCACAGACATCCAGTTGCCTGGCCGCCTCATAATAGTCGGTCGCATGATTCCACACCTGGAAATTGGTAGTGATCGGTAGCTTCACCCCCTGTTCACGTATTTTTTCTGCCAGCAAATTGATCAACTCTATCGAGCAGTCGCTCCGGAAATGACGCCAATTCATATTGTGGGCGGGACTTTGAACAGTCTTACTCACCCTGGGGGTCGGCACCTGCCCAAAATGACTGTACTCCAAATTCCAGAACACATTGCCCCACTCCCGATTCAAGTGCGCGATAGTCCCATATTTCGACTTCAGCCAATCCTGGAATTTCGCCCGGCAGATCGGGCAGTGACAATCCGGCTCATCCCCAATTTCGTTATCCAGATGCCACCCCAACACATAGGGAGTTTTCTCATAATGCGCAGCCAACGCTCCCGCCAATGCCCCCCCGAGTTCCCGATACCGGGGATGATTAATGCAGAAGCTGTACCGACTGCCAAATTCCAATCGAATGTTATAGTCCGTTTCCAATTTAATGGCGGGTTCTTTCTCCACCAGCCAGGCGGGCGCCGTCCGGAACGGCGGGCAGAACAAAAGCCGTATGCCCCGTTTCAACGCCAGTTCAGCGAACCGATCCATCCACGAAAAATCATAGTGCCCCTCCACCGGCTCAAACCGCGTCCAGGCGAATTCCCCCACCCGTAGCGCCGTCACAGCCGCCCCTGCCATCATGTCCAAATCATATTCCCACCGGCTGGGATCGCGGTGTTCCGGATAATAAGCCGCACCGAAAGGCATCATTGAATCGTTCATATTATTCTTTCCCTTGGGTATCCTTCAGTCTCTTAATTACCACATAATATATCGCCAGTGGCGGACTGACGTCGACACCTGTCGCATCCATATCGCCACCCACCTCCTGCTTTTTCCCTTCCTCTGCCAGATGGATGACGAAAGTGTTGCGATTCATCACCATTAATCCAACCGGAACCGGAAACCGGACCATCGTCGACTCCTGCCTGCCGAATGGCGCCACCTTCTCAAAGACCGGCTTGCCATTGAGCGACACGGTCATCTGCCCAGCGCTCTCGTTCTGCCGACCCTTGATGATTAACTCATAAGCGCCTGACTCCTGGCCTTTGGACAACTTGAACTCTGCCTTGACGTTCCGCTTCGAACCGCCGAGAGCCTGCGCTGCCTGGAGTTTCTTGCCATCCAACGCATCCTCACTGACTTCCTGCAGGAAACCACCGGTGAAATCAGCAGCGGCCAGGAATATATCCTTGTCCAAATCGTAGAGGCCCTTCGTCCTGGCTTCTTCACGCTGCTTCCCTGCGGCACGATACAAAGTCAGTTTGGGATCCGCCTTAAGCTTATCAACCATGTTGGCAATACCAATGAACCCCTCGAGGCATGTCCAAGCCTTCAGCGAAGCAGGATACATCTCTTTTACATCCTTGAATGCAGAATAGATCTCATTACGTTTGGCCTCCAGCATATCGCAATTCTTGGCCGCTTCCTTCCGGGCAAGATCCTCGGCTTCAACTTTTTCAGAATCGGGGAAATAGGGATCAAATGCCGCCAGAGGAATCGTCACCTTGCACATATTGCTCCAGGCGTTCGGACCGACAAACTTATCGGCCGTCTCAATCACCGACCGGCGCGCCGAATTACGGCCGTCCTCGCAATAGGCCTGCGGGTTCCACTGGAAGTCAGCAGCCAGAGTCTCAGTGATACTAAAGCGGTCGAGATCCGCACCGTTGAAACCATACCAGCCGATGCCGTCCATAAAGCCATCCCAATAGGCCCAGGAGAGGGTCACCCAGTCGGTCGGATGATGGCGGCGATAGAGGTGGCGCCGATAGGCATCGCAGTTCTGCCAGAAATACGGCTTGCGCTTGATCAAATCCGACTCCCACTTGACATGTTCCTTCGTGGCGAGCGCATCGGCATTGACCGCCGCCCCCGTCCAAAAGACCTCAATCTCCTGCGGCCATTCCGCGCCAACCATTTTCAGATAGGCTACCCGGTCCTCACCATAGACCCACCAACCTTCGCCATACGGCCCCCAATAGAAGGGCGGACAGACCAGCAGTCGGGCCTTGGGGGATTCTTTCTTCAACTGCTCCATAAGACGTGTGAGGAACCAGGTGTCAGCCACACGGCCTGTACCATGGCGCTCCTGATCGTACGGACTCAGTGGGAACCGGCAGTCGTCGAGGATAATAGCCAGATGCCCGCCCGCCTTCTCCATCAAACGCCCGTAATAAAGCAACGCGCCAACCGATTCCTCATCCCCGCTGACTTTGCGAGCAAGCCATTCCGGCGTGGACTCAAAGGTTTCATGCGGATGCAGGCCGCCCCACCAGGTGAGGCCAAGCGTGGAGAGATTCCGCCCCATCGCTTCAATGTCCTCCTCGATACGGGCATCCGCCGGCATCTTATCGGGATACTTCCATAGATACTTCCAGTTAAGATCGGCCACCGTGAGATGCGAATAAAAAGGCTCGTTGATCTTGGCCACCAGTATGAGAAGCCGGTTCTGCTGCAAGAGTGCCCGGGCACGGGCGGCCGAATCGGCCTTACCCGTTGAATGGAACTGAGAACCGCTCAAGATCATCCCACGCTTCTGCAGGATGGGATAGGAGTGGTAAGGAAGTTATTTGCGAGGCCCTTGCTGATTGTGCTGTGAAGCATGGATTGGCGAGTGCGCCGGGGAATATTATGGGGTGGCCGGATTGGGATTGATGAGGCATCACTGTAGCCGCAAGCGGGTTGGCCGGTTTTAGGCTCTGCCTGATTTCAGAGATCTCAAATAATGCACATTGATAATCAACGGCTTGTGAACTGATTATTTGTTCATTGATCCGTCTTTTGTCCCCGCAGGCTCTCCCGAAGGTTTAATTTCTTCTGCTCTTTTCGCCCCTGGCCAAGCCTTCCTTACATTTTCCATTATCCGATCTCGCACATCTTTCTGTTTTACATATCGATCTAGTTTTTCCTCAAGCTCTCCAATCTCACAAGGCGGTCTTTGATAAGATCTCATCACAAGAAATTCCGTTACAGTGAAAAATGACTTACTCTCCTTCACCTGTACATATTTGCGTTTGAATTCTGCCGCCCTTTTCTCATGCCGTATAATTGCATCTTCATATTTCTTCCGAAGCAAGGGATCCTTAATCATGTCCGGTGTACCACCATCAGGAAGATTCGCTTCTATCGGAGGCGACACACTGAATTCCGGAACATTTGTGATATCGAGACTTCTGACCAAAACATCAACATCACGCCACGTCTCTAATACAATATCCATCATCTGCGAACGATTCATCCCCCATTTTTCACGATCTTCTTTCTTACTGCTCATTGATGAATCAGAAATTGCGCAGAAGGGAATCAATTCCATTCTAACCCCTAAAGACACCCCAGACCCCATCAATGCAGAATACGTTAATTCCGACAACATTTGACGCTTCTTGGCACGCAGTATTTTTTGCTCCTCCAAAGGACTTTTGCGAAAATTTTCCGCAGAAATTCGCTTACTGACTTCCAATACCGTCCTAGCATAATCCTCTTTGTTTACCGCATCATGATTCTGAAGTTTTGAAGCAATGGCCACAAGATTCGTCCAATTAATAGAATTTTCCGCATTTGTCATTTCGCTATTCACTTCTATCAATACTGGATCTGTGGCATTTTTGTTTTCACTCCCAACTTCAACGTCCTCTTTTACCGCTCCCCACCCTTTAGCCACTAGCAACATCACTACAAACAAGCAAAAGACACACATCACCCTATTGAGTCTCATGTTTCTCCTTGGCATATATTTCATCGATTAAATTAAAAGTTAGAATTGACAATTACTCTTCTACAGGGAGCACAAACCATTGCGGATTTTCCGTGACATCAGATGCCTCGCGAGTCTCGGTGGAAAACTGCTTGCTAATCGTCGCTCTACCAGAGGAAGTAATATTAACACTATGCGTCTTTGTATCGACGTCGTAACCTTCGTTTGACCCAAAGGCATGGAACCTTGCAGGGATAACCCATGAAAAACCACCACCATTTCCATATGGCGGCTCATGGTATGTCCGCACTCTATCTACCCCAAGAACCGTGCAACCTTTTGTGATATCTCCGCCTGAAACACTTATCCAGCTGCCCATTTTATGATTATGGGTACCAGAACAAATACCCCACGCGTCTGTAGCAGAAACGATGCCCTCTTGAAATTCTGTATTCTCAAATGAAACATCCAACGGAACTACATAATATGTCCCCTCAAACGCTGCTGATGCTGTATCATTGATATGCCCTCTTATTCCCCCGTTCCGTTCGAACATTGTACCTGTTGGCCTAGTTTGCGCCAGAGTTGTTGTTATCGTCTCGCCGAAAAACGGATCAGTAGTTACTGTAGCTTCTATTGACAGATTATCTGTAGCTGCACCTCCGACCAAGTTGCCTGCTTCCGCAACGGCACTATCAGAAATACTCGCATCCCCTGACACTACTTGCCACGTCGCATCCGCAATATTCACCCAGGGATCAACATCGATCCTCATTTCAGCCTTCTCTCCCACACCCATTCTCGTATAACTCCGCCCAGAAAAGGAATCATTTGGCACGAACTTTATTTTCAGATCGACCACTTTTATCGTCAGTTTTTTTGAAGTGCTCCCACATACACACGTCACCTCATGAGTTCCCTTCGATGTCGTATCAATTGTCCGAGATAATTTCCCGGCTCCCGATCCTCCAGTCAGAGTCCAGCCAGAAGGAAGATTTACCTCATCAACCATAGGGAATGGGGTTGCAGTTATTGTAAGAAATCCCGGTTTAGTTCTTAGAACAATGGTTTTAGTATCAGGATTAGAGTCAAAGTCATCAATTTCCGTCCCTAAATTAGACACGAGGGAATCCACTTTTACAACGGTCACGGAACAGGTGGCGGAAGAAATACCGCAGGTGGCAATTACCTGCTTGATTCCTGGCGTACTGGTATCCGCTGGCGTATAATTCACCAAGTTCTCGTGACCTGCTGGTTGGGTGGTAACGGTGTGAATGATGTTGGTCGCATTCAGAGGGACGACAGCTGGGGTAGCGGTCAGGGCAGTCACCGCCACATATGTGAAGGCTTCTGTATCCGACGGATATGGGTCAGCATTGCTAACAGACCTTACCACAGTACCAGTGTCATTAGGGCTTGCGTCAGTTGCTGTCAGCGTCGCAGTGGCCCCATTACCGTTCGCAGTGATCGTAGCCTGTCCGCCGACAATGGACCAAGTGGATGGCGCCGCATAATGAGAGTCTTTCCAAGCATAGACCGTTTCTGACTCTCCAACGCGCTTCAGATGCTCTTGCGCATCGTTCCAATAATCGCCTTTCTCAGATGGCCCTGATCCGGTCTTGTAATGAGGCGTCAATCGCTGACCGTAAGAATTGTTGAACAATATGACTATCAATAACGCCAGCAGAACCCGGCTGGATATTTTAGGGAGAGCACATTTGTTTAAGTTCATTGGTTATGGGTTAGACCTTAAAGACCCGCGAGTAGGGCGAGACAAATGCATGGCTGTTTCGATATTTTTCATGACAGGCTCCTTCGTCAACACACATCCAACAACGGAGCACTGTCCCACCCATTCAGCTCTCCAGCGAAGCGAAGGAAGATAAGTATTAAATCTTACTTTGTCTATCAGCAAAACCCTGAACTTGCCATCAGGGAATTCCTGATACCGATTTTCAATTAATGGGATGAATTTATGAGCAAACTCAACGTGGATATTTTACCCGGCCATCTGAAAATCCAAGCCATTGCTCCCCGTCCAGAAACAGCCAACCCATAATTTCCAGAGTCATGAGCCTTAAACTAACTCCCACCTACGCCATCTCAGAATCCCAACCAGCAGTTGGCTTTTCCTCAAACCACAGTTTTAACCCCACTCCACCCACAGCTGATCATTCTAAAACCTTTATATGCACCCCACCCCGGTTCTTTTTACCGCCAGATGGAACCGCCCCCTACTACCCGGTTTTGCATTTGAGAAAGGAACTGATGACAACGGCGATTACATAGGGTTCGCTCTTGGCCCCTATATTGAGATCCCTTCTGGATTATTGCCTCAGCCGACCAATATCAGCCTGTTGCTCCCCAGCCGGAATCATCATTAATCCATAGGGTGATGCCTGCCAAAACTCAAACCACAGTTTGAATCTACCGGAATCCCAACCAGCAGTTGGCTTTGCCCCGCATCGAGGATCTTCCCGATGATCCAGCGGTATTGCGTGGCATGCTGGAACAACTGATAAAGCTGCTCGCCTCGGCGAATGGTACGATTGAGGGGCTCCAGCAACAACTGG
>Ga0118677_10000646_pt1 | contig 75725 bp, 82 predicted proteins | sample AliMusrvi5mmetaG_FD_86154 | JGI IMG/M metagenome (GOLD analysis project Ga0118677, IMG submission 86154) | reverse complement strand
CCTCCAGCGTGAAAATCAGCAGCCGACTTTACGACAAAAAGAGTACGATCAACAAAACAATAGTGCCAAATACGTTTACTGGGAAAACCGATTAAACCCCAACCGGATCAAGAATTCTGAATTTAGCATCGGTTCCGTATTGAGGCCAGATATTTTCCATTGCTGTGCTGACAACTGTTGAATAGTGCCGGACAAATGACTATGATGCAACTAAGACGTTGCACCGTTCACTATTTTATTTTTCGAGGACGACTTCACTATGCGCTACAGCCGGATGCGGCTTTCGCACAAAATAGTTTTGATTTTGTTGTTTACCATTATACTGGTCGGCTTTACGGTGCTGCGGACACCATTACTGACGAGTGAACCTGCTGCGTCGCCGGATGACAATGGGAGAGAGGATCTCTCACGGGTCGAGTATCCGAGTCTGAAAGGGATTGCGTGGCATGCAAAGTTTATCGAGCCGAATCAGTCGCTTGAGTCTCTTTTTGGCGCGGATTGGATTTTGGTCGCGCGTTTTAACCGGATTGACCGGCGCCATGTCTACCCCGGCGTCACCATCAAGGTTCCGGATAACATTGAGGATATCCGCACCTATACACCACTTCCGCGTCATTACGCGCCGGCCGCTCGCCACGAAAAGTTTATACTGGTCGATATAACCGAACAGTGGCTGGGTGCTTACCAATACGGAAAACTGGTATTTTCGGCTCCGGCCGCAACCGGTAAAGCTACCACGGAAACGCCTGCCGGCATGTTTCAAATAGACGCCCGCGATCTCAATCATACGTCGTCGCTCTACAAAACGGCCAATGACGAAGAGCAGTACCCGATGGACAACGCTCTCCGCTTTTTTATCGGACCGGATAATGTTTCCTATTGGCTGCATGCGAGAGATCTGCCCGGACGACCGGCATCACACGGCTGTATCGGTCTGTATGATGAAGAGATGCAGAATCGGGTCTTTGGCATACCGTTGCAACCGGTCTTGAAGGATTCGCAAAAGTTGTATAACTGGGCGGCAGGGGAAGAAGAGTATGAAGATGACGAAGGAGTGGCCGAGGAGTTGGAGGACGGGCCGACGGTGGAAGTGCGCGGCAGCCTGCCCCGCTATCTGGAACGGGCGCCCGGGACTGTTCGAAAACCTGTCGAACGGTAAAGGAAATTACGTATGAACAGATACCTCTGGATGATGCTGGTGCCCTGTTTACTGGCCACGCCTGCCATTGCTGCCCGACAGGTCTATCTTAAAGGGGGTGGGGTAATCGCTGCCCGCTCTGTCTGGCGCTCGGAGGGGCGGGTGTTTGTTCTTGTCAACCGCGATTCAATAACGGATTTTTCCCCCGCCGAAATTGACGTGAAGCGTACGTTCCCCCACAAACAGCGCAGCCCAATAAAGCAGGCAGTGCCCTCGATTGTTGCGCAAACGTCCGACCCGGCGCCCGCCGGGTCAGCAGCGGAACCCCAAAAGCAGGAGAGCAGGTTGAAGTCCCTGCTTTCCGCTGTTCCGAAGCTCTCCGGGAAAAACCCGGAGAGCCTCGTTCCGTCAAACAGTGCCGGTGGAACAGTCATGAAGAACAAAAGGGATCTGGCGGAAAAGATTGGCGAGTAGGTCTGCCCGTCGTCTGAACCCGAATCCCGGTTATTCAAATAGTCATCGGGCCAGCCATCGTGCCACATCCTTGGCATGGTAGGTTATGATAATGTCAGCCCCGGCGCGCTTGAATGCGATCATGGTTTCCATCACGACCCGCTCCTCATCGATCCACCCCCGTTCGGCCGCACCCTTGATCATACTGTATTCACCCGAAACATTGTAGACCGCCAGCGGCAGCTCAAACTCGTTACGCAGGTCACGCAGGATGTCGAGGTATGGCAACCCCGGTTTAACCATAATGATGTCTGCCCCTTCTTCTACATCCGAAGCCGCTTCGCGCAACGCTTCTCGGCGATTGGCCGGATCCATCTGGTAGCTTCGCCGGTCCCCGAACTGCGGCGTCGATTCAGCCGCTTCCCGGAATGGGCCATAATACCCGGACGCATATTTCACCGCATAGCTCATGATCGGAATGGCGTCATAGCCGTTTTCATCCAGTAGTTCGCGGATTGCGCCGACCCGTCCATCCATCATGTCGGATGGAGCCACCATGTCCGCTCCCGCCTGCACATGCGAAAGCGCTTCGCGCGCCAGGAGTTCCAATGTCGCGTCGTTATCGACATCGCCGTTTTTGATGATGCCGCAATGTCCGTGGTCGGTATATTCGCACATGCAGACATCGGTGATAACCGCCAGTCCCGGCACCTCTTTTTTCAGTGCCCGGATCGTCTGCTGAATGATACCGGTGTCGGAATAGGCATCACTGCCGACCGGGTCCTTGGCCTCGGGGATGCCGAACAGCAACACGGCGGGAATCCCCAGATCCCGGACAACAATGGCTTCAGCGACAATATGCTCGATGGATTGCTGGTAGATGCCCGGCATGGAAGATACTTCTTTTTTGATGCCGCTGCCGAAAGCCGAAAACATCGGATATACAAGGTCGTTTACCGAAAGGGATGTTTCGCGAACCATTCGGCGAAACGTTTCGCTCCCCCTGATTCTGCGGGCTCTGAACTGTGGGAAAAACATATTTGATCTCCTTGCATGTAGTGGCATATCTGCTGGTTATATTTCTGAAACAGCCAAAAAGAGAGTAATGCAGCTTAAAATATATTGCAAGATTTTCCCCGGTTATTTTAAACTCTCAAATAGTCACATTTTTTTGCTTGCGCTGATTGAGACCGGAATAGTATTGTTTATCCGCAATTTACTTTTAAAGGAGAGTGTATGAGAAAAAAGATGATCGGTATTTTGGCCGCAGCCATGGTGATTTTGACAACTGCCGCTTTTGGTGCGATTAAGGAAGGGAGCTTTTCGGTATCGCCGCTTGTCGGAGCCTACATCTACAAAAACGATCCGACTCTTGACACCACATTATTGTTGGGACTTCGTGGAGGGTATAACTTCACAAAAAACATCGGAATCGAAGCAGTGTACGATTATGCCACCAGTACGTCATCCGGTCCCTTGAGAAACATCGGGCTCCATCGTTTCGGCGGTCAGGCGCTCTATCATTTTATGCCCGACAATGATTTTGTCCCCTATGTAGCCGCAGGGCTCTCGGGATTGCACTTTAAAGGCGCCGGCCTGAATGATAAAAACAACGGCGCATTTGATTTCGGGGTAGGCGCCAAGTATTTTATGTCTGAAAACTGTGCCGTGCGGGGTGACATTCGCAACATACTCTACGGCTACGATTCAAAAACCAGTAATAACGTGGAGATTTTAGTGGGCGCCTATTACCAGTTCGGTGCCCCCGAGCCGGTGGCTAAAGCTGTTGCAGCCGAGCCGGTGCCTGAACCCGCCAGAGTTGTCGCCGCGCCTGCCGCTGCCCCGGAGGTTAAAGTCGTAGAGGCACCTGCGCCTGAACCGGTTAAGGCCGCAGAACTGCCTGCCCCCGCTCCTCTGCCGGAGCCGGCCAAAGTGGTCGTGGCGCCCGCGCCACCGCCCGAACCGGTGAAAGTAGCTCCCGTTCCGGTACCGGAGCCGGTGAAAGTGGTTGTTGCTCCCGTCCCTGCCAACCATTTCTGCAACAAGCCCGCCGGCATCGGCATTTCGTTTGATACCAACAAATCCGATATCAAACCCAAATTCTTTGGCGAGCTTGATCGGTTGGGGAACTTCCTGAAAGAGTTTCCCACGTCGAAAGGGACTATTGAAGGTCATACCGACTCCGCCGGCAACAAGGAAGCAAACCGCGCGTTGTCACAGAGCCGCGCCGAAAGCGTACGAAACTATATCATCAAAAAATTCGGCATTGATAACAGTCGTATTGCAGCAAAGGGATATGGCTCCTCCAAGCCGATTGCATCTAATAAATCGGCTGCCGGAAAGGCAAAGAACCGTCGCATAGAGGCTGTTTTTACCTGCGAATAGGCACCATGACTGCGTGAACAAAAAGAGGGCCCTTCGGCGATATCCGGAAGGGCCCTCTTTTCATATTATATACGAACGAAGATTATTTTTTGCGGCGGTCCTGCAGTGAAATCACCTTGGGGGCGCCACCCTCCTGGCGGGCCTTTTGAGCGCGCTCCTTTTCGGCATTTTCCCGCTCAATCCGCTCCAGTTCGACCGGAGAAACCACCTGCTCCAGGCGTAGCGGCGTCCCCCCCATGGTGAAGTCGGCCCCTTCAATCTGGAAATCGTCGAGAATCCAGGTGAATACCTGCATCGGAAACGTAAGTACCAGTAATTTTACCTGCCACCACCCCGACTTGACATCGGGGAGGATCTCTTCGACCCGGGCATAAAAGCCCGGTTTGTTCTCTACGTGAATAAGTACCAGATCATGAATAGTCGCCATTATCTCTGCCTTTACACTTTTGTTTTGGATTCAGAACCATGTGTTCCCGCCCAGAGCAGCAGCGGAGTTCCCATCCGGCTCCCTGTCAGGTTTGACGCCTCGGAGATGCATTCTCGCAGAACCTGTTCCTGCGCGGCAAGAAACGCTCTGCCGTGTGGAGAGAGTTTCCGGTCAATTGTATCGCAGATGAATAAAATACAGTCGGCCGGTCGTAATCCGGGTTCCATGCTGCAACCGGATTCGGTTCCGTACGGGCAGTCCGGCTTTCGTGAAAAATCTGCCGATGTCGGGACTGCCGCGGCAATACAAGCCAGGGAGTCAAGCACATTTACCCGGTATTTGCCGTTCAGGCAACATTGTCCGCCGCAGTGACGACAGTCCGAAGCGGCGTCAACCTCCGCAATACCCGCAGCGAAAGTCTCTTTCGTCTCCCGGTACCGGGCCAGCAGTCGTGTCAGCGTACCGCCGGATTCTACGGAAATATTCGCATGCAACTCATTCAGGCGCGTCATGCCGAGATTCCACAGCTGCCGGTCGTTCACGTGTATCCTGTCTTGGTAATTGGTTGAAGCAGTCCGTAAGCCGGGGTGGTAAAATGCGTCCTGGTCGTATCCAAATGATCGAACCGGATCATTATCTGCAACGATTGTGTTAACATACAGTTTTGTTGTGGTAATATCAAGGTGTCTATTGCACCAGATGTGTGACTGGTATTTGCAGATCATCTGGAGTAGTATCGAAAGTACTGATACATCAAACTTCCGGCTCTTGGAAAAAAGCATACAATCAAGAAAACGAGGAACGAATGAGGCCGTATGGCGTATATATGTGGACACTACTGTTTGTGTTGTCGATTTGCAGCTTGATAGTAACCTCCTGCAGCAATAAACCGGGAAGGGGTAATACACCGATGAATGATACGCACAAAGTCTATTTGAAGCCTGAACAGAGCCAGCTGAAACAAATTCTTAATCCGGAACAATTCCGTGTCACCCAGCAGTGCGGAACTGAGCCACCCTTCAACAATGCCTATTGGAATAACCACACGCCTGGTATCTACGTCGATATTGTGTCCGGTGAGCCACTGTTCAGCTCTCTTCATAAGTTTGATTCCGGTACCGGCTGGCCCAGCTTTACACAACCGCTGGAACCGGATCACATAACCAGCAGCGATGACACCAGCCTCGGAATGCAACGTACCGAGGTGCGCTCAAAGGATGCGGATTCACATCTCGGACACCTCTTTAATGACGGCCCGGCAGGTAAACGCTACTGTATCAACTCCGCCTCGCTCCGGTTCATCCCTGCCGATAAACTATGGAGTCAGGGATACGGTAGATATGTGCCGACATTTGAGGATGCCGGAATTAAAACGGACGCACCGGACCGTGAGGTGGCAATTCTGGCTGGCGGCTGTTTCTGGGGGATGCAGGATATTCTGCGTAAGATACCGGGAGTAATTTCAACACGGGTAGGGTATACCGGCGGACACCTTGAAAATCCCCGGTACGAGGACACTCATAACTCTAAAAGCGGACATGCCGAAAGTGTAGAGATCATATTTGATCCGCACAAACTCAGCTACGAAGAGTTGCTGCAAAAATGGTTCTTCAGGATGCACGACCCAACCACCAGGGACCGTCAGGGGTACGACCAGGGGAGTCAGTATCGATCGGCAATTTTTTTTAACAGCCCGATACAGCAAACAGTCGCTGAGCGTGTGAAGAAGGTTGTCGATAAATCCGGAAAATGGAAGATGCCAATTGTCACAGAAATAGTCCCGGCAAGTAAATTCTATCTGGCCGAAGAGTCTCATCAGGATTATCTGGCCAAAAATCCGGGAGGATACACATGTCATTATCTCAGGGAGTAAAAGCTGCAGGTGTCAGGATCAATAGGTAACAGCGTGCATATTCACGGAATAACGATGTCATGGCCTTATCAGTGAATCAAGAAACTGTGCAAAAATGTCGCTGATAAGCGGCAGACTCTCAATCAACTGATGGCCGTCATCCATCATATGGAGCTGTGCATTGAACTTTGCAGCAAACTCCACCGAGTTATTGAATGGCACGACATCATCATTTAATCCGTGCAGTATGGATATCTTTCCGGCATCAGGTTCCGGGAACTGCTCCCGGTATCCAGCCATTCCAAACGCAGGAGCCATCAGGAATAGACCTTCCGGAGAGAAGTTACGGGATGCAACGGTAGCAACGTATCCCTCCATACTGTCGATCTCCTCCCACACCAGAATAGTATCCGACATCAAATTTCAGTAATAACGGGGGTACATCTCTCCAGCCTCCACTTCCACTAAAGACATCGGCGCAGAATGATGCCCAATCGTAAAATGGTTGGATATCAATCTGGCAAAGATCGAGGCGGTCGTATTCGCAAATGACATCCATTGTATCCTGTGCTATTAATCTGTAATTATCTTTATTACACGGGAGGTGTTATTATGGCTATGTGGAAATGTGAGTGCGGTTATGCTAAGGAAGGTCGTTGCAAGCCTCAGAAGTGCGAAAAATGCGGCGAAAAAGGGAAATTCGTTAAAGCTGAATAGTGACTTGATACCTCAACATCGTAGCATGTATCAAAAAATGCCGTAATCCCCAAAATGCTTAAAACGCATATTCCGTGGGAATTACAGCATTTTTTTATTGGTTGAAGCAGTCCGTAAGCCGGGTTCTGTTCCCGCGTCGGGTTACCCCTTCGCGGGCGATGGTCATTCATCTGGGTCTGCCGTTACCGGCAGCCTCAAGCAACCAACCCGGGGGCACGGGCGGGCCGCCCTTAACGCCCCCCTATTTGGTCTTGCTCCTGACGGGGTTTACCTGGCATCCGACGTCACCGCCGGACCCGGTGAGCTCTTACCTCACCCTTTCACCCTTACCTGCCAAGGCAGGCGGACTTCTCTCTGTGGCACTTATCCCTGGGGTCACCCCCGCTGGACGTTATCCAGCGTCACGCCCTATGGAGCCCGGACTTTCCTCCACCGGACAAGCCGGCAGCGGCCATCTGGACTACTTCAACCAAACCCTTTGCCGCATGAGCACCCTTCGACTCCGTTCAGGGTACACGTACCGCCCTTACTGTTGTTGCAACTTGAGGATCAGGATCCTCTGGCAATGAGGGCAGGCCAGGATTTCCTCGTTTTTGTACAGATTGTTGTAGAGCTGTGGCGGCAGGTGCATATTGCATCCCATGCAATAGCCGTCCCGTGCCGTGGCAAGGGCCTGCCCGCGGCGCTGTTCACGGAGGATCGTGAACCGTTTTACCAGGCTGGCCGGAATCCCTTTGACCACGGCATCCCGCCGTTTGATGTCCACATCGATGTCTGACTGAATCTGGTTGATCTCGGCCTGCTTTGCCACAATCCGCTGTGCAGAATTATCGGCAAGCTCCTCGCATCCGCTCTTCTTTGCCGCAAGGTCGCCGGAAAGTTCTTCTATCTGGCCGATTTTCTGCAGCAGTTGTTCTTCAATATCGGTTACCTGCTTCCGGGCAGCGGTGATTTCGCGCCCGACCGCCTGAAACTCCTTATTGGTTTTGATCTCTTTCATGTTTGTTTCGGATCTGGCTATGTTCTCCAGTTCTGCTGCGTGGGTCGCCTCCAGATCGCGTTTTTCCGCTTCACGTTGAGCCAGAATTGTTTCAAGACCGGCAACTTCTTCCCGTGCCGCATCCACACCCTGGCTGATACCGCTCAACTCCGCCTGTAATCCGCTTTGATTGGCCTTAAGGGTGTCGATCCGCTGATCGACTTCCTGCAATTCCTCCAGCATGTCCAGTTTCTTTTTCAATTCATTCTCCCTTGCTCCGAATTAGATGCACCTGATTCCCTGCTAAATATGAAACGGATCCGTTTCCACCCGGCATGCTTCTACCCGGCAATCCGTATACCCGGCGCTGATCAGCGCCCGGTCAAGTCGTTTCGTCATCTCGTGCACCATGATTATTTCCGTAGGAAAATGGCCGGCATCGATCAGGGCCAGCCCCATATCTGCGGCATCACGCGCGTCGTGATACTTTACATCGCCGGTCACCAGCAGATCGGCCCCGGATCGAGCCGCCTCATGCAACAACGATGCGCCACTGCCGCTGCAAAGCGCCACCTTTGAGATCGGGGTCGCGGGGTCGCCAACATAGCGTAGTGCCGGCGCCGCCAGAATGTCTTTAAGCCGGGCCGCATACTCCGCCAGCGTCACAGGTTCCGCTAGGCGTCCGATCCGTCCGATTCCGAGTTTCTTCCCCTCATTGAGCAGCGGGTAGATATCGAATGTCGGTTCTTCGTAGGGGTGCGCCGCCAGCAGCGTCTTCACGGCCCGCGCCAGCTGTGCGCGCTCAATCAACAGTTCAAGTCGCTCTTCATGCACCTGTGACGGTATCCCGACCGTCCCGGAAAACGGCGTTGCTCCCTCCAGCGGGGTGAACGTTCCTACTCCCTCCGCGGCAAAGGAGCAGTCACGGTAATTACCCTGCGGAGCGGTAAAGGGGAACAGCGCGAAACGGAGCAGTTCAAACTGGTCAATCGGCACGAATACAACCAGCTTTACCAGCTCGCGGGTTGTTGTTACCTTGAGCGGCACCGGACGGGAGAGCCCGATTTTATCCGCCAGCAGGTCATTCAGTCCGCCATCGGCAATATCGTAGTTAGTGTGCAGGGAGAAAATCGACACCCCTCCCTTGATGGCCTTTTGTATGAGCGCGCCGTGCGGAGTTGCCGTTGAAATGGACTTGAGTGGTTTGAATATCAGGGGATGGTGAGTGACAAGCAGTTGGCAGGAGGCGGCGATGGCGGCATCGATTACGTCGGGCGCCGGATCGAGGGCTACCATGACGCGGTTTACTTCGGCAGTGGGGTCACCGATCTGTAGTCCGGAGTTGTCCCACGCTTCCGCCAGCGCCGGTGGAGCCATTTTGTTAATGATACCAACTATGTCCGCTGTTTTTGGAATTCTCATCGGCTACAATTAAAAAGAGTGCAACCTTGCGGTGTGCACTCTCGTGGTGAGGTATGGTAACGGGACGTTCCCAAATATCTGGCCGGCATCCGGCGTATATCCCTCGTATTGTGTGAAATGGTGGGCCCACCAGGACTCGAACCTGGGACCAACCGGTTATGAGCCGGTGGCTCTAGCCAACTGAGCTATAGGCCCGTAGGGGAGTTGCATAATAGAGGAGACAAACATCCCTGTCAAGCAATTATCCGTTATGCCCGTGAGAGAAAACGGCCATCCCGTGTATCGACCTTCACTTTTTCGCCTGACTCAAGATAGGGGGGGACCCGTATTTTCAGTCCTGTTTCGAGAACTGCTTCTTTGGTTTCGGCGGTCGCCGTGGCATTCTTGATGACCGGCGGCGTTTCCGTAACCGTCAGCTCTACCGTCATCGGCAGGTCAACAGTAACCATGCGCCCTTCGAACAGCCCCAATACGACTTCGGTTCCGTCGAGCAGATAGAGAGAGAGTGGCTCGAACTCATCGGCAGGCATCTCGAACTGCTCATAGTTTTCCAGATCCATGAACATGCCGTTGCCGCCATCGGCATAGAGAAACTGTCCCTTATGGCGCTCGAAATCAGCCTCATCAACCTTGTCGCCCGAGCGGAACGTTTTTTCCAAAACCTGGCCGGTAATCAGGTTGCGGTACTTGGTTTTAACCATGGTGTTGGCGCCACGGGCGGTGGGTGAGCTGATGGTGATATCAACGATCAGGCAGGGCGCGCCGTCCAGCTGGATGACGAGCCCTCTTTTGAAGTCGGACGTAGAAAACATAAAAACGGATTCTCCTTGGTTATGGTATTAATTTCTTCCGGTATTCTGCCGTCGGCCAGAACGGGATGCCGCCGCGCGGAGTGAATTCGCCCCGCACCGTCAGCCAGGCGGGGTCGAGCAGTTTCACCAGGTCGTTGCAGATACGGTTGATGCAGGATTCATGGAATTCGCCATGCATGCGGAAAGAACCGAGGTACAGTTTCAGGCTTTTGCTCTCGACACAAAGCCCTTCAGGCTGATAATCAATCACAATTCTGGCAAAATCAGGCTGACCGGTCAGCGGACAGAGGCTGGTGAATTCGGGACATTCGATATGAATGGTTCCGACTGCACCGGCAGGGTTCAATTCCGCCCTGGCAAAGGGGTTCGGAAACGCCTCCAGCAAACCGGCGTCCGGTTTGTCGTAGCGGTAGGCGGTTGCGCCCGAGCCGAGAGAGGTAAGGTTATCGTGTAATTTCATCTGGGTCACTTCCCGATAGTATATCAGCCGGCAAAACGGTGGCACCATAGCAACAAAGGGGGCAACGGGCAATCATTTTTCGCTGTGGCCATTCATTCGGGGGTCACCGGGAGCACGCTTCCCGCCTCCGGCATCAGGTGCCACCGCCATTCGGCCGGGAGCATCGTGGTTGCCAGCGCTACCGCCTCGTCCAGAGTCTGCGCCGGAATCATTCCCATTGTCTTCACCTGGTTTACCGGAAACTGCGATACCAGGATGATCCGGAAACGCTGAGCCTTTTGCAGTAATGAATAGGCGGTCTGGCCATTTATCTCGTACCGGGCCCGCAGAGCTGCTTCGAATTCTTCCAGGCGTTTATGACGAAACCAGTCGAAGAACGTACCGTCGCCGAAGCCGTCGCGGCATTCCGCCAACAAGATCATTACCCCCCCGTCTTTCAACGCCTGCGCTGCGTATTCCATCGACTTGTGGGCCTGGATCAGGTTGATATCCTTGGGAAAGCCGCCGCACGAGGCGACCACCAGATCCCCTTTTTCTGCCAGTGGGAAGGAAAAACGCGCGTGATAGAACCGGCACCCGGCCTCGTGCGCCTCGCGCCACTCCCCGGCAAAGGCCGCCACGATACGCTTGTCGGCGGTCAGTACGGTGTTAAGGATGAAATCGGGCTTTGCCAAAGCGCACCCCTCGACCATCGCCTGATGAACCGGATTTCCCTCCAGATTGCCGGTGACCGCCAGCACATTTTTACCGCTCCCTTCACCCGGATTAAGCACGGCAAAATGGCTGGCCATGCATGCCGCGCGGCTGGCGATACCGGGCAGGATGCTCTTACGTCCCCCGCCAAAACCGGCAAAATAATGAAAACCGATGGTGCCGGTCAGAATCAGGTGGTCGGCAGCGACCGCTCTCCGGTTGATGCTGACCTTGATGCCGTTCGAAGTGGCGCCGATGACGGTCAGTCCGTCATGATCGTCGCAGTCGTGATCGACAACCCGAATCCGGCCATACAGTGGGCCGAGAATCTTCCGATGTTCATGCTCGGTCTGCGGCCGATGAATACCGAGTGCAATGAGGATCAGGATATCGCCGTCATCGATTCCCTGCCGGTTCAGGCGTTCCACCAGCAGCGGGAGATACAGCTCGCTGCCGGTATAACGGGTAATGTCCGAGGTGACGATAACCACCGACTCGCCCGGCTTGCAGGATGAGAAACAGGAACTGCAACCGTCCAGCGCGGCATTGACGATATCTTCGGGAGATTCTGCGACGACAAGCGGGGAGGGGACGACTACTCCCGCCAGACGTTCCGGCGGGAGGTCAAGGGCACATACCGTTGAACCGTATTTCAGTTTCATACGAGTGGTAGCCGGTTATATCCAGGCATCGCCGCCGTCGTACTCATAGTCAGCCCCTTTTGTTTTGGGAGTGACCCGGAACTTTGCTTCGCGGGCAAGACGCTTCACGCGCTCGGTAGCGGTTTCCCCCAGGTCGTTAAGTTTCTCACGGATTTCACGTCCCGGCGCCGGAGCCAGCAGCAGGGCGGCAGCGGCGCCGATCACGGCGCCGGAAACAAAGGCGATCACAGCGGCAGCGGCATTATCGTTGTTGGTTGACATGGCAGTCTCCTTGTATGAGGATTTTCGAGTGAAAAGGTAAAGAGGTCTTGTTTCTAGCACAACAGCCGGACGTAATAAAAGCAAAATTTACAGTACCCGTGCCAGATGACGCCGGATCATATCTTCGAAGTCGGCATCGCGGCTGCCGCTGTAGACCAGCGACGAACCTATCTCGGCCGCGAGGATCGCACAGAGGTATTTTTGCGGCAGTTTCCGGATTCGAGCGCGGTACGCGGGCGAATCCCGCAGCATGCGCGGCAGGTGGCTCAGAATGGCCTGCCGGAAGGGGGGCTGCAGACACCGTTCCGGATGGGCCGAGAAAAAATCGAACAGCTGGGTGTAGAGCCGGTTGATGTTCTGACTGATGGTTTCGGAAATCTCACTGAAAAGCAGGGTTCCCCCCGACTCCCTGCGCCGCCGCAGAATAAGGCGCGCCTCATCTGCGGCCCGTTTTTCCAGGATCGCCAGCACATCACCGGCATAGCGCTCCTTCTGTTCCATAAACTCCCGCTCTGTCAGGAGCAGGTTGGCGATGATCTCATAGGATGATGAGATGACGCCGCATTTATTGGCTGAAGCATCTCGCATCAGCACGACGCCGTTTTTTTGCAGCTGAACCCGTGCCTCGGGGGTGATGTAGGAATTGGCCCCTTCTATGATGATCCCGGATGACGGCACCCCGTTTTCACCCAGGAACGACTGCCAGTTCTGGCCGTCAATGGTTTCGGGGCGTCCCCCCGCGGGAATGAAAAGATCTGCCTTGACCGTAAAGACCAGGTTGTTATAGAGCCGGTTGAAGTCATCGATATCAAGCCACTCCTCGACAAGCCCGGCGGTGTCGCGTCTGATCTTGCGATGCGATTCCTTCAGCCCTTCTATGCGTCGACCGGTCCGATAGACGATAAAGCCACCTTCTCCGAGGAATTCGGGGGCAAAGGCATCAAGGTCGGCAGCCAGCACGATACGGCGCAATTCGTCGTGACTGATGCCGTTCGGATCGTACAGTGCCGCCGTGCCGTCCAGGATCAGGCGGACCGCAACGCCGGGGCAGCGCTCCAGCATGATGCGCAGCGCGTTGCCGGCGACATCCCCGTTCGGGCCGCCGGTCATCTTGAGCGAGAAGGCGTCCCGGCGCATGTCGATCCCGGCCGTTTCGGCCATGGTTATCTCCGCAAAGGTCACCACGCCGGTCGAGGTGACGCCGTACTCCTTGTGGTTGATGCCGAAGCGCTTGCTGGACATGATGCCGACGCCGAGGATGTAGCCCCGCTTTCGGGACAGTGCGGCAATCGCCTCGATCATGCCGTCGTGCATGTTCTCGTCCGGACCGATCTCGATCGGCTCATCGTCGCCGTAGTAGTCCACAACCCGCCGGTCCCTGGCCCTTCCGTTTTCGGTGATGAAAATGTCGAGAAACGCATTGGCTATGCCGTATTGGAGCTTGTAGAGCCGGAAATGCTCCGCTTCGCTTTCGGCCTGCTCCAGGTCGGAGGCGTCAAGGACGACCGCCAGTTTGGACCCCCCCTCATAAATATCTTTGTTCTTCAAATGCTGGGTATTGGCCAGCACATAGACTTCGCGGAAGATCGTATTGGCCGACGTGATATAGTCGTCGGCGCTGCGGGCGATGACGGTGCGCCAGCCGCCGCGGGCGATATCGGAGAAGCCGACATGATACCCGGCGCCGAACCGGCTGAAGAAAAAGGTGACGCGGAAGGGGAGGGTTTCCGGGAGATCGGCGGTAAATTCCCGTCCGAGCAGGCGCAGATAGGCCGGATCGAGCCGGAACGCGAGCGCCTGTTTCTCGACCACGAAAAAATTACTCTTCAGGGTGTGAGTGACCAGCAACAGGCAGCAGCGATACACCGCCCGCCGGATATCGTCCAGCCAGCGATGGCCGGTGTTATACCCCTCCACCGCATCCCGCACTTCGGCGCAGGCCGCAGTGTAGAGCGCCTCCCGGTCGTCGGCGCGGTCGGGATCGAAGCGTATCCGGAACAGGCGGATCAGGAGCTGAGCCATTTCGGGATGATCATAAAACGCGCTCCGCACATCCTCCAATCCGAAGCGCTCCGGCTGGCCGTGGGCCAGGCTGGTGTGGCAGAATGCGATAAATGCATTGACCAGCGCCGCATCTTCGCCGGAAAGGAGCCCTTCCACGACATAGTTCCGGTAGATCGGCGACACCGTGTCAAGTATCTGTGTGGTGCATAATTCCCGCTTCAGGCGCTCGGCCAGCGGACTTTCGGGAGCGATATCCTCTCCCTGGCGGCTGATGACGTAAAACGCGCCGAGGAAATAGGGGTGGATGCCGTTCGAGATGGTCTGACAATAGGCCCGCCGGATGCCGATATCCAGGCGGTTGAAGATCTCCAGCAGTTGCAGCAGAAACGCTTCATGGGGAGGGTTGCCGACGGCAAACAGGACGCGGGTTTCGCTCTGCCCCCCCCGCTCGACCCGGCTGAAATCCAGAAACAGCCCTCCCGAAGCGTTGCTGCTGTCGAACAGCCAGACCAGATAGGCGATCCGTGACGGCGGTGACATCCGGAGATAATTCTCGTTGTTCAGCCAGAGGATTTTCAGCAGCCGGTTGAGCTTTTTCAGGTCGAACGCGGGAAACGAAGTGCGCAGCTCCGCCCGTACCGCGCGCAACAGTGCTGCCGGAATGGCAATCTCCCGTTTCAGGTCGATATCATGATTATGGCGTCGGTCAAACTCGAACCGCTGAATTTCGAGCTCAAGATTGAGGCCGGGCATGCCCGCATTGGAGTGGGAAAACATGGCGTACGATATTTCGCGTTCTCCCACCCGCTGCAACGTGGCATACAGCGAGCCGGGACGGTTGATGCAAGCGATTACGAGCCGCTTTTCCCGGTCGGTCAGGATCAGGTGCCGGTTATGCAGCAGACATCCCATCTCCCTGGCGAGCAGCAGCAGGGCATCCTCTTCGTCAGCCATTGCCTCGAAAAAATAGGGACTCATATGGTGCTGAAGCCAGGTTGCATTTTCTTCGGCGGCATTGCGTGAGGCGTGGCTGGTGCGACGAACGAGGGCAGGCAGGTGCATGATCGATTCTCCCTGGCGGAAATGTGACATGGCCGCAGTATACCTTCATTATTGAAATCGGCAACGTTTTCTGTCGATTTTACTGCCGATAAAAATAGTCAAAGCTTTTCTTGACCGTATACGGTGGAATTGCTATAGTCGCGCCTCATATTTTACTCCACCTGTAACAGGATATCGCCGGTGCCCGAGAGATTCAGCACGATACAGATAACGGCAAGCGGCATCGCCCTCCTGACGGTCCCGGGAATCCGGACCGCTTCTGCCGGTGAGCTGCTGGAATCGGTGCGCCGCCAGACGCTCGCTATCGCCGGCAAGCCGGAAATCAGGGGATTGCTGCTAACCGGTCCGGAGAGCGGTTTCTGCCGTTGTGCGATGGAGAAGAGCGGCTCCGTACACGATGCGGCGGCGTTGTCCGCGTTTGGCCAACAGGTCATGTTCGGCCTCGAAAAAATCGGCAAACCGTGCCTTACCGTCATCGAAGGGGAATGTTCCGGTGTAGGGCTGGAGGTCGCCCTCGCCTCCGATTTTATCGTTGCCGCCCGCACGGCCCGCTTCGGTTTTCCGGACATTGCCGCCGGATTGATTCCGTTCTGCGGTGGCAGCCAGCGACTTACCCGGCTGGTCGGCAAGGCAAAAGCAAAAGAATTGATTTTCAGCGGCGAGCTGATTGACGCGGAAGAAGCTCATCGAATCGGCCTGATCAACCGTCTCTACGCTCCGGGCGAGGCCCTGGCTGAGGCGGAAAAATTACTTGCCCACATCTGCACCCGCAGCCCGAATGCCATCCGTATCGGCGGCGAGGTGGTCAACGCCGGGTATGATATCGACCTGCAGACCGCCTGCATGCTGGAGCGGGATGCCTTTGCCCTCTGCTTTGCCGGCTTCGACCAGCGCGAAGGGATGCAGGCGTTTCTCGATAAACGCCCGCCCGAGTTTAAGGGGCTCTGAATGTACCGAGTCCCTGAAGGGGAATAGCATGTCTTTGGAACAAGGTCTGGTTCAGGTCTATACCGGTAACGGCAAAGGAAAAACAACCGCCGCGCTCGGACTGGCGCTGCGGGCGGTCGGACGCGGTCTCACCGTCTGCATGTTCCAGTTCATCAAGGGGGGGGGGAGTTATGGCGAACATCTGGCCGCTGTCAGGCTCGCGCCGGAGCTGACCATCATCCAGACCGGCAGACCGGGGTGGGTCAACACCAAAGACATCACCGAAGACCGGCGCACGGCGCAGGAAGCGTTTGTCCGGGCAAAAGAGCTGCTGACCACCGGTGGCTATGACCTCTTTATCTGCGATGAAATCAACGGTGCGGCCGGTTTTGGCCTCCTTGACGTCGAACAACTGCTGGAGCTGATCGCCGCCAAACCGGAGCGGACGGAACTGGTGCTGACCGGGCGCAACGCGCCGCAGCAGGTCTTGGATGTCGCGGATCTGGTGACAGAGATGCGGGAGATCAAGCATTACTACAAGGCGGGCGTGCCGGCCCGGACCGGGATCGAGATGTAGGACATTTTATCATTGGGAGGTATTGAAATGGCTGAAAGAACATTACGCGTGCTTGTCGGCAAACCGGGGTTGGACGGTCATGATCGTGGCGCCAAGATCATTGCCCGCGCCTTTCGCGATGCCGGTTTTGAGGTCATCTATACCGGTCTGCACCAGACCCCCGAGCAGATCGTTTCTGCCGCCATCCAGGAAGACGTTGACTGCGTCGGGCTCTCGATCCTCTCCGGCGCCCACAACACCCTGCTCCCCAAGGTTACTCAGCTCTTCAGGGAAAAAGGGGCAGGCGACATCAAGGTGTTCGGTGGCGGCGTGATTCCGGAAGACGACATCCCCGGACTGAAAGCTGCCGGCATCTGTGAGGTGTTTACCCCCGGTACGTCGACCGAAGATATCGTTAAATGGGTGCAGACGAACGTCCATCCCCGGGCCTGATGCCCTACAAAAAACTCCGCATAGAGGTCGCGAACCGGGTCGGGTACATTCTGCTCGATGCCGGTTTGCGCTTCAACAAACTCTCCATTACCACCATTCGCGAACTGAAACGCGCCGTTGCCCAGGTTGAGGCGGACGATGCGGTGCAGGCGGTCGTTCTCAGCGGTTTTTCCGGAGAATCCTTCGCCGTCGGGGCCGACATCGGCCAGATGGTTCATTTTTCGCCGGGTGACGCCTTCCATTTTTCCGAACTTGGCCAATCCCTGTTTGACCGGATCGAATCCTGTCCCAAGCCGGTTATCGCCGCCCTGAACGGCATCACCATGGGGGGAGGGTGCGATCTGGCCATGTCCTGCGACCTCCGCATTGCCGCCGAAGGGGTGCGCATCGGCCATTCCGGGGCCAAGCTCGGCATCATCACCGGGTTCTGCGGCACCCACAAACTTCCCCGCATTGTCGGAAAAAATTATGCCCGCGAGATCTTCATGACCTCGGAGATCTACGGCGCGGCCGAGGCATTACGGATGGGACTGGTTGACCGGGTATATCCGGAACAGGAATTCTGGCCCCAGGTGACGGCGTTTGCCGAACGGGTCGCCTCCCATCCGCCGGTTGCACTTGCGGCTGCCAAGCGACTGGTCAATGCCGCCGAAGAGACCGACCTGCGGAACGGTTGCCTGCTGGAGCGGGAAACCGCGACCCATGTCAACGCTCGGCATTCCTGCTGACATAATTCTTACACATTTTCCCATGATAGATCAGGTTTACTGAAGCTGCCCGGCACGGTCAGGAAAGCGCTGGACCAGGTTTAAGGTGTGCCTCAATCTCCTGCAACGCATTCAGCGCCCCGCCCGGTATGGAGATATGGGGCGCTGCTATCTCCGGTTCGCGGGGATTGATGCGAATAACGGTTGCATGTTCATAGTTCCAGCCGATACGTTCCGATGTTGCCCGGATAGTCGGAATGGCGCTTCCCGCTCCCATCTCGATTACCGCGATGCGGCGCCCTGCGTTGACCGCCAGAAAACGGCTGAACGCCTGCTCCTGAATATGGGTCCGGTCAGGGAGCCATGACCAGTCACCGAACATGAGGATGTTGGGGCGGCTGATCTTCCCGCAGTCGGGACAGCGGGGAAGGGGGGGGCGGGCGCGCATGGTCGCTTCGTCAACCCGGATACTTTCGTCGTTGCGCCAGATGGCGCTGTTGCATGGTGTTTGGCACTGCAGCCGGTGGATCGAACCATGTACTTCCAGAATCCGGTCGTCCGCATAGCCCGCCTTCTGAAACTGGCCGTCGACATTTGAGGTGACGACAAAGTAATCGGCGTTGTTCCGCTCGATCCACGTACGTATGATATGAAAACCGTCATGGGGAGCCGTGTCCCGGTACAGGTTGGTGCGGTGTCCGTAGAACCCCCAGCCGAAGGAAGGATCAACGGCAAAATGCTGCGGATCGGCGCATTCAACAAACGAGATCCCCAACCGGGAGTATGCGGGATACGCCTGCCAGAAACCGTGATCGCCGCGGAAGTCCGGCAGACCGGAATCTACTCCCATTCCTGCTCCGGCGGTGACGACAATTGCTTCCGCTTCCCTGAGTATACTGGCTGCATGCTTGAACATATAACCCTCTCTTCCGGTAGTCTTTATATTGCCCCGGTTGTTCTCCTGAACGCAGCAATAAACGCGTTGGCCGGTTGCGCCATGACCTCTTTCGGGCTTCCTTCCTGGATTATCTTTCCGCTATCCATAACCACCAGGCGATCTACGATGTGAAGCGCCTCAATGCGATCATGCGTCGCGATAATGGCAGCCGTTCCCGATTCGTGCAGGATACGCCCCAAATCTTCCGCCAGCACGATACGGGTCGGCAGGTCGAGGCTGGAAAAGGGCTCGTCCATCAGGAGCAGCTCCGGCTTGACGGCAAAGGCACGAGCCAGACTGACCCGCTGGGCTTCGCCGCCGGAGAGTTTGTGGGCCGAGCGGCCGGCGAGCTGTCCGACCTTGAAGAGTTCGAGGCTGTTCCGGGCGATGTCACGGGCCTCGCTCCGCCCCGTCCCCCGTATCCGCAACCCTTCGGCCACATTGTCGAGGACCGTCGTGTCGAACAGCAGCGGTTCCTGGAAGACCATGGCAATCTTGCGGCGATAGGCGGTCTCCCCGCGCGCCGAGACCGGTTCGCCCCGGAAAGAAATCGTGCCGCTTTCCCGTTGCAGCAGGCACGCCAACCCGAGCAGAAGACTGGATTTACCGGCTCCGTTCGGTCCGACCACCGCGACCTTCTCATTGGTTGCAATTGAAAAGCGGGGCAGATCCAGCACCCGTACTCCACCGCGCCTGATCCGGATATTTTCGGCCTGAAGAATGATGCTCATCGTGGCCGTTCACGCTGCTGGATGACGGTCAACAGGAAGTTGACCCCGAAGGAGAGCAGCAGCAGGATCAGCGACAGGGCGATTGCCACGTCGAAGTTTCCCTTGCCGCTCTCCATTACCGTGGCGGTTGTCAGCACTCTGGTCTGTCCTTTGATATTGCCCCCTACCATGATTGACGCCCCCACTTCGGAGATGACGCCGCCAAAACCGGCCATTACGGCCGCCAGGAGCGGCAGGCGCGCTTCCCGTACCAGTATCCGGACCATCTGGGTGCGGGTGGCTCCCAGCGCCAGCACCTGCAGTTTGAGATTGGCGGGAAGGTTCTGGATTGAAGCGATGGTGATCCCGGCTACGATTGGCGTGGCAATCACCGTCTGGGCGAGTACCATGGCGGACGGTGTGTAGAGTATCTCAAGGAAGCCGAGCGGCCCGTTGCGCCAGAGGAAGATGGTTACGAACAGGCCGACTACCACCGGCGGCAGTCCCATGCCGGTGTTGATGAGGCTTACCACCAGACGGCGACCGGGAAAATGGGCCAGCGCCAGCAACGTGCCGGTCGGTATGCCGAAGAGCAGGCTTGCCAATGTCGCGCTGCAGGATACCTTGAGCGAGAGCAGCGTTACCGTCATGACTTCGGCGTCAAGCGACGCTACCAGACGTAACGCCTGTAGAAAGCCGTCGAGGATCAACTCCATCAGAGCTCCTTTACACTGTGAATGGTGGCGCTGTTTCCGCCGGCAGATATCTATTACGGCTGGCAATGTACCGCGAAACATGATGATTTCGCGGTACTATAGCGTCTGAAGAACGGTGTGGCAAGGATAAATAGCCATATGGATAGAGTATGTTGCGCCGGTAACACGTTTCATATTTTTTACTGCTCGACAGGAAAATAGTGCTACAATAGTCATAAACGTGTTACTTTACCGCGCCATACAGACCACAATGTCAGGGGGATTTTCTCATGCATATGGCAGACGCACTGCTCTCTCCTGCGGTGGGGGGGGCTATGTGGTGCGCTTCGGCCACCACTATCGCCTATTGCTCCGGAAAACTCCGCCGCGAGATGGATAACCGGAGAATTCCCCTGATGGGGGTGCTGGGCGCGTTTATCTTTGCGGCACAAATGATCAACTTCACCATTCCGGTCACCGGTTCCAGCGGCCATCTCGGAGGGGGGTTGCTGCTGGCCATTCTTCTCGGTCCGTATGCCGCCTTCCTGACGATAGCCTCGGTGCTGGTTGTTCAGGCGTTCTTTTTTGCCGATGGGGGCCTGTTGGCACTCGGCTGCAATATAGTTAACCTCGGTTTTTTTCCCGCTTTCATCGCCTATCCTCTGGTCTATAAGGCGATCGCCGGTTGCTCACCCTCCCGTGCCCGGATTGCGGTTGCATCGATGGCGGCGGCCGTTGCCGGGTTGCAGTTGGGTTCATTCGGAGTCGTCGTGGAAACGGTGTCATCCGGAATTTCCTCGCTCCCTTTTTCGGCTTTTGCCGCTATCATGCAGTCGATTCATCTGGCAATCGGAGCTGTCGAGGGGGTGGTGACCGCTTCGGTAATCTCTTTTGTGTATACCGCCAAGCCTGAAATTATGCCGGGAGTCGTGGCGGCGCGTCCGGCAGGCGTCATGCGCGCGGTTGTGCCGGTGTTTCTCTTCATGGCCGTTGTGACGGGCGGTTTTGTCTCATGGTACGCTTCAACAAATCCGGATGGTTTGGAGTGGGCTATCGCCAGGGTGACCGGACAGGAAAAACTGAAAGGGGGGGCGCACCGGGTGCATGGAACGTTAGCGGCGTTGCAGGAACAGATTGCCTTTCTGCCGGAGTATTCATTCAAAAAAACGGTAGTGAAATCCGCTCCGGTCCCTGAAAACAGTACGCAGAAAAACAACGAAAGGAAAACCGAAAGGAGCAAGCTGGAAATCAGCGTCTCCGGAATCGTGGGGGGGGCGCTCTCTCTGGGACTGTCGCTTCTGATCGGCTACCTGTTTAAACGGAGACACCATCCCGCCTGAAACGTCACGGAATCAGGTGGTTATGCCGATGTTCCGTACATAATCACCCTTGACAGGAGAATGGCGGCATGGTATCCCATAGATGTGGTGTATTTGTATGACAATTGAATAACGGATTGTGGTGCCCGCATGGGCTTGATAGGGAAGAGGGGTGTACTGCCGATTCGGATCAGGGGTGATAGCGCCTTGATGTGTAATCGGGAGGATTCCCCCGCGGACCCGCCGCTGTAAGCGAGGACAAAAGGCATTATGTCACTGGTCGGCAGACCGGGAAGGCGCCTGGAGGATGAATCGCGAGCCAGAAGACCTGCCATGATCTCAGCACTCAACGGTTCCCCGTGGTAAAGGGAGAGTGAACCATTATCCGGCTTTGAATACGAAAAGTCCGCATACTGCTTCGGCAGGTGTGGACTTTTTTTGTTCGGGAGAATTATCATGCACATCATGGAAGGCTTTTTGCCCGTTAAACATGCCGTCGGCTGGAGTATCGCTTCAGCGCCGTTTGTCATGTACGGCCTGCACTCCGTTAACAAGCGGATCAAGGAGAATCCCGAGCAACGGATGCTGTTGGGGGTTGCCGCCGCCTTTACCTTTGTCCTCTCCGCTTTGAAAATGCCGTCAGTTACCGGCAGCTGTTCGCATCCCACCGGTACCGGTCTGGGAGCGATCCTGTTCGGACCGGCGGCCATGGCTCCCATCGGTGCGGTAGTACTGCTGTTTCAGGCACTTCTGCTGGCCCATGGCGGACTCACAACGCTGGGAGCGAATGTCTTCTCCATGGCGATTGTGGGGCCTTTTGCCGTGGCCGCGATATTTCGCATGTCCCGCATGATCAAACTCTCTTTCGGTGTTTCGATCTTTCTCGCCGCATCTCTGGGAGACCTGCTGACCTATATTACCACTTCAGCGCAGCTGGCCCTGGCATTTCCCGACCCGGCAGGCGGGTTTGCCGCTTCGTTTGTCAAGTTTGCCGGAGTATTCGCCATCACCCAGATACCGCTGGCAATCAGCGAAGGAGTGCTGACCGTAGTGGTTATGAATTCTCTTGTCCGCTTCAACGCCCGTGAATTGCAGGAGATGAATGTCACCGACGCCCGGGAAGCACGGGTATGAAGCGCTATCAGGATCTGCTGCTGCTCTGTGCGGTCGTCGCTCTGATTGCGCTGCCGCTTTGGCTGGTCAAGCGGCCTGCTCCCTCCCCTGACGGAAGGCAGACGGAGATTTTTACCGGCGCCGACGACAAGGCAAAAAATCTGGTCGGCGTCATTGCCCCCGGCTACAAACCATGGGCCAAGCCGTTGATGGAGCCCCCCAGCAGTGAAGTCGGCTCACTGCTTTTTGCTCTTCAGGCGGCTCTGGGCGCCGGTTTTATCGGCTATTATCTGGGCGTTGCCAGCACCCGTGCCCGGATGCGCCGGGAATGTGGCAAGGAAACCGGGTGCTGACGGAACAATCCGCTTATAGCAACCGCTGGCGCCGGGTAACTCCGTTTGCCAAAGGATGGTTTTCGCTCTGCGGCATGGTTGCCGCGTTTGCCGCGGCTTCGCCTCGTTCAGCCCTGCTGGTTGCGCTCATCCTGTGCGCTGTAACAATTCTGGGCGCCGGTGTTCCTCCGCTCCGGTATCTGCGCGTGGCAGCACCGGCTTTCCTGTTTCTCCTGGCAAGCGGACTGTCGCTGGCTCTCTCACTCGACTTCGGAGGGACAGCCGGCGGAGCCTCGCTGCACCTGGCAACAGCGGAATTGCCCCGGTTAGCCCAGATCTGCTGCCGCTCACTGGCCTGTCTGACCGCACTGCTGTTCCTGACCCTGACTACTCCGCTCGCTGATATCATCTCCCTGATGCGCCGCTGCCGGGTGCCGGACACCCTGCTCGACCTGATGACCCTCTGTTATCGTACCCTGTTTGTCTTGTCGGAAACCGTGCATGACACAATCACTGCGCAGTCGGCGCGGCTCGGTTACGCGGGATTGCGGCTCTCCCTCCGTTCGCTCGGTGGATTGGTCGCCAATCTGACCGTTCATGTGTGGCAGCGTTCCCAGGCGCTGCATCTGGCGGCACTGGCCCGCAACAACGACGGTGCGCTCAGTTTTCTCGAAACGGTCTACCCACACTCACCCCGCACTATCTCTATCGCCGCTGTTGCGGGGTGCCTGATGATCGCTCTTTCCGTGAAGCTGCCATGACCGATGTCCTGCTGAAACTGGAACAGGTTTCCTACCGGTATCCGGACGGCACGAATGCGCTTAGCGGCTGTTCCCTGGTAATCCGGCAGGGAAAACGCACCGTGGTGCTCGGCGCCAACGGGGCCGGCAAAACCACCATGTTTCTGCATCTGAACGGTATCCTCCGCCCGTCTGCCGGACAGGTGTTCTACGGTGGAGTGCCGCTCGACTACAGCCGGAGCGGTATCAGGGAGTTGCGTTCCCGGATCGGCCTGGTGTTCCAGAATCCGGACAGTCAGCTTTTTTCCGCCAGTGTTCGGGAAGATGTCTCATTCGGCCCCATGAATCTCGGGCTGGAGAAACGAATCGTAGGGGAACGGGTCGCTGCGGCGCTGCACGCCGTGCGGATGACGGAATGTGCCGACAAGCCGGTGCATAACCTGAGCTATGGGCAGAAAAAACGGGTCTGTATCGCCGGTGTACTCGCCATGCAGCCGGGCCTTATCGTGCTTGACGAGCCGATGTCCGGACTGGATGCCGCCATGCAGCGGGAGTTGCTGGCGGTCCTTGAACGCCTGCATGCTGACGGGATGACGGTGGTTATCGCCACGCACGATCTTGATTTTGCCTACGAGTGGGCGGACGATGCCATTGTGCTGCAAAAAGGGAAGCTGCTGGCGCAGGGAACTGCAGCGGTGCTGCTTCAGCAGACCGAAGTCCAGGCTGAACTGGGCGCTTCTCCGGTAATCGCCGACATCGCCGCGTCCCTTGCCTTGACCGGAATGGCTGTTCGTGATAAGGGATATCTGCCGCGCAGCAGGCGTGAACTGCTGGCGGCCATCAGCGCATTTCACAGACAGGAGAGTGACCGATGATCATCGTAACCGGAGGAGCCGGTCTGATCGGCAGCGCTATCGTCCAGCATTTGAACAGTCAGGGGCGCGAGGATATCCTTATCGTGGACCACCTTGGCCACACCGATAAATGGCGCAACCTGACGCCGCTCCGCTTCCTGGATTATCTGGAGAAAGACGCGTTTGAAAAGCTGCTTGACGACGGCACGCTGGCAGGGCGCTTGACGGGCAATCAGACGCTGGAAGCGGTCATTCATCTCGGCGCCTGCTCGGCTACAACCGAGGCGGATGCCACCTATCTCATCCGCAATAATTTCGAATATACCCGCAAGCTGGCGCTTGCAGCGCTGGCGGCGGATGCCCGCTTCATCTATGCCTCCAGCGCCGCAACCTACGGCGACGGCGAGCACGGTTTTGTGGACGATGACAGCCAACTGGCGCTGCTCCGGCCGATGAACATGTACGGCTATTCCAAACAGCTTTTCGACCTCTGGGCGTTTCGTCAGGGAGTGCTCGATAAAATTGTCGGCATCAAGTATTTCAATGTCTACGGCCCCAATGAACAGCACAAGGGGGAAATGCGCTCGCTCGTCCTCAAGGCGTACGAGCAGATCGGCGCCACCGGACAATTGAAGCTGTTCAAGTCGCATCGTCCGGAGTATGGCGATGGCGAGCAGTTGCGCGACTTCATCTACGTGAAGGACGCCGCCGCCATGACGCTCCATTTTCTTCAAAACAGGAAAGCGGGCGGCATCTTCAACGTCGGCGGCGGTACGACCGTCAGCTGGAACAGGCTGGCCCGTGCCGTATTTTGCGCCATGGAACGTCCGTTCAACATCGACTATATCGATATGCCGGAATCGATTCGCGGCACCTATCAGTACCTGACGTGTGCCGATACCGCAAAGATCCGTGCGGCCGGGTATTTAGAGGCTGTGACTCCCGTTGAAACGGCGGTTGCCGATTACATCAGGAACTACCTGGTGCCCGGCAAGCGGCTGGGGGATTGATTGAGGAACTATATTTCATATGTGACGGGTGTCCCATGTCTCTCGCAGAACAGGTATTAGAAGGCAATATCCGCGCCGCCGCCCGGTTGATGCGCGATATCGACGACGGTCGTTCCGAGGCGATCGATGAGTTGAAGCAACTCTATCCGCATACCGGCGCCGCCTATATCATCGGTATTACCGGTCCTCCCGGCGCCGGAAAATCGACACTGGTCGATCAGCTGACCGCCTCGTTCCGCGGACGGGGGAAAAAGGTCGGTGTCGTTGCAATCGATCCCACCAGCCCCTTTACCGGTGGTGCTATTCTGGGCGACCGCATCCGGATGAACCGTCATTCCTGCGATGAAGGGGTTTTTATTCGCAGTCTGGCCACTCGCGGCGCACTGGGAGGGCTGTCCCGTTCAACTTCCGATGTTGCGCTGGTAATGGATGCCATGGGAATGGATATCATTATCATTGAAACAGTCGGGGTCGGACAGGATGAGGTGGATATCGTAAAAGAGGCGCATACGACCTGTGTCGTTATGGTGCCGGGACTCGGTGACGATATTCAGGCCATCAAGGCCGGAATTCTTGAAATCGGCGATATTTTTGTCGTCAACAAGGCTGACCGGGACGGTGCGGATCGTACCGCCCGTGAACTGAACATCATGCTGGAAATGCGTCATTCCACGGAGGGGCAGTGGCATCCGCAGGTCATGAAAACCGAGGCGACGCGGGGGAGCGGAATTGACGAACTGACGGACGAAATTATGGCCCATCGCACTTTTTTTCTTTCGAGCGGGACGATCGGCGCCTTTCTGCGTGAGCGCGGCCGACGCCATTTTATGAGTATCCTGCGTGACACGCTGGTAAAGAAAGCGGTGGCGTTCATGGCGACAAACGACGCTCTTGATACGATTGTGACCGCCATGAATGAGCACCGCATCGACCCGTATTCGGCCGTGGAAGAGATCGTTTCGAAAATGATGCCGGTTTAACCATTGAAATTTCCCGGAATTGTTCTATACTCCGATAAGAGATAACCTGAAAAGCCGACTGGAGAACCATAATGCCATTAACCGGAATCGCCCTGATAATTATAGCCGTAGCACTCTGCATCCTGGTGTTGATCCTGATCCCGACGTTATTGACCATCAGGCAGAGTGCCGCCTCGGTTGGAAAGCTGGCGGAGATGGTTCAGGGTGAGCTTAAGCCGGTGCTGCAGGAGCTGACCGATCTGCTGGTGGAGTTGAAAACGGTTGGCGGCGGCATGGCCGAGCATACCGATGACGTCAGGCGTTTCATGTCGGCACTAGGGGAAACCGGTACCAACCTGAATACGATAAACCGCTCGGTAGGTGTTGTTACCGGCGTTCTCAATACGACTTCGGTCTGGGCGACCGGAGCCAGGGTGGCAGGAAAGTACTTGTTTGAACGGTATCAAAAAAAACGGGGAGGTATGTAAGCCATGTCTGACAAATGTGAAGTATCGGCAGGAACTGTATTGGTATCGTTCTTGGCCGGAGCGGCAATGGGGGCCGGCCTGGCTCTGTTGTATGCGCCCAAAAGCGGGCGCGAAATGCGTGAAGATATTCTTGATCTGACGGAAGATGCGGTAGACAAGATCAAGGAATACGCCAAGGAAGCTCAGGAAAAGATCAAAAATGCCGTCGAGGACGGCAAGGAAACGTTTGCCGACAAGAAATCGGTTCTGTCAGCGGCTATCGAGGCCGGTCGCGAAGCGATGCAGAAAGAACGCAGTACGGCTCAGTAACAAACCTGTCATATCAGCAGATGAAAGCCCGCTTCGGTGGGCTTTTTTTGTTGGGACTGCTCCATATACCGCTCAGGTTGCCATCATGGCTCAATCTGACGGCGAATGCCCGTGTTATAAGGGTTTTCGTGCCATTGACTTTCCGGGAAGCTTCCTTTATACTCTCCCGTCTATGAAAAAAAATCATCTCGTTACATACCTTGTGATCGTTGCTGCAACGCTGCTCTGCGCACTGCCGGTCGCGGCAGTGGAGCCGGTTCAGCCGCTGTTGGCCGAGTTGTCCAGTCCAACAGCCCCGCTGCTCGGAACGATCGAACCTGCTGCTACCGAACCTCCGGCGCTGGCGCCGGTCGATGACCTGGCTGCAACCGAATCCGTAGAGTCCGCGCCGGCGCCGGTTGCGCCACTCTTTTCGCTTCAGGAACTGCATGACCGGAGTGATTCCGACGGCGAATTGGAGTTGCCCGATGCCACTCTGCCGCTTTCGGATATTCCGTTGACCCTGAACAGCAAGGTGGAATACTTTCTGTACTATTTTCAGACCGGCGGTAAACCGGCCTTCTCGCGCTGGCTTTCCCGTTCATCCCGTTATATTCCGATGATGAAGGATGTTCTGCAGCGCAAAGGATTGCCGGAAGATCTGGTGTATGTTGCCATGATCGAGAGCGGTTTCCAGATGCACGCCCGCTCCTGGGCCAATGCGGTCGGGCCATGGCAATTCATCTCCGATACCGGGCGACGCTATGCCCTGAAGATCGATCAGTGGATCGACGAACGTAAGGATCCGGTAAAGGCCACCACTGCTGCCGCGCTGTATCTGAAAGAACTCTACGGCATGTTCAAGGGAGACTGGTATCTGGCGGCGGCCGGCTATAATGCCGGAGAAAACAAGATCCTGCGTGCCATTAACATGTATAACACGAGCGACTTCTGGGAGCTTTCCCAGGGGACCTATCTGAAACGCGAAACCAAGGAATATGTCCCCAAGCTGCTCGCTGCGGCCATAATTGCCAAGGATCCGGCCCGCTACGGCTTTACCGATGTCGCCTATCTGACGCCGATTGAATACGACACCGTCACGATTCCGTCACGCACCAATCTCGATCTGGCGGCAAAGCTGAGCGGCACGACCTACGAGTCAATCAAGGAGTTGAATCCGGATCTGCGCCACTGGTGTACCCCCCCGAATTACCCCGATTATCAACTGAATATTCCCAAAGGGAGCAAGCAGCAGTTTGAGGCCGAGTTTGCCAAAATTCCCGTGGATCAGCGCTTTACGGAACGGGTTTTGTACAGCCGGTATCTGGCCCGCAAGAAGGATTCACTCAAAAGCGTGGCCCGCCGCTTTGGTACGTCACCTGCCGTTCTGGCGGAGTTGAACGGTCTGAGCGCCAAAAGTCGTATTACCGGAAAGTCGCTGGTTGTTCCGGTCAAACAGACCGTCGATTTCGGCAATGAAGGGCGGACAGCTCGATCCGTAGCGGGAGTGAAGGGGAGTTTTGCAAAATATTATACCGTTAAACATGGCGACACTCTCAGCGCCCTGGCGAAGCATTTCAACGTTTCGACCAAGTTGCTCACCACCTGGAACAGGCTGAAAGCAAAAGTTGTCCTCAAGCCGGGTCGGCGCATTATTATCGCAAAATTCACCGAAAAGAATGGAGAGCTGGTCCCGGCAGAACCCAAGGGCTGACCACCGTTTATCCCCGAATTTCAACGAATGAAAGGAATTACCGATGTATAACATTCTTATCTCCGCAGCAGCTGCACTGGCCGTGCTGCTGATACAGATTTTTGTCCTCAAGCTGGTCTGGTGGGTGGCATTGCTGGTCGCCCTGATTGTCTTTGCGGTGATTTTCGTCATTTTCTCGCGAATCGTCATGAAGAAGGTTATGGCCTCCATCGAGGCAGCCGGCAAGGATCTGCAGGCCCAGCCACCCCGCTTCGAAAAAGCGATCCGCGAATTGAAGGATGCCCTGCAGTACAGTAAATGGCAGCTGTATGTGGGAGGACAGCTCCATTCGCAAATCGGCATGATCTACTACATGAAACGCGACTTCTCGAATGCTTTTCCCCATCTGGAAAAGTCATTTTTCAAAAACTGGGCCGCGACCGCCATGCTGGCTGTTTCCTACATGAAACGTCAGAAGAAGGATATGATGATCGGCACCTTTGACCGGGCCGTACAATGGAACGGCAAAGAGCCGATGCTCTGGAGTTTGTATGCGTACTGCATGAACGAGAGCGGAGAGCCGGCAAAAGCAAAAGAGATTCTTGCCAAGGGGTTGAAGAAGCTCCCCGGCGACGAAAAGCTGAAAGATAATCTGGAGTGTCTCGAAAAGGGTAAAAAGATGAATATGCGGGCATATGGCGACTTGTGGTTTCAGTTCCACCTGGAAAGCCTTGGCGCCCTCCAGAGGTATCAGATGGCATCCATGGGGGGACGGATGCAGCGGCGTATGGGGGCCAAGCGATAACGGCTTATGTCATGGCATATCAAAATGCTTGACAGTTATAAGACTCTATGGTTTTTAATGATCAGACGTACAGCTGAAGCCGGAGAACGGCAATCACACACCTACGGAGAAATGCCATGTCCACACAAGCCCTCGTAAAAGTAGATGACAGCGTAAAGCGTGACGCACTGATACAGCTGGTCAGCTTCATGCTGGCCGATGAAGAATATGGTGTTGAAGTCCTCAAGGTGCGCGAAATTATCCGCATGCCGACCATCACCAAGATGCCCAATGTTCCGCAGCACGTTGAGGGGATCATCAACCTGCGCGGCAAGGTAATTCCGATTATTTCCATGCGCCGCCGGTTCGGCCTGATGGAAAATGAAAACAGCAGTCAGACCCGCATCATCATCATGGATGTGTGCGGCAGTCTGACCGGATTCATCGTCGATGCCGTTTCAGAAGTTATTCGCATTCATAGCAGTGAGATTCAACCCCCTCCCTCAATGATGCTTTCCGGCGGTATCGGCCAGGAGTTCATTACCGGTGTCTTTAATCATGTGGAACGATTGCTGATCATAATGGATGTGGACCGGATGTTCTCGGAAGATGAGCGGGAGAGTTTTGGCGGAGTTTAAACGGCAGGTTTGCCGCATTACTTGGAGTATGAATAAAGGGGGATCCGGACTGGATCCCCCTTATTTTATCTGCGCGTCACCCTCAGGCTTTTTCCGAAGGAGCGGAGTGCGCGGTAACAGCCAGCGGGGGTCGAATCGAAGACGACTACCGGAGAGCCGATCCGCCGCTCCAGCAGTCCCAGCGAAACATCATCCAGAAACAGACATTCCCCCTCTTTCAGCATGACGTCCGGTATGAACAGGCATGCGCCGATATCGTAACCGGACAGTGCCGTAATGATGTCATTACCGGCGATCAGTCCGCTTACCGTTATGCTCGCTCCGAACAGATTGTTCTTGACGGCAAGAGGCGCGATGTCGACTCCGCTCTTGTCCGCCAATTGTGCCAGAAAATCCCTGACAAAGGGGAACGATGAGACGCCGGTTACCACGGTAGCCCGAAACGTTCCAACCGGTCGGACTCTCCGTAACAGTGCTGCCGCTTCTTTCATAAAGAGCGGCACCATGCCGACACCGTTTTCGATCTGCGGAAAATCACCGTATTCTTTTATCGGAGGGAATGGCAGCCCTCCCTTGAGAAAAAATTCGTCGGCCAGAAACAGAAATGGCTGTCGCAGTGTGTACCGTAGAGCCTTTGCCTGCGGCTGCCACATCGCAATGAACTCGCGGGCGTACCCGGTGCTGACCGCTGTCAGTTGCGGCAGTTTCCGGCGATGGGAGGTCAAGCCGAGAGGCACAACCGCCACCGATTGAACCGCCGGGTAGAGGCTCGCCAGGTCTGACACGGTGCGCAGTAACTCCTCTCCGTCATTCAGTCCGGGACAGAGCACAACTTGCGTATGCATGATAATCCGGCCGGCAGCCAGTTTTCGTAACTGATCCAGGATGGGGGGAATACCCGGCTTGCCGAGCAGACGTTCGCGCAGACCCGGATTGGTCGCGTGAACGGAAATATACAGGGGGGAAAGCCGCTGTTCGATGATGCGGTTCAGTTCCGACGTTTTGAGGTTGGCCAGCGTAACATAGGTACCGTTTAAAAAGGAGAGACGATAATCTTCATCCTTGACATACAACGGTTTGCGAAGACCTTTGGGGAGTTGATGGACGAAACAGAACAGGCAGTTGTTGGCGCAGCGGGCAGGCGCCGGGACGGAAAACGTAAGTCCCAGCGGCTCTCCCGCCTCTCGATCAACCTCTACCTCCCACAGTTCGCCATCCGGCTTTTCGATCTCCAGCAGCAATTCTTCTTCGGATGCGGTGTAATAACTGTAGTCGATCAGATCGCGCAACCGATGGCCGTTAACGGCCAGCAAGCGGTCGCCCGCCGTTATCTCCAGTTCATCGCCAATCGAGCCGGGTGCCACGGAATCAATGAGCAGAGCGGCCATCGTCCCCCCGGTAAAATTCTGAGTCACGGTAGTATGCTGCCAATGAGCGGAGAAACACCTGCAGCACCGCGGTGACCGGTACGGCCAGCAGCATGCCGAAGATGCCGAAGAGCTGGCCGCCGATCAGCAGGGCAACAATAGCCACGAGCGGATGCAGACCGACGGTGTTGCCAACGATTTTCGGGGTGAAAACGGTGCCTTCCATCAGTTGGACAAATCCGAACCACCCGAGACAGAGCAGCGGGTGGAGGAGGTCGTTAAACTTGAGCAGCGCCATGACGACCGAAAGAGAGATGCCGATAATCGTGCCGACATAGGGGATGATAAAGGTGGCTCCGGCCAGAGTGCCGATGGCAATCGCCAGATCGATACCGATGACATACAAACCGGCGCTGTAGAGAAACGCCAGGATGGCGCATACCGACAACTGCCCCCTGACAAATCCGGACAGTACCGTATCCACTTCCGACAGTTTTTTGTCGTATACCGGCCGAAACCGGGCCGGAATATACGATTCAATGGCAGTTTTGAGCTGCGGCAGGTCAAGCAGCAGGTAGAAAAGGTAGACCGGAATGATCAGGTAACCGAGAACGGCAAGGAGCAGGGAGACGGTCGAGGTAAGGGCTTGTCTCATGATTGCCAAAAGCGGCTTGAATATATCGGGTGCGGCATTTCGGGCCTGTTCAATCAGCTCATTCAGGCGCACGGCAAGCTTGCCGGTCGTTTCAATGCCGAGATACCCCTTTATCGGCTCAGGAGCAACTTCGTACAGATGCCGGGCGTAAGCCGGCAGGTTGAGTTGCATGTTGGCAAACTCGCCCATTATCGAGATCGCGAAAAAAAGTGTAAAGCCGGTGCAGAGCAGTATGGCCAGGCAGAAGACGGTCATAATGGCGTACAGCCGCTTCACCCCGTTCCGTTCGAGGAGCTTCACCGCGGGGTTCAGGATATAGGCGAGCGCAAACGCGATGAACAGCGGCACAAAAACGGCAGAGGAATAATACAGAACTGCAATCGCCGGAACGATAAGGAAAAGTGCAGCTCCGATAATTATTTTCGAGTTTTTTGACATGGGTCGTTTTCAAGAAGCCCCTCCCGGACCGGTCGTCAGAGAGGGGGCTGGAGACAGGTTACTGGTGCAGCCGGAAGGTTCCGTCAGCAGAAGTGATGGTCGCAATGGCGTGCTTGTAGATCAGCACGTCTCCGCCGGCGTCAAGTAACACCGAGAAGTTATCGAATGATTTGATGAAACCTTCCAACTTGTCACCCGACATCATCACCACAGCAACCCGTACCCGCTCCTTGCGGGCCTGATTGAGGTACTGATCCTGGATATTAAAAGGTGTTTTGGACATTGCAGTTACGCCTCCCGTCACTCGAAAAATTCAATTGCTTGCTGAAGTATGATACCAAACTTCTCGGGATATTCAAACCACAATATGTCGGGATCGGCCTTGAACCAGGTCAACTGGCGTTTGGCATAGTGCCGGGTATCCCGTTTGATCAGGGCGGCAGCTTCCTTGATAGACAGCTCTCCGGAGAGATGGGCAGCCGCTTCCTTGTAGCCGATCGAGCGCATCGACTTGAGATCCCGCCCGTATCCAGAGGAGAGCAGCCCGCTCACCTCGTTCAGCAGTCCGTCGCTCAACATTCGTTCGACGCGGTCGTCTATGCGCGTATAGAGTTCTGTGCGATCGACTGAAATGCCGATTTGGAGCGTGGTATAGCGCCTCGTGGCAAAAGCGTGTTCCTTTTGATGGCGGGAGAGCGGAATGCCGGTGAGCTGATATACTTCCAGGGCGCGGACGATGCGCACCAGATTGTTGGGGTGGAGAGTGGCCGCCAGTTCAGGATCGACGTGCCGCAGCTTTTCCAGCATGGCCTCATTGCCGGTTTTGGCGGCCTCGTCATGCAGCGCCTGGCGAAGCTCGCTCGTTCCGGGGGGTGAATCGACGAGACCGTGTACCAGTGCCCGAATGTAAAGGCCGGTTCCGCCGGCCACGATAACGCGTTTTCCCCGGTTGACGATGTCACGAATGGCAGCATCGGCCGATGCGGCGAAATCTGCGGCAGAGAACGGCTGATCGGGCGAGACTGCGTCGATAAGGTGGTGGCGGATTTCGGCCTGCTGGTCAGGCGAAGGCTTGGCGGTTCCGATGTCCAGGCCGCGAAACAGCTGCATCGAGTCGGCATTGACGATCTCGGCATCCAGAGCATGCGCCAGCCTTAGTGCCAGATCACTCTTGCCGGAAGCGGTCGGGCCGCAGATGATCAGGATTTTAATTGTCGGTATGGAATTCATGTCCGCTTGAAAATTTTCTGCAACTCCGCCAGCGTTACCACGTGCGATACCGGTCGGCCATGCGGGCAACTGGCTGCAAAATCAGTCTGATCCATGCGGCAGAGCAATTCCCTGATCTGCCGCTGTTCGAGCGGATGGGAGCCGCGAATAACCGAATGGCAGGCGATACGGGAAAGCAGGCTGTCGCGTGCCTCATCGAAGGCGGCGGTGGTGCCGAACCGCTCCAGATCGGTCAGGATATCGCGAATGAGTGAAAGGGGGGCTTTCCGGGCAACCATGCGGGGAGCAGCGGAAATCATGATCGTGGTGCCGCCGAACGGCTCCAGCTCAAAGCCGATTCCTGCCAGATCCTGGCTGAACCTGACAGCTACCGCCACTTCGCTGAACGAGAGTTCAACCGTTTCGGGAAACAGCAGACGTTGCGATTCGATGCCACCGCTTTGAGACTGCTGTTTGAGGAGCTGATACGCGACCCGTTCGCTGGCGGCGTGCTGATCGATAATCACCAGCTCGGAGCCGGACTGACAGAGGATGTATTCGTTGTGGAACTGTCCGATAATAGTGAGCGACGAGAAATAACCTGCCGATTCATCGGGCGGCTGCGGCGGCTGAAACGGGGGGGATGATTCACTGACGGTTACGATCTGCTCCGCCCCGGTAACGCGCACCGTGGGAGCTGTATCGAGCTGTTCGCCCGGTTGCGCCCGGTATTGCAGCCGTGGCGGCAGTGCCAGCGACGCCTGGGCTGCTGCCGCGATGCGCTCCCGATAGGCCTGTCCGGTGGTCTCGGCCGGAGGGTGAGAGGCTTGAGGCGGTGCTGCGGCAGGCGCAGTCAGCCAGGGGGAACGGCGCAGAACCTCTTCCACCGCCTGCTGGATACTGTCGTGTATGACGGTCTGACGCCGGAAGCGGACCTCATGTTTGGTCGGGTGGACATTGACATCAACCTCACCCGGCGGAAGTTCGATGAACAGGGCTATAACAGGATAGCGGCCACGGTCGATGACGCCCCGGTATGCCTGCATGACGGCATGTTGTACAACCTTGTCGCGGATAAAACGTCCGTTGATATAGGTATAAATTGCCTGGGTCCCGGAACGCACGAGTGCCGGGGACGAGATGAATCCGGTGATGGTCGTGGAATCATCTCCCCCCTGAACCGGGTAGAGATGGCGGGAACTCTCCCGGCCGACTACCTGGGTCAGACGGCGTAGCAGGTCGCTGCGCTGCAACCGCAGCAGTTCCCGGTCGTCGCTGGTACAGGAAAATGCGACATCGGGGCGTGACACCGCCATGCGGGCAACGACATCGGCGACGTGACCGGTCTCGGTTTCGGCGCTCTTCATGAATTTCAGGCGGGGGGGGAGGTTGAAAAAAATCTGCTCAACCGTAATGACGGTTCCGGAGGGCATGCCGCATGCCTTGACATCGCGAACACGGCCACCCTCGACAACGATCTCTGTCCCTTCCGGAGACCCGGTCTCACGCGTGGCAAGCGAAAAACGGGAAACCGAGGCGATGGAAGGAAGTGCTTCACCACGGAAACCGAGTGTCAGGATGTTGTCCAGATCGCTGTCTACCCTGATTTTGCTGGTGGCGTGCCGCTCCAGCGCAAGGAGCGCATCCTCGCGTGACATGCCGTACCCGTTATCCGTGACACGAATCAGCCGCCTTCCGCCGGCGTTGATTGCGACAGAAATTTCGGTTGCTCCGGCATCAAGCGAATTTTCAATCAACTCTTTGATGACGGAAGCCGGTCGCTCGACAACTTCACCGGCGGCTATTTTGTTGGTAAGGGTTTCCGGTAAAATGGTAATGCGTTGGGACATGGTCGCTCCGGCTGGTACGAAAAAAGAGCGGGGAGACCCGCTCTTTCCGGTGGTAAATGTAGTGATACTCGGGATCAATTCCCAAAACCGCGGAAATTTTGAACTGTTATAAAACAGTAAAGTCGCACGTTGCTGTTATGCCACAATTGTCATAAATATCAAATGAAGAATTGAATGCCCCCCATTTTATTCTTTCCGGTCTGCAGGCGCGCCACAGTGCCGTCACCAAGGACGGTGGCTCCGGAGACCCCTTTGACATCGCGATACATCTTGCCAAGAGATTTGATGGCGGTCTGATGTTTACCTGCTACACGGATGGCACGCAGAGCCTCCATTCCGTCAACAATAGGCATCATGATATCCATGAAGATCACCTCGTAGGGACGCTTTGATTGGTGCGCCAGGACAAAACGCGTTAGTGGCGCGAGATTTCTTCGAGATTTCCGGCTATAACTGTTGCGGTTGCAGCCTGCTCCTCAGATGCGGTGGCAATCTGGGCAATCATGCTCTTTATTTCATCGATGGACTGAACAATGGAGTTCAATGATTCTTTCGCTTTAAGCGAAAGCGCCTCCCCTTTTTCAGCTTCCGTCTTGCCAAGTTCGATTGGCTCAACGGCAAGCCTGGTGCCGTTCTGAATCTCGGCGACCATAGTACTGATCTGCTTGGTTGAAGTTGTGGTGCGATCTGCCAAACGCCTTACCTCATCTGCTACCACGGCAAATCCTCGACCCATTTCACCGGCACGGGCAGCCTCAATGGCTGCATTCAAAGCCAGAAGATTTGTCTGATCGGCGATTTCGTTGATCACATTTACAAATTCGCTTATTTTTTCTGACGTCGCGCCAAGTTTTCCTACCGTAACGGCTGAAGAGTGAATTACCTCAGCTACTTTTTGCATCTCCTGAACCGCCTGGTTTACCACCTTCTGCCCTTCATATGCATTTACAGAGACCTGGGAGGCAGCATCGGAGGCGTTACTGGTGTTGCCGGCAACCTCGTTGACGGTCATGCTCATTTCTTCCATCGCAGTGGCTATCTGATGAACCCTCTCCTCCAGATAGTCTTTGCGCTCAATTTCTTTATACTGCTGCTCTTTCACCTGCTTTTCGGCAGTTATATCGCTCCAGCAGGCCATGCAGCAGAGCACCTTGCTATTGTCACTGCTATCCCAGATTGGATACGCGGTTGTCTTAAGTGTAATCGACCCGATTGGTATTTCGGCCGTATGAGGAAGATCTGTGCGTGGATTTGAAAAGAGGCGCTTCACGCGGCCCGGATCTTTATGATACTGATTTTGAAAGGGATGAGGATAAATGCCATAGATGAACCGCGGGTGCATATCATGCGCCCCTACGGATGGAAGTGGATGTTCGGCAAAAAGCCGGTTGGTATTATAACGGTGTAGTGTGACTCGTGCTGAGCGGTATTCCGTGAGAGCGTGAGAGCGTGCCCGATGGGTAAGGCGCTGTCAAGAATTATGTGCGAGGCGTCCTGTTTTATTCCATGCGGATAAATCATCTGCCAGTCACCCTTTTTGAAAAAACTTTCGAATACTCTGAATCTATTTTGAGCCGGTTTCCTTCGAGCTGCCGAAAAGCGAGTCAAAATCATCAGCCGCTTCTTTTTTAGCGGGAGCGGCGGCTGCCGCCGGGGCACCATCCCAGGAAAAATTGTCAAGATCGAACTCGCCCGGTTGCGTTGTGTACGGTGCACTGTTTGCGGCAGCAGGAGCGGAAGGGGGAACCGGTGGCGCCGCTGCGAAGGGGGATCCTTCCGCCGGCGCGAGCAGATCCCGGAAACCGCCCAAAACGTCATTTTCCGGTTTTGAGCCGCTTGTTTGCGCGGGTGACGGCTCGTCAAAGTTGAACGGGTCAAAGGCGACCGGGGCAGGCGCCGATGGGGTCTCGTCCGGCAGATCAAAAGAGAACATGTCGTCATGTGTTTCCGGCGCTTCGCTCTGCTGCTCGGTTTCGCTTTCCAACAACCGGGACTCGGCGGCCAGCTTTTCCTCTACTTCGGGAGGGAGCACCAGTGACGTAATGGAATGGGTCTGTTTGTAACCGGCCAGGTCGCTGGAGCATTTTTTACAGATGTCATAGTATTCAAAACTATTATATCCGCACTTGGGACATTTCATTTGCGGCTCCTTGACTGCCGTTCAGTCACATTTCGCCCCACATATACTGTATTATCGCAAGAATAGCAATACTTGCCGTTTCCGTTCGCAGTATCCTGGAACCGAGTGAAACCGGCAGAAAACCATGTTGCGAAAAATGACGCACCTCAAGAGGATCGAACCCACCCTCCGGACCAATAGCCACAATTACCGACGTGGGTTTTCCGGATGCCGAGAGCACATCTTTCAGAGAATTTTCCCGTTCCCCCTCCCACAGAATCAGGCGGAGTTCCTGCTCCGTATCATTTGCCGCTTCGACTGCGCTCGGTCTCCAGCTCACTTCGGGGATGCCGGGGCGCCCGCACTGCCGGGAGGCCTCTGCGGTAATCCGGTTCCAGCGCTCAAGTTTGCTCTCCTGCTGATCATCGCGCAGCTTGGCAACCGAGCGTCGTCCCCCGAACAGCCAGAAATCGTGGGCCCCCAGTTCCGTTCCTTTTTGCAGGATCAGGTCGATCTTGTCTCCTTTGGGAAGCGCCTGGCAGATCGTAATACGGGGAGCCGTGGAATCGCTCGGGGGAGCGGAGCTGGAAGAGGTGATTTTTACCGCGACCCACTCTTTGGCGACCTGGTCGATAGTGCCGGAATACACCATTCCCTTTTCGTCAGCCAACTGGACGGTATCACCGGTTCCCAGCCGAAGGACACGTACCATATGGTTGTAGATATCTCCGTCGAAAGAGGCGTAGCCATCGCGAATGGCGCGGGAACTGATCATGAAACGCCTGGTGCTCATACTGCGGTCTCATTCCGGTAGCGCATGGCCACCCATTCGCCGGCGCGAATTGTCTCGCAGTACTGCAGCGGTTGCGCGTCGAATCCCACGCGTACCAGGGGTTCCTTTTCCGCCAGAATTCCGGAGAGAATCAATGAGCCGCCCGGAAGGAGCCGATCGGTCAGATTCGGCGCCAGTCGCACCAGTTCCTCTGCCAGAATATTTGCCAGAATAATATCAAAGCGTTCCGTAACGGCTTCAACCGGCGTGGTTCCGCATTCCACCCGTTCGCCAAGCTCGTTAAGAACAAGGTTCTCGCGTGCGACGTCTATCGCATCCGGGTCGATGTCGAGTGCCACTATCCGGCCTGCGCCCAGTAAGCTTGCCGCTATGGCAAGTATTCCCGAACCGGTGCCGAGATCAAGGAGTGACGGTGCGCCTGCCGGGTCGCGGCGCTCCATGATTTGCTCCAGTAATTCCAGACAGAGGCGTGTCGTTTCATGTCCTCCGGTGCCGAAAGCCATCCCCGGATCGATGCGCAGAACAAGGTCGTCAGGCAGTATGGCTGCTTCCTCCCAGGTCGGTATGATCAAAAGATGCGTACCGATCCGAAGTGGTTTGAAATGAACTTTCCAGCTGCTGCTCCAATCTTCGGCGTTAACCGTGGTGAGTGCCGGATGGCCGAATGATGCGGCCGGATATTGCCTGGAAAGCCTGGATATGAAGGCCTCAAGCTCGTTCATCCGAGGTGCGGGATCGTTGTCGGCAGGCAGGTAGCCTTTGATTACCACGCGCACGGAATCCGGAATTTCGCTGGGAGAGAAGGCATCGACACACTGATTGTCAACGCAGACCCCTGAGCCGGACAGGCGCGTCAGAAAATCGGCAACGACGTCAGCGTACTCTGCCGGCACATCACATGCAATTTCAAGCCAGGAGGCAATCATGTATAACCTTGTAAAATAGAATAATACTTATCAGCTAAAACTAGCAGAAGCACTCACAACTGACAATAAAAAACGTCTGTTTTATTTGAAAATTTTTCTACCCAGCGGCGAAAAATATGCTACTATTGCGATTTCTTCACGCTATATAATCAGGAGGTAGTCATGCCGCAGTTCTTTGAGGGGAAACTTGATGCCACGGGGCAGAAGGTTGGTATAATTGTCGGCCGTTTCAACAGCTTTATCGGTGAACGCCTGTTGGAGGGGGCCGTCGATGCGCTGATTCGTCACGGCGCCGCTGATGAAAACATTCATGTTACACGGGTGCCGGGTGCGTTCGAAATACCGTTCTTTGCCAAAAAAATGGCGGAAAGCGGCAAGTATGATGCCTTGATCTGTCTCGGGGCCGTCATCCGCGGATCGACACCACATTTTGATTATGTTGCTTCCGAAGTTTCCAAGGGAGTGGCGAGCGTTTCGCTGGACAGTGGCGTTCCGATTGCCTTTGGCGTCCTGACGACCGATACGATCGAGCAGGCGGTGGAACGGGCCGGAACCAAGGCGGGCAACAAGGGGTTTGAAGCGGCGGTTACCGTAATCGAAGCCGTTAATCTGCTGAAGGTGCTTACATAATGGGACTACGGCGTGAAGCACGTGAACTGGCCGTTCAGATGTTGTACGCACTCGATTCGAACAGTTCTGCCGGAGTGCGTGAAACCTTGCAGACCTTTCGCGAGGAACAGGTCGAGCTGACGGGAAAGGTACGGGAGTTTGCCGAAGGTTTGGTCCAGGGGGTACAGGCTCAGCGTGTTGTCATCGATGAGGCCATCAGGGCCCGCTCCAAAAACTGGTCATTGCCGCGTATGCCGCGGGTCGATCTGTGCGTTATGCGTCTGGCCGCATATGAATTGATGTTTCGCTCCGATATCCCCAAAAAAGTCAGCATCAACGAAGCGATCGAGATCGTTCGCCGTTATGGCGACAAGGAGTCGCCGGCGTTTGTCAACGGCATTCTCGACGAGATAGAGGCGTGTGCCAAAACTGAACTGTCAAGCGAGGAATAATGAAAAACATACAGGTTGGACTGATAGGATTCGGCAATATCGGGGCAGGGGTTGTCAAGCTGCTCCGTGAAAACGCCGACGTTATACGTAGCAAGGTTGGAACCGGCATCGTCCTGAAACGGATTGCCGATCTGGATATAACCACCGACCGGGGGGTGGTTGTCGATCCGGGGGTGCTGACGACCAGCGTGGACGATATTTTTAATGATCCGGAAATTTCGATTGTCATCGAGTTGATCGGTGGTTATGAACCGGCCAAGAGCTTTGTGCTGAAGGCGATTGAAAAGGGAAAACATATCGTTACCGCCAACAAGGCGCTTCTGGCGCTGCACGGTTCGGATATATTCACCGCTGCCGTGCGCAAGGGTGTTGAAGTACAGTTTGAAGCATCCGTTGGCGGTGGCATTCCGGTACTGACCGCAATCAAGAGCAATCTTGCCGCCAACCGTTTCAGCAGTGTCTTTGGTATCATGAACGGCACCTGCAATTATATCCTGACCCGCATGACCCAGGAGGGGGCCGATTTCGGCGATGTGCTGAAAACGGCTCAGGAACTTGGCTATGCCGAACCTGACCCGACCTTTGATGTGGAAGGGGTTGATACCGCCCACAAGCTGGCGGTGCTGATTTCACTCTGTTTCGGCACCCGGATCGACTTCAAGGATATCCATACCGAAGGGATTTCCAATATCAGCGGTCTCGATGTCAAATATGCCGCTCAATTCGGTTACCGGATCAAGCTGCTGGCAATCGGAAAACATGTGGATGGCGAGATCGAAGCACGGGTGCATCCGACCATGATTCCGCTCGACAGCCCGTTGGCCGATATCAACGGCGTGTTCAACGCCATTCGCCTGACCGGCGATTTTGTCGGACCGGTGATGTTCTCCGGGCGCGGCGCCGGACAGAATCCGACCGCCAGCGCGATTGTCGGCGATCTGATCGGCCTCTCGCGCAGCATGAAGGCCGGCGCCGGACGACGGATGTCGCCGCTCGGGTTCCTTGACGAAACAATAGTAACCATACCGGTCAAACCGATGGCCGATATCATCAGCAAATATATGCTCCGCTTCAGCGCCCTCGACAAACCGGGGGTACTGGGGGGGATTACCAGTGCGCTCGGTACGCATGGTATCAGCATCGAGTCGATGGTTCAGACCGCACATGAAGTCGATGACTCCGCGCCGGTGCCTATTGTCATCATGACTCACGAGGCCCGTGAAGGCTCGATTCAGGAAGCGCTGACCGAGATCGATCAACTTGACATCATCTGCGAGAAAACCAGTTTTATCCGTATTGAAGACAACCTGGAGTAATATTTTCATTCATACCGGAGGAATCATGACCACCAAAATTCTCTTGCCTGAAGACCAGATTCCGCGCCAGTGGTACAACATCATTCCCGATATGCCCGGTCCGCTGGCCCCTGTTATCAGCCCCCGGACCATGCAGCCGGTCACCCCGGACGAAATGCTGGCTATCTTCCCCATGCCCCTGATCGAACAGGAAATGTCGATGCAGCGCTGGATCGATATTCCCGATGAAGTCCGGGAAATTTACCAGCTCTGGCGGCCGTCACCGCTGTACCGCGCCCATCGGCTGGAAAAGGCGCTCGGGACACCGGCCAAGATTTATTACAAATACGAGGGGGTTTCCCCGGCAGGATCGCACAAGCCGAACTCGGCGATTCCACAGGCCTATTACAATAAGCAGGCCGGTATCCGCCGCCTGGCAACCGAAACCGGTGCCGGTCAGTGGGGAAGCTCCCTGGCTCTTGCCTGCTCCATGTTCGGTCTGGAATGCACGATCTACATGGTAAAGGTATCCTGCACCCAGAAACCGTACCGCAAGAGTATGATGCAGTTGTGGGGCGCCCAGGTGCATCCGTCACCATCCGAATTTACCAACGCCGGTCGTTCCATTCTGGCCCATGACCCGGACTGTCTCGGTTCTCTCGGTATTGCCATCTCGGAAGCGGTGGAGGATGCGGCGACCCATGCCGACACCAACTACGCGCTGGGGAGCGTGCTTAACCATGTCTGCCTGCATCAAACCGTAATCGGCCTGGAGGCCCAGGCACAATTCAAGATCGCCGGTGACTATCCCGATGTGGTGATTGCCTGCTGCGGCGGCGGTTCCAACTTCGCCGGTCTGGCTTTCCCGTTCATCTCAGATCGCGCCAATGGCAAAAATGTCCGCTGCGTGGCGGTTGAACCGGCCTCCTGCCCGACTCTGACCAAAGGAATCTACGCCTTCGACTACGGTGATACCGCCAAGATGGCGCCAATCGCCATGATGTACACCTTGGGACACGACTTCATGCCTCCCGGTATCCATGCGGGCGGTTTGCGCTATCATGGCGAGTCGCCGCTGGTATCACAGCTCTACAGTGCCGGTCAAATAGAGGCGAAATCCTATAGACAGAACTCCTGTTTCGAGGGGGCGCTGCTGTTTGCCCGTAGCGAGGGGATCGTCCCGGCGCCGGAATCGTCTCACGCCGTGCGTGCCGCCATTGATGAAGCGGTACTGGCTAAAGAGGAAGGGAAGGAAAAAACTATTCTGTTCGGACTCTCCGGTCATGGCCAGTTGGACATGGGCGCCTATGATTCCTATCTTTCCGGAAATCTTGAGGATTACGAATATCCGGATTCGATGGTCAAGGCGGCACTGGAACGGCTGCCGAAGATTTCACTGTAACATTTCAGTGAGAAAGTTATGTAATGGTACGCGTTAAAGTTTGCGGCATAACCACTATGGACAATGCCCTGATGGCGGTCGAAGCCGGAGCTGATGCTCTCGGCTTCGTCTTCTTTCGGGGCTCTCCGCGCTTTATTTCCCCTGAACAGGCTGCTGCAATAATCCGGAATCTGCCGCCGTTCGTCCAGATGGTCGGTCTGTTTGTCAACGAGGATCCGGTAATGGTCAATTCCGTTGCCGATCACTGCTGTCTGGATCTGGTGCAACTCCACGGCGATGAGTCACCCGACTATTGTGCCACGATCAAGCGGAGGCTCATCAAGGCCTTTCGGGTAAAAGACGCCTCCAGCCTGGAGGCTTTACCGGACTACCCCGTTGCCGCCTGCCTCCTGGACGCGTGGTCACCTGCGGCGCGCGGCGGTACCGGCACAACTTTTAACTGGGATATCGCTGCCCGTGCCGCTGCCGAGCGCCCCATTATTCTGGCCGGAGGATTGACCCCGGAGAATGTTGCCGAGGCGATAGCAACTGTCAAGCCGTACGCGGTCGATGTTTCCAGCGGGGTAGAGATTGCTGCGGGAAAAAAAGATGCCGCTCTGGTGCGGGCATTTATTCGAACTGCCCGGTACCATTCCCAGGAATCCAGTCCATGACCTTTCTCCGCCAAATCTGTAATGAACCGAAACGTCTGTTCCCGGTTATACCGTTTGCCCTGTCATGGTACGTACTCTTTTCGACGTTCTCCCGCCCGGGCATCAGCGCTGACGGGCAGACATATCTTCAGATAGCCCGCAACCTTCACTTTGGCGCCGGACTTGGCTGGCAAGCGCTCTGGGTACCTCCGCTGCACTCTATCCTCATTGCGCTCGTCGGGTGGTTTCCCGGCGTTCCCGATCTGCTTATGGCTGCTGCGATAGTCGGCGCGGTCATGGGGGGGCTCCTTACCGTTGCCGTCTGGCTCCTTGCATCAGAGCTTTTCGGTTGTTCCGTCGCCTTGGGAGCATCCGTCATAGCCGCGCTTTTTCCGCATTTCCTCTGGATCAGCAAGGCTCCCGAGGCCGAATGCACCTATACGGCTCTCCTCGTCTGTTCCCTCTGGTTTTTTGCTGTTGCGCTCCGCAAGCGGACGGCCGGCATGTTCATTCTCGTCGGCATTGCCTTCTCGCTTACCTATATGGCGCGCTCGGAAGGGTTTCTGGTGATGCTCTTTATCGTTGCCGCAGCGCTTTTTGCCGAATGGCGCCGCACCCTGCGGGGAAATATGGTGCGGCTTATTGCCTTACTCCTGCTGGCATTCATCCTGACGTCATTACCGTATATTGTTTTCCTCAGGAACCAGTATGGTGGCTGGGTCATCAGCCCAAAATCAACGTATGTGCTGATCTGGATGAAAGACAGGATTTACCACGACAACAATCGGGGAGAGGTTGGGAATGAAGAGTTGTGGGGGCTTACGGGTAGCGGCAAGCTGAAATGGCAGGTGCCGACCGGTTTCGGAGATGTCGCTTCTTATCTCATGTCTCATCCCGCCAAGAGTGCTCACGTTTATCTTGCCAATCTGCTTCAGGAAGTTCCGGGCAGAATTCCCAATAACAGCGGCATGGAACGATACCCTCAGGTTTTTCCGGTAATTCTGGCCCTTGCCGCTCTCTTTGCGTCCTTTCGGAAATGGGGTGAAGGATCGGATCGCAACAAGGCGGTGCTGCTTTCTCCTTTCCTGATACTGCTGGTGTTACCGGTGTTTACGGAAGGGTGGTGGAAATATATGGTCCCCTATGCTCCGCTCCTGATTGTTCTGGGATGTGCAGGGATTGCGTTTGCTGCGGAATTGCTTTTCAAGCGGGTTCCGCAATTAGCGGGACGCGTTTCATTGGGGATCATGCTGGTAGTTGCGCTGTTCTTTCGATTTACGGTATTTCCCGTACCGATCGTGCAATCCCAAGAACCTGGCGCCACTCGTGTGGAGCAGCCGTCGGCGGAGGTCGCGGCGCGCCGTGCCTATGCTGTCGATGCGGACAACGCGGGACACTGGATTGCCGAAACCATGGGGCCGGGCCATAATTACATGGTTGCCTGGTCAAAATTAATTTTTCCTCTGAACGGGCTCTGGACCGCTATGCCGGTAGCGGAATATCCCCGGTTGCACGCTTTTGCACTGAAACAGGGGGCGGAATTTCTTCTCGCTGAGATGGATGGTTCCGTCCCGGATAAACAGCTGGAAGAAGCACCTCCCGGCCTGACGTATGTGACACGGTACCGGTCGCCGCAGAGCGGGTATACGGTTGCGATATATCGCTTTGTTCCGCTATAGTGGATTCTGAGAAACCGCTGCCGGCTGCACCATGCTCTTGTATCGGTACTTTCGTATGGGGACGCTTCGCGGCAAAATATAATATAATGAAAAGAGAACATCATGCGTTATCCTGATAAAAAAGGGCACTTTGGCCAGTATGGCGGGCGCTATGTCCCTGAAACCCTCATGCCCGCTTTGCTGGAACTGGAACGGGCCTATGAACAGTATCGCCATGATCGTGAGTTCAAACAGGAATTCGCGTATTACCTGCGGCAGTACGTCGGACGCCCAAATCCACTTTACTATGCGGAAAAACTGACGAAAAAACTGGGGGGCGCACGTATTTATCTCAAACGCGAGGACCTGAATCATACTGGCGCGCACAAGATAAACAATACCATCGGTCAGGGGCTCCTGGCGCGGCGGATGGGGAAAAAACGGGTTATTGCCGAAACCGGAGCCGGTATGCATGGTGTTGCAACTGCTACCATTGCCGCCCTGTTCGGCATGACGTGTGAGGTGTTCATGGGGGAGGAGGATACCCATCGACAGTCACAGAATGTCTTCCGTATGAAACTGCTCGGGGCGACCGTAACCCCGGTAACCGCCGGTACCGCAACCCTGAAGGATGCCATGAACGAGGCGATGCGTAACTGGGTTGCCACCATCCATGAAACTTTTTATGTAATCGGCACGGTAGCCGGACCGCATCCGTATCCGATGATGGTGCGGGACTTCCAGTCCATAATCGGCGCTGAGGTCAAGAAACAGCACAAAAAGGTTGAAGGGCGTCTGCCCGATTACCTGGTGGCCGCCGTTGGTGGTGGCAGTAACGCCATGGGTCTGTTCTATCCCTTTCTCAAAAACAGTGGGGTCCGCCTGGTGGGGGTCGAAGCCTCCGGTTACGGTATCGAAACCGGCAGGCATGCCGCACCGCTCTGTGCCGGGTCACCCGGTATCCTGCATGGTAACAAAACCTATCTGCTGCAGGACCAGCATGGTCAGATCACTCATGCCCACTCAATTTCGGCGGGTCTCGACTATCCCGGTGTCGGACCGGAACACTCATGGCTGAAAGATAGCGGCCGTGCCGAATACGTCTCTATTACCGACGACGAGGCGCTGGAAGGATTCAGTGTCCTGACCCGTGAAGAGGGTATCATTCCGGCTCTGGAATCGTCACACGCCATCGCGCATACCCTGAGACTGGCTCCCACATTGGGTAAGGATAAAACCATAGTGGTCTGTCTGTCCGGACGTGGCGACAAGGATATGCATACGGTCGCCGAGGCGATGGGGGTATCGTTCTAGCGTCCCGTATGCTGAAAATTTAGCCGCAATTATGTGGCTTAAGTCTCGCTAAAGCCCGAAAAAATCGGGCTTTTTTTGTTGACCGGATGTATCGGTTCCGTTATTATAAACTTGTTTTATATTTACGAAGGAGGCGCGTAATGCATCTTGTTGATCAGATCAAGGAAAAGGCCAGAAAGAACCGGCAGATAGTGGTATTGCCGGAAAGTTACGACGAACGAATGCTGTACGCTGCTGAAAAGATTGTTTCGGAAGGACTGGCAACTATTGTCATTCTTGGTGATCCGGCCAAGATACAGGCGGATGCCGCCGCCAAAGGGATTAATCTGGCGGGAGTCGAACTTCTGAATCCCGTGACATCGCCAAAACTTGAATCATACGTCGCCGATCTGGTCGAACTGCGCAAGGGGAAGGGGTTGACCGCCGATGAAGCACGGAAACTTCTGACTGCCGATGATAACCTGTACTATGCCGGCATGATGGTGCGTAACGGCGATGCCGGTGGTGAAGTCGCCGGTGCCGCCGGCACTACCGGCAACGTGCTTAAAGCTGCTTTTCAGACCGTCGGTCCGGCCAGGGGAATTAAAACGGTATCCTCCTGCTTTCTCATGATTACCAAAACGCCGACATTCGGCGAAAACGGTATCATTCTTTTCGCCGACTGCGCCGTTAATCCGAATCCCGATGCCCAGGCTCTGGCGGAAATTGCCGTGGCCACAGCAGGAAGCTGCAAGGCGTTTCTGGACGTTGATGCCCGGGTTGCGCTACTTTCCTTCTCCACGAAAGGGAGCGCCAGTCATGCCGATTGCGACAAAGTCTTAAAGGCGCTGGAGATTGCCAAACGGATCAAGCCGGATATGCAGATCGACGGCGAATTGCAGGCTGACGCGGCCCTCCTTCCGAACGTGGGGAGCAAGAAGGCTCCGGGAAGTGGTGTGGCCGGCAAGGCCAACGTCCTGATTTTCCCCGACCTTGATGCCGGAAACATCGCCTACAAGCTGGTCGAGCGGGTCGCGGGCGCTGAAGCGGTCGGCCCGATCATTCAGGGGCTTGCCAAGCCGGTCAACGATTTGTCGCGCGGCTGTTCGGTAGATGATATCGTCAATGTAACCGCCATTACGGCGGTGCAGGCTGCCCAGGGGTAAATCAATTACAGATCCCCGGTCATTTCCTGCAACAGGTAGAGCTTGACGTTGAGCTTACGGACACATTCCGCAATTTCCCGCAGCTGCCCTTCATCAAGCCCGCACTCTTCTTCAACCCCCTGGAACCAGGGATACCCCTTGGGGAGCGGCGTCAGGGCGCCGTCGCGGAGCAGCATCAGGTCTACAAGGTCGTTGACGCGCCCGGTTGCTTCCCAGGGGTCACGGTAGTTGAACTGCCGCGCGACGACGTGCAGTCCCATCCCGTTTGGAAAGAGTGCTTTTACTTCAAAGGAAAACTCACGCGGGGCGCTATAGCTGTCGCTCCGTCCGGAACGTACCATTACCTCGGCTTGCGCCTTTTTCAATAATTCTCCGACCGATTCGGCGGTCATGGCGGTGTATGTTTCCATCGTCATATCTCCATTCGTAATTCGATACCCCACGGCGCCGGTTTTTCCGCGGCAGCGGTCAATACCCACAGGGTTGGAAACTCCATTGCTTCGGGAGCCGGCCCGATGCCGTCGGTAAGATAAATTACCGCTGCCGGCAGGGGATGCATGGTTTTTGCGTAGGCAAAGACCGGCCGGAGGTCGGTGAAGCCGCCGCCGTCATAGCGTTTGACACTGCCGGGAGCGCCGCTGAGGGATGCAATCCGCTGGATGCGGCTGTTGGCGTACAATACGGTGATGATGGCGTCGCGACCGGCGGCAATGTGGAGCAGTTCGCGGGCAAACGTTTCCCGCAGCTCGGCACTGTTGGTCGAATCACTGACGTCAACTCCGATCAGCAGATTAAGGCGGCGCCGCTTTCTGATTCCGGGTGTGGTATGCTCAAAGCGGCGATGTTCCCGCATCCAGGAACTCCTCCGGCCGGTACGTCCGGCAGTGGCAACAAATTGCCGCAAAATTTGACGCCATGGGAGCGGAGACGGTTGAAGCAGGGTATCGACAACGCTCCGGAGTTCTGCCGGAGTTTCGCCGTCGCTCCCTCTCAGACTCTCCCTGGTTATTGCTCGCACCGTTTCCTCTGCCAGCGCCAGCGGCGTACTGTCGGCATCGCTCCAGATTCCGTGGCTATCGAGGGTGGTTGCGGAATCGGCGCCGCGCCCGTCACCGGGAGCACCCTGCTCCGAGCGGTCGGCATCGCCATAGCCGCTGCCATCCAGATTCCCGGTGTCGAATGGGGGAACGAGCAGCCCGTAATATTCCTCCGCCGCCAACCCGTCGGGAGCATCGTAATGTTCAGGAAGGAGCGCATCTGCCGGAAGGTCGGAGATACCCGGATTAATCGCCAGGTCACAGGCAATATCCCAGTCATGCTGGTTTCGCTCCTTGCGGCGCAGCGGATGGAGATGCAGCAGGTGTTTGACGAGGTGTTCCAGAAGTGAGCGTTGTTGCGCTGCCGCCAGGGCGGCGAAAGGTGCGGGATCGACCGTCAGGACCGGAATGCCGTCCCTGACGGTAACTCCGGCGGGCTTCCCGTTCAGCGTGCGCTCTTCGCGGCGCAGATTGAGGATAAAATGCCCGTAGAACGGCCGTTCCCGCAGCAGACGCACGACGGCATTTTCAAGCGGACCGTTGTTCATGCCTCACGGGAGATAATCCGGATGGCGTCGAATACCACACTGTCGTACTTATCCTGTGCAATGCCGAGTGCAACTTCCGGGATCTTGAGCAGTGACTTGACGAAGCCGAAACGGAGATCGCGCGGCAGGACGGAAATATAGGCGACCAGATGCGATTCCTGGTCCGGCGTGAGTGTCGGCGATGCCTGCAACGTTGCCGTCAGATCGTTGATTGTGGCCGCCTGGACGTCGTCCCGCTGCTTTTCGGCCTGCCCGGCAACCTGCGGCCAATCATTCAGGATTTCGGCTGCGGTCAGGGGGCGTCCCTTGCGGTCAGCCAGCCACCGCATGAAGGTAATGGCGGCTTCCTTGCCGACGATACCTGCATAGACCTCCATTTCCAGATCACCGGGAAAACGGCAATTCCGTTTCAGGACGCTGACCATCTCCCACCCCCGCTCGGTCGGCTCGACCTGCAGTTCCATCGGTGCTCCCTGGCGGGCCAGCATTCCGGAATTTCCCGCCAGGAACCGGCGCACGTCGCCGGACAGTTTCCGCTCCGCGGCATAGCGGGCCCAGCAGCTGTAATCGGTTTCGACAAACAGCATCACCATCCGGTCGATCAGGGCGCGGTCAAGCGTCGCCACCTGGTAGGTGCCGTCCGGAGGGTTGATACTGACGATCACCTTGTGCCGTTTGGAGAGATGGTGAGTGTGCAACGACCGGAACAATCCCTCTGCGGGCGGCTCCACAAACTGGAAAATGGCCTGCAGAGTGTCCTCCTGCTGGGCCCGGTTCAGTTCATCGCAGTGAACCACGGTCGGCGGTTCGTCATCGCCGGGCCACCAGGAGGGGCGCGACCAGTGCATTATTTCACCATCCCGGTACGGAATGCCGACCAGATCTCCCACCTCCATCTGTCCGAGGCGCAGTGACACATACCTCCTCTCGATCTCGCGGCACGCCTGGATGATTCCGGCGCTTTTGCCGACTCCGCGATGCCCTACCACACAGGGTGTCAGGTCGGTTTTGGTGATGATTTCCTTGATGACGATTTTCATCTGCTCGATGTTCATGAAGTTGCTCCGAAAGTTAAGGACAATAATAATCCTGTTGCATCATAGCGGCAATGGTTTTGGTTTTCAAGAGGATACTGCCAGGCGTCTATCGGCGAATCATAACGCTTTAATTTGTAAGGCGAACAAGGGGATGTATTTCAAGATCGGAATTGATTGCAGGGTTCTGCTATGATAATGTGAACAGCAGGGAATTATTTCGTATGGGACACGTTTTACGGGAGGAACTATGGCAATAGCACTTGAAAGGCGGGTTGACGCCCTGATGAGTGACGTACAGGCAATTCAAAAAGAATTGATTCTCTCCAAAATGCAGCAGAACAAAAGGAGTCGTCGTAACCAGGATATCTGGGATTCTCTTTCTCAAAAAGTCGCGACCTCATGGGATTCAGTCACTGCGGTTGATGAAATAACGTCCCAAAGGGAAAAACAATGGTAAAATCTGTCACCATTGACAGCTCCGTAATAATTTCATCGCTGCTACCCAATGAGAAACGCCATGAGGAAGCCTGCCATATATGGAATAAAGTCTTGAGCGGAGAAACTCCAGCCGTCATGCCTTATTCAGTTCTTGTAGAGGTTGTTGCTTCGATACGGCGTCGCACAGGCTCTGAACTTCTTGCTGTTGAAGTCCAGAAAGCGCTGGAAGGTATATCGTCACTTTCGTTTGTCATGCTCGACAGTCGTACCGCCGTCAGAGCATGCAGGGTGGCAACCAAAACGGGTTTGCGTGGTATGGATGCTCTTGTTGTTCAGGTTGCCAAAGAATACAAGTCAGAACTGATAACTTTCGATAGCGAGATGCTGCAGAAAGCAGCTTCAGTGCTATAGTCTTCCTGCTTTTTATTACTCCCGTTGATACAGCAATCGCGGAACCTCCACTCCCCTATGAACCATCCGAGTAAAAAGCCCTGCTCAGGCACCAAAGGGATCTACGCTGTGAAACGGGAGTTCAAAACCTTATACCTGAGCGGGTCGCTCAGTCCCGCCTCGGCAAATCCCTTCAGGCGCAGACGGCAGGAGTCGCACAACCCGCAGGAAAGGCCTTCCGGTGTCGGATCGTAGCAGGAGTGCGTCAATGCGTAATCCACCCCCAGTTCCACGCCGCGCCGGATGATATCGGCCTTGGTCATATTGATCAGCGGAGCATGGATTTTGAACGGTACCGTTCCTTCCACACCTGCCCTGGTGGCCAGATTGGCCATCTTCTCAAACGATTCTATGTATTCCGGACGACAGTCAGGATAGCCGGAGTAATCAAGTGCATTTACGCCGATGTAGATGTCCGACGCACCCAGCACTTCGGCCCAACCCAGTGCAAAGGAAAGGAAAATGGTGTTGCGGGCCGGTACATAGGTGACTGGAATGTCGTTCCCGACGCCATCTTTCGGAACATCGATGTCAGCCGTCAGGGCGCTCCCTCCCATCAAGCGGAGGTCGAAATCGACCACCAGATGTTCCGCTGCGCCGATCCGTTTGGCATTGCTCCTGGCAACCGACAGCTCGAAGCTGTGGCGCTGACCGTAGGAAAAACTGATGGCATGGGGAATGAAGCCCTCCGCTGCGGCTATTGCCATACAGGTGGTGGAATCCAGGCCGCTGCTATACAAAACTACCGCTTTACGTTGCATGATATGGTTCTCCGGGCACAGTATGTGAACTTTAACGATTGCAATTTTACGCGTAATGAGTACAATAAGTCTACTTTTCTCATGAATCTGCGCCGGAAAAAAGTAAAATCATCCCATAGATGAGGCCTGCCGGATAGCAGGTCTTTTTCATTTGAGGCGACATGCGACTAAAAGAGGAACAGATACGCGGGTTGGCAGAGAAGGTGTATAGTGACTTATCGGCTGATAACCTGATACTGCCGCGGGGGGAACGTGGGACAGTTATAACCGGAATCGCCCGCGTTATTTCGCAGAACTTTGCCGCTGAGCAGAAGCTGGAACGGGACGCGGAAAAACTGCTGGATGAAACGCTTGACGCAATGGGGCGTGGCGCTGCGGATATTGACCGGCGCCGTATGCTGAAGATGGTCAAGGATAAGCTGGCAAAGGAACGCAAAATAGTCCTGTAATTCCTGATTTTAAGGGGGTTTAGCATGTCGTTGTCTGAAGACCGCATTTCCACAATAGCCCATGAAATAGTTACCTGTATCTGGCGGGATGATCTGGCGGATGTCTCCGATGACAGCCGGGCACTCGGTCGGGTCAAGCAGACGCTCGAAGCCTTTTTTGGCGCGGTGGACGAAATCGAGGCTGCGGTCAAGGCGAAACTGCGCAATAAGGCTCCCGGTAGCCGTGATTATGATGTTCTGTATCAAAAGTTCTACCACGACGAAATGGTCCGAAGAAAACTGTGAAAACCTGCCGGCGAATTCTGCATCTCAATCATTATTCCCACTTACTACCGGCCATGAGCTGCTGCTCACGGCCTTTTTCATGAAAGGCTGATCTATATGTCATATCGCTTCAGGCCGGCTCTGCTCTCCTTTGCCGGACTACTGATTATCGCACGCACAACTCTTTCAGCGCCGATGGACGATTATCTGAGTCGTGCCGCACTGCAGTACCGCGAAAAGGATTACGGCGCGGCCTATGTATCGGCCGGGAAATCATCTGACCAGACCTATCGGTCGTTTATACGCGGTATGTCGGCACTGCGTCTGGACAAGTTCGAGGAGGCGGCGCAGTTTCTGGCCGAGGCGGAGCTGAAGCTCCCCCAGATCGCCGATTATGCCATATACTTTCAGGCAGAGGCATTGCTGAAACAGAAAAAATATCCTGCGGCCGCGGCTAAGGCGGCGTCCGTTCAGACGCTGTTCCCTGCGTCGAAAATGGTGCGCCGTTCGGAAAAACTGTATGCCGATGCTTTTTTCGAGGCGGCCGACTATAAGAAGGCCCTCGTTTCATACCAGTTGTTCATAGAGAAATACCCAGCGGGAAGCGATTCCGTCGATGCCAGTTATCAGACGGCACGTTGCCGGGACGAGTCGGCAGATGCGGCGGGATCAGTGCCTATTTATCGGAGCATCTGGCTCAATAACCCGGCTTCTCCCCAGGCCGTTAAAGCTCAGGAACGGCTCAAACAGCTGGAACTGGCGGGTATCAAAGCGGCTCCGTACACGGCTGACGAACTTTTGAAACGCGCAGCTGCCCTCTATGCGCAGAATGAGTTTACCGCCTGTGTGAAAACTCTGGATATGATTTCTCTTTCAACGCAGTCTCCGGCAGTTGCGGGCCGGATCGATCTCCGCTCCGGCATGGCCCGGTATCGCCTGCGGCAGTACAAACAGGCTGAGGAGCGGTTTGTCAAGGCGGCTGCCGACCCAGTGCCGGGAGTCCGTTCCGAAGCGCGTTTCTGGTTGGCCAAGTCGCTTGATCGTCAGGATTTGAAAGATCGGGCTCTGGCGTTGTACCTTGAGTTGGGTGGAGAGGGGAAAAAACAGGAATTTGCGGATGGCGCCCTGATGGAGGCGGCTGCATTAAAGCGCGGTCTCGGACAATATACCGAAGCAGCGCGGCTCTTCGACCAGGCTGCCAAGCTGTCGACTGAACCTAAAACTATTGCCAAATCAGTCTGGGATGCGGGGTGGTGCTGCTATCTGGGGGGCGATTATCCGGCCGCCGCCACTGCTTTAAAAAGTTTACTTGCCGACGAAACTCAGCGCGAGAAGATTCTTTACTGGCTCGGCAGGACAATGGAAAAAAGCAGCGACCCTGCTGCCGCCTCGTACTACCGTACTCTGCAGGACGAGTTCCCGGCCGGTTTTTATGCAACCTGGTATCGCGAAGAGAAGGGGATAAAAGATACCCGCGAGTCGCTCGGCAATCGCGACCCTCTGGTAGAACTCCCCCCACTGGCCGGATTTGACAAGCCGCGCCTGCTGGCATCGCTTGGAATGTTTGACGAAGCCCGGATCGAGATGGTGGCAGCTCGTAAGAGGAATGGTGAGAGGAAAGGGCAGTTTCCCGCTCTTGCCAGGATCTATCTCGAAATGCGTGACTATGGTTCGGCTATCTCCCTGTTTATGCAAAACCGTCCCGTTGTGTGGAATAAGGGGGCCTTGCCGCTCTGGACCGCCGGTTATCCACGGGCGTATTCGGACCTTGTCAGTCAAAATGCTGCGCTGAACGGACTGTCTGAAGGGCTCGTCTATGCATTTATCCGCGCCGAAAGCGGTTTTACTCCGGCGGTCAAATCGGGGGCCGGAGCAATCGGGCTCATGCAGATGATGCCCGCCACGGCCAAACTCACCGCCCGCGAAAAGGGTGAGTTCAATCCCCAACGGCTGATCGTGCCGGAGTACAACATCAAGCTGGGCACCAGGCATCTTCACGACCTGATGAAAGAGCATAATGGTGATGTGGTTTATATGGCGGCAGCGTATAACGCCGGTTCGAGTGCGCTTGAACGGTGGAAAAAGTGTTACAAGGGGCTGAAGAAGGATGAATTCATCGAGAGTATCCCATACCAGGAAACCCGCGACTATGTAAAGAAGGTGTATGCTTCGGCAGCTACCTATCGGCAACTGTATGGGCTGAAGTGATTTTGTTTATTCCACTTTTTTTGCTTACCCATATCATGTTTACGCAGGTCCTTCGCCGGAATTTATGTGCCGGGAATATTCACAAAGAGTTACTGGATATATATTCTCCATTAGTGTACATTACGTAGTACATTCATATGTACAGGCGAGGTGTTATATGAAACAAGCTACTTTTTCCGAATTACGGAATCATGCCAAGCAATACTTCGACCTTGTCGAGTCCGGTGAATCCGTCAGGATTGTGCGCAACGGCAAGCCGATTGCCGACATCGTACCGCTCGCTCAAGGTCTTCCCTCCTGGAAACGTCGAGTGGCACAGCCTTTGACGATTGACGGCGTGTCACTTAGCAAGCTTATCCTTGCTGAACGGGAGACCGCTTCCTGATGCGGGTTTTTTTTGATTCATCTGCTTTTGCAAAACGCTATGTTCGTGAAGAGGGGAGTGAACTTGTGCTGTCCTGGTGCGATCAGGCAACGGAACTCTGTCTGTCCGGTATTGCCCTGCCCGAAATCATTTCAGCCTTTTGTCGCCTTCAGCGTGAAAACCGGATCACTCCGCTTCAATATAGACATTTAAAGGCCATGCTCATTGCTGATGTTGTTGATGCGGCCGTTTGCGATCTGGCCCCCGAGGTTATACGCCATTCGATTAACACACTGGAAAGTAATACTCTGCGTGGAATGGATGCCATCCATATAGGAAGCGCCCTGGCACTCAACGCAGATGTTTTTATCTCCTCTGACGCCCGGCAGTGTATTTCTGCGGAACGAGCCGGACTGCGAGTTGTGCAGGTATCCAGTAATGGCTGAACAAACCCCCATGATGCGCCAATATCTGGAGATCAAATCGGGATATCCCGATGCGATCCTCTTCTTCCGCATGGGGGATTTTTATGAGATGTTTCTGGATGACGCCCTGTTGGCTTCCCGCGTCCTTGACATCGCCCTGACCTCCCGCAACAAGGGGAGCGGCGACGAGATCCCGTTTTGCGGTGTTCCCTACCATTCAGTAGCTCCCTACATTGCCCGGTTGATCGAAACCGGCCACAAGGTTGCCATCTGTGAACAGGTTGAAGATCCGAAACAGGCCAAGGGGATCGTCAGGCGCGAAGTCGTCAGGGTTGTCACCCCCGGCCTGTTGATCGAATCCGAAAGCCTGGTGCCGGACGAAAATAATTATCTGCTGGCGCTCAGCGCCGAATCGGGAGGCAACTGGGGGTGTGCCTGGCTGGATGTTTCAACCGGTGAATTCCGGGCGACTGAATTGGCCGGTGCCGCCGCCGCGCTGGCCGAAGCGGTCGGGATCAATCCCCGTGAGATTCTGCTCTCCGACGCCCTTGAGCGTGCCGCTCTGCCGCCCGATCTCCGCGCCTTTCTGGGGGAGCGGATCGTTTCTCGTGCTCCCGGCTGGATCTATGATCGCGACTATGCCACGACGCTGCTCTGCAATCATTTCGGCGCCGCCTCGGCCGAGGCGCTCGGCCTGGAAGGGGCGCCCGCCGCACTGCTGGCTGCCGCTGCCGCGCTCTATTACCTGCGGGAAAACCGCAAAGCGGCGCTGCCGCACATCCGTGATATTATTGTCTCGCGCCGGAGTCAGCATCTGGCCCTTGATCCAGCGACCCGCCGCAATCTGGAGATTACCGCGAGCATGGCCGAGGGGAAACGCGCCGGTTCGCTGCTCGGCTGTCTGGATCGCACTGGAACCGCCATGGGCGCCCGCCGTTTGAAGCAGTGGCTCAGTTATCCCCTGATCGAGTTGGCGCCGATCAGGGAGCGACTGGACGCGGTTGAAGAGCTGCTGGAGTCACCCGGCCTCCGGGAAGAACTGACAGCGCGCTTGAAAAACATTGCCGACCTGGAACGGCTCAACGGCCGCATCGGCATGGCCAGCGCCGGCGGCCGCGATCTGCGGGCACTGCACGATTCACTGATTCATCTCCCCCCTCTGCTGGATCAATTGACGGTAGTGCAGAGTCCCCTCTTGAAGTCGCTGCGGGTCTCCATAGATCCGCTGGAGGAGATCTGTGCCCTGGTGGCGCGTGGTATTATTGAAAATCCACCGTTCTCGCTGCGTGAAGGGGGGATCATCGCTTCAGGTTACAATAATGAGCTGGACGAATTGCGTGCCATCAGCAGTGAAGGGAAGGGGTTCATCGCCCGGATGGAGGCTCAGGAGCGTGCGCGCACCGGCATCTCGACCCTCAAGATCCGCTATAATCGCGTCTTCGGCTATTCGATCGAGATTACCAAAAGCAACCTGGCCAACGTCCCGGCTGACTATATCCGACGCCAGACCCTGGCCAATGCCGAGCGGTATATAACTGCCGAGTTGAAAGAGTACGAGGAGAAGGTGCTGGGTGCGGAAGATCGTATCTGCGCCCTGGAATTCACCCTGTTTCAGGAAATCCGCGAACTCGTCGCCGGTCAGGCTGAACGGATCGCCCGCACCGCCGACGGCATGGCGGTTCTGGATGTGCTCATGTCGCTGGCACTGGTGGCCGGTGAACGCAATTACTGCAAACCGCTCGTGGACGAGTCGGACGTTATCGATATCCGTGATGGTCGCCACCCGGTGATCGAGGCGATGAAGCTGGGGGAACGCTTCGTACCGAACGACACGCTGCTCGATGCGGACAGTAACCAACTGCTGATGATTACCGGCCCCAACATGGCCGGTAAATCGACCTATATGCGCCAGGTGGCGCTGATCACCCTGATGGCCCAGGCGGGCAGTTTCGTCCCTGCGGGCGAGGCGCGCATCGGCATCGCCGACCGCATCTTCACCCGTGTCGGAGCGGGGGACAACCTGGCCCGCGGTCAGTCCACCTTCATGCTGGAAATGATGGAGGCGGCCGGTATCCTCCGCAATGCCACCCCGCGCAGCCTGATAATCATGGACGAGATCGGTCGCGGTACCTCGACTTTTGACGGCGTTTCCATCGCCTGGGCAGTGGCAGAGTATATCCACGACGTCCCGACCTGCCGCAGTCGTACCCTCTTTGCCACCCATTATCATGAGCTGACCGAGCTGGCGACTACCCGGGAACGGATCAAGAACTTTACCGTGGCGGTACGGGAATGGAACGATCAGGTCATCTTCCTCCGCACGATCATCCCCGGCGGAGCCTCCCACTCCTATGGTATCCAGGTGGCCCGGTTAGCGGGGATGCCGTCCGATGTTATCGAACGGGCCAAGGAGATCCTGCGCAACCTGGAGAACGGTGAGTTCGAAGAGGGGGCGCCGCGTCTGGCCAAGAGCAGCAAAAAACCGCCTCGCGAACCGTCACCCCAGTTCTTGCTGTTTGAAACCAGCGAAGATCAGCTGCGCCTGCGCCTCAAAAAGCTTAATATCGCCACCCTGACGCCGCTGGAAGCGCTCAACCTGCTGGACGAGTTAAAGCGGATGGTCTGAGGGGGATGGAACCTATTACATGGGCGTAGAAATTTATGTGGGGCATATCTCCGGTACGGTTACGGAAGACGAAGTGCGGAAACTGTTTTCCGTGGTCGGTACGGTTTCATCCGTCCACCTCGTAACCGACTCCGGTACCGGCGAATTCCGGGGATGCGGCTATGTCAGGATGTCGACTGAAGATGAGGCCAGAGAGGCGATTGATCTTTTAAATGGGGCCAAGCTTGGTGACCGGTTGATTGTTGTCAGAGATGCCCCGCCCAAAAACTTCAAGAAAACCGGCTCGCCCAGGATTAGGCATATACGGTAAAGCTGTCCCGTAAGGCCTTTTTCTCAATTGCCGATACCGGTACCGAGGGGGCTCTTTTGACTGGATCCCGGCCTGACGAGAGCGTTACGACATCCTCGGGAAGGATGAATGTGCTCCTACTAGTGGTCGTACCGGCGATTTCTCTTTTTCCGGGTATTCTTTGCTGGTCCGGTCTGATCTGATACTGGGGGCTGTTATTGTTGACAGCTTGCATGACGGTGCTCCTCTCGATGAATAGTCGGGGTGCTTTCCGATCTATTTCATTCGATTTAGTACGCATGAAGCGTGCCATCTGAAATAATATCATCAATTACAACGTGTTGTTTACATCGTACCGGGTTGTATCGGGCAGGAAGCGATGCTTTGACGGAATTTTGAAACTGTTTGAATACGATTTGTGACAAGTTTCTGACACGATGGATCGGACAGGATGCCATGCTGTCAAGTTCACGTCTATACTTACGAGGAGGCGAGGTCACAGGCGCGTCGAGCAGTGCAGCGGTTATCGGTGTGGTAAAGGGGGGGGCGTGGAGGTGCTAACTGTTGAGAAAAAAACAGTAGTTATTCTTGCCGCTTCTTTTTACCGCATACATGGCGGTATCTGCGCCGTGCAGCAGTTTTTCGGCATCTTCCGCGTCATCGGGGAAGATGCTGATTCCGATGCTTGCGCCGATATGACATATGGTTGTGCCGATGGCAAAGGGTTGCGAGAGCTGTGTCAGTATTTTCTCCGCCACGCGGGCAGCGTCGTTACGCTGTTTAAGGCTGGCAAGAATAACGGTAAATTCATCTCCCCCCATTCGCGCCACGGTGTCGGATGCCCGCAGGATTGATTTGATACGTTCTGCAACATGGCAGAGCAGTTGATCGCCCGTCTCATGTCCGTGGGTGTCATTAACGTCCTTGAAACCATCCAGATCTATGAACAGGACACTGCACCGTCTGTTTTCCCGTTTGGCAAGGGTAATTGCCTGACTGGTGCGATCAAAAAACAGTGCCCGGTTCGGCAAGCCGGTCAGACTGTCGAAATGTGCCATCTGCGCCAACTGTTCCTGAAGATGTTTGCGCTCGGTGATGTCCTCCTTTACCGCAACAAAGCTGGTGATAGTGCCGGAGGCGTTTTTGATAGGGGAGATACATGCTTTTTCCCAGAACAGTCTCCCCTGCTTGCTCCGGTTATGGAACTCCCCCTGCCACTCCTGGCCTGCCAGAATCGTTTCCCAGAGCTCACGATAAAACTCCTCCGGCAGGGTGTCGCTCTTCAGGACACGAGGGTTCCGCCCCAGTACCTCATCTACGGCATATCCGGTCATGTGACAAAATTTCGGATTAACGTATTCAATTGCTCCGTTCGCATCGGTTATGACGATGGCTGCCGGACTCTGCTCCACGGCTGTGGATAGTTTGTGCAACGTATTTTCTGTCTGTTTCCGATCGGTTATGTCTCTCCAGTGTACTAACTGCATCTTTCGGCCATGCAGGAAGATCAGTTTTAGCGAGGTGTCAACAAAAAACTCGGTGCCGTCAAGGCGGTGATGCAGCCATTCAAAATGCATGTCTTGTTGTTCAAATACCGTTCGGATGATCGTTTCGGCTTTTTGGGAGGATACCTGTCCATCCGGCTGCAACTCCGGCGAAAAGAAGGATGGATGCCGCATCAGAACCTGCTCCTGTGACGTGGCGCCCAGCATGCGCACGGCCGCCTCGTTGCACTCCACAAAACAATTGGAATCGTCGATGAGCAGGATCGGGTCGGGGGCTTCGGAGAATATCTTGCGAAATGTCTCTTCACTCTCCCGAAGCGCTGCCTGGGTTTGCCTTGATTCCGTAACGTCGAAGGCCAGAATCGCCACACGCCTGACCTGCATGCTCGGGTCGACAATCGGCGTATTGACATGGAAAAAGTGGTAATTATCCCGCTGATCTTCAAACTGGACTGCCTGTCTGGTGGAGAGTGTTTTCGCAAGCAATTCACGACGAGCTTCGGCCAGGTCAGCAGGAAGATAGTCCCAGATCGGGGTGCTTATCATTCGGTCAGGTTCGGAGCCAAGGCGATGGGCAGCCGTCTTGTTTATCGCCAGAATAATGCCGCCGGGATCGATAAGCATCATGGATTCCGGTACCGCATCCAGCAGGGAGCTGACCAGATTTTCACGGTCGCGGGCGACATCGAGGTACGTTTGGGTTCGTTCTTTTTCCTCTCTGATGACCAACTCGGAATGTTCAAGCTGACGCATCCGCCTGCCGAGAATGATTGCAAGCGCTATCACTGCGGCTGTTAACAGGATTGCAACCAGGCCGTCCTCGATGGTTTCCCGGTACCACCCGGCGAGTATGGCCTGCTTTTCAAATGATACCACGGCTACTACCGGATATCGGCCTGGCGCCTTGCAATAGGAGACGATGCGGTCGGTTGCGTCGGAGCCTTCTGCCACCGGTGTTCTGAAAGAGCTTTTTTCTTGGCCTCTTGAAATTGTTTCTTCTTCCGCAGTTCCGTTTTCTTCCTAATCCATTAAAATCATCCTCTTCTTCAGTTCCCTCCTGTTTTTTCAATACTTTTTCTTCCCGCATTTTGTCTGAAGCCTGATGATTGACCCAGAGGTGTCGGGTCATGAGTCTTATCGGAAAACGTAAATGCCGGTGTTGCAAAGAATCATTCATTCCTGACTATCGTAGCGTCAAACGTCAGAGGTACTGCAACAAACCCGAATGCCGCAAAGCAAGCAAAGCTGGATGCCAGCGGCGTTGGGTTAAAAAGAATCCTTCCTACTTCAAGGGTTCTGACAATGTCGAACGGGTGCTTGAGTGGCGGCGTACTCACCCCGGGCGGCAGCGCCGCAAGGGTTCCGGCACCGTGTTACAAGACATCTGCGACCGAATAGATCATGTAAAACAAGAAGTTATCCCGCTTTTACCTCTCGAATCACCTGCATTACCCCCTGTGTTACAAGATTTCTGCATTGCGCAACATCCCGTTTTTGTTGGGCTAATCGCTCATTTAACGGGGTGCGTGTTACAAGATGACATAGCCGTGATAACCCGCCGTCTGGAACAATTGGGGCAAGATGTCATCTGTTCAACCACAGGAGGCCGTTATGACCCACAAGTTCCCAATCTGTCCCGACCGCATCCGCAGCATTCCGGAGCAATTCAGTTGGGTGGATCACCGTCTGGTCCGTGATCGCCACATTGAGCTGATAAGCCATGAAGCTGCGGCACTGTATCTCTTTCTCATCACCGTGGCTGACTGCCAAGGCCTCAGTTATTACGCCGAAGCGTCCTTGTGCGAACGGTTGGTTATGGATGCAGCTACGCTGGTCTCTGCCCGTGCCTGTCTGCTCAATTCACGGCTTGTCGCGTACAAGCGCCCCCTCTACCAAGTGCTGGCCCTTGATGGTGCCCTACAGCACCTCTGTGCCTTTGGTGAGAGTGCTGCCAGAACAGATATCGGAACCCTGGCCATTGACAAAATATTGGCGAAGCTGACCGGAGGTGCGCCATGATCGACTACGAAACTTTTTCCCGTATCAAGCACCTTCACCTGCAGAAGGGACTGACCGCCATGCAGATTGCCCGCGAGCTTGCTCTTGATGAACGTACCGTGAAGCTCTGGCTTGCCGCGAAACAGTTCCGTCCCCGTAAATCAGTCAATCGGCCAAGCAAACTCGATCCCTTCAAAGATATGGTTGTCAAGATGATTGAGTCATATCAATACACGGCACAACAGGTATATCAACGTATTCAGGAGGAAGGCTTTACCGGTGGCTATACGGTAGTGAAGAAATTCGTCCGCAAGATCAGGCCCACCAAAAAGAAAGCCTTTCTAACCCTGGCGTTCGCACCGGGAGAATGTGCCCAGGTTGACTGGGGATCATATGGCTCGGTTCGTGTGGGTGAAACCACCCGGCGGCTCAGTTTCTTCGTGATGGTGCTCTGCTACAGTCGCCAGATGTATGTGGAATTCACCGTGTCCCAAACCATGGAGCATTTCCTCGCCTGTCATCAGAACGCTTTTGCGGCATTCGGCGGGGTTCCGGCCAGAATTATGGTCGATAATCTTAAAAGTGCCGTACTCAAACATGCCGTGGGAGAAGCGCCGGTGTTCAATTCACGTTATCTCGACTTTGCACGGTATCATGGTTTTGGTATCTCGGCCTGCGGTGTTGCCAAGGGCAATGAGAAGGGGCGAGTAGAAAACGGCGTCGGCTACGTGAAGAAGAATTTCCTCGCCGGAGCCGAGTTACCTGACTTCGCAGCTCTCAATCCCGCCGCCAGAATCTGGCTTGATACGATTGCCAATGTGCGTATCCACGGTGAAACCAGACAGAAGCCGGTTGATATGCTCAAAGGTGAGTTTATACACCTCCAGCCTTTGCCGCTGCACGCCTACGATGTTGGCAATGTCTCCGCTGTGCGGGCGTCAAGTCAGTTCAGAGTCGCCCTTGATTCAAACCGCTATTCCGTTCCGGCTCGTTATGCGGGGCAGCCTCTCACCATGAAAGCATATCCAGAGCGGCTCTGTTTCTACCACGAAGAGAAGCTCGTCGCCCGCCACAGTCGATCCTTTGAACGCAACCGTGACTTCGAGGATCCTGATCATCCCAGAGAGTTGATCGCCCAGAGGAAGAAAGCGCGGGATCAGACCATTCTGCGGCGCTTCCTGGCTTTGTGCCACTGTTCTCTTGATTATTACCGGGAGCTCGATAAACGGCAGTTGAATGCAACCATTCACATCAGAAAAATTGTGGCACTTGCCGAAATCCACGGAGATGGTGCTGTGGCTGGCGCCATCGATGATGCCATGAGACTGCACGCCATTGGCAGTGACTATATCGCCAACATCCTCGAAAGCCGGGCCCGGAAACTTCCGGAACCGGGAGCGCTGCATCTGACGCGCAGGGCAGATTTACTTGATATAGCGGTGGAGGCCCCAGATCTTTCCATTTACGACAATCAAACCATAGAGGAGGAAACACCATGAGTGATGACAAACCCACCCAGAAACTTGAAGCAAATTTACGGATGCTTGGCTTGAACTTCATGGCGGAACACTACAACCAAAGTGCAGCTAAAGCCGCCCGAGATACCATAACCCATGCCGATTACCTCGCCAGTCTCGCCGAGGGGGAACTAGACCAGCGCCGTGACCGCGCCACGATCCGCCGAATAAAAAGCGCCCGCTTCCCGGTGGTAAAAACTGTAGACCAGTTCTCCTGGAGTTGGCCAAAAAAGATCAATCGCATGGCGGTTCAGAACCTCTTCCGTCTCCAATTTCTGGACGACCACGCGAATATAATTCTGCTCGGGACTGTGGGCCTTGGCAAAACACATCTTGCTACTGCTCTTGGCTATACCGCCTGTCTTGCCGGTAAGTCGGTACTCTTCGCAACGGCGATAGATACTATCAACACCCTTGCTGCGGCACAGGCAGCCAGTAAACTCAAAATCGAACTCAAAAAGTACCTCTCGCCACAAATACTCATTCTCGACGAACTCGGTTATCTACCGATTGACAAGCACGGCGCCGATCTACTCTTCCAGGTCATCAGTCAGCGCTACGAAAGAGGTTCAACCATCATAACCTCAAACAAAGCCTTCAAAAATTGGCCGGAAATCTTCAACAACGATAGCACACTTACCTCAGCTCTGCTCGACCGACTCCTCCATCACGCTGAAACACAGGTTATCGAGGGGAAAAGCTATCGCATGAAAGATCTGATAGAAGCCTGAAGAAAAACCGCCGACCTCGTAAACTCCGAAGTCGGCGGACTGTTACTACAGCATTTTTAAAGTGCCACGTTTACTACATTTTCACGGAACCGCTGACACCTTCCTGTGGATTGTGAAATGTTCCCTCATGATGCGCCTGGAGATGTGAGGTAAACAGGGGCTGATTCCCTATGTTCTGAGACATGGCCTTCTCATTAAAAGGTGCGATGACGAGATAGGAACCGTCGGTTCTCAGTAGAGAAATGCGTTGTGTGGTAATGGGGAACAGGGTGGTATAAAAGGAATCGAAGTAGTTTACACCAAGGGTAACTCCGATCAGTCCTTTGAAGGAACCGTCCGCACCGGTAAGCCGCCGTGAGAGGGAGAACCTCCATGTCTTACTCAGTCTGTTCAAATAGGGACGGGACACAAAGGATTCAGCTTTGGGATTGTCCCGGTGAAAACGGAAGTATTCTCGTTCGGATACATCCAGATGATGTGCCGGGTAGGCGGATGTCGTAGCGGTAAGTCCGCCATCCGCGTCTACTGCAAAGACGGAGCTGATTTGGGGGGCATTATGTATGTGTGCTGCAAACAGCCGGGTGAGTTGCTGTTCCTTAAAAGCGCTTATTCCTCCTTGTCTTGCAACATCGTCCATAACGGTGTCCAGGATCCGGTCAGCCTCTCCAAACGTCCGTGAGGCATGTTCAGCCAATGTGCGGGTATAGATAAGCCCCTGCTTCTCGGCGGCTCCGACGGTGGAGGTGTAGTTGTTATGGATGGTCAGGCTGGTAACCGCTCCCATGGCGAGGAGAAATACCGCTACCATAATGTACAAAACCTTGCTTACTCCGGCGTGCGACTGGCGCCTCATGGGAACTACCCCTCCAAACGGGATCAACGGAAACAGAGCTACCACAGGGAATAACAAATATGGCGTCTTTGTGTTTCGGACTTAAAATACCATACTGTATATATTTGTTAAATGCATAAATTTCTGCTAGAAAGAGGGCATGTTTTTAAAACGTGCGGAATCGATACATATGTGGCCCCATGAATAGATGCATCTGCATAATAACGTGTTTCCTTGTGTCCTGCCTGCTCGTGCCGTTTCCGGTTCATGCCGCCAAGAAAAAACCGGGAGTTTTCAGCGAACAGACCTCAGCCTCAATCCGTCCTCCGGCCGTTCTGAACGAGATGAAGCATTGGTCAAATCCTGATTATACGAGGATTTCGCTGGAACTTGACCGGGATGTTACCTGGGAGGCTCATGAGTTGGGTAAAGGTGGAAACGGCAAGCCCGGGCGGGTCTACATCGATCTGAAGCGGACACGGCTGGGGAAGAGTGTTACGGACATTACCATAGGAGATGGCTTGCTAAAGGGAGCCCGTGTCGGTCAGTACAAGGCTGATGTGGTACGGGTGGTGCTGGATACCGAGAACTTCAGGGAGTATAAAATATTCCCCCTGTCAGATCCGGCGCGATTGGTAATCGATGTTCGGGGCGAGCGTCCCACCGAGATATCCCGTTTGGAGCCGGTCGTCACTGCCGCACCCGAACGGGTCATGATGCCGAAGCAGGAGGACAAGCCCCATGTCGTGGAGAAAAAGCTCAAGCCGCCCCCCAAGAGTGCACTATCGAAAATCAGGCGCATAGTGGTCGATCCGGGCCATGGCGGCCATGATCCGGGCGCCGTTGGCCCGACCGGGATTCAGGAAAAAGACGTGGTACTGGCAATCGGGCTCAAGTTGCGGGAGCTGCTCACGGAAGAGCTGGGGGTGGATGTCGTCATGACCCGTTCGACCGATATATTTATTCCGCTGGAGGAGCGTACGGCAATTGCCAACAAGGTGGGAGCGGATCTGTTCCTGTCGGTACACGCCAATGCTGCGGTCAACCGCTCCGCGGCCGGAATTGAAACGTATTATCTCAACCTGGCCAAGACCGACAAAGTGGCGCAGTTGGCTGCCAAGGAGAACGGCACGTCTCTTGAAAAAGTCAGTGTGCTGCAGGCAATTCTGTTTGATCTCATGGCTAACTACAAATTGAATGACTCGGCACATCTTGCCAATGAAGTGCAGAAATCGCTCCATAAAAAAATCCGTACCATCCACAACGATGTCAAAAATCTGGGTGTCAAGCAGGGGCCGTTCTACGTCCTTGTCGGCGCATCCATGCCAAGTATCCTGGTTGAAACCGCCTTCCTCTCCAACGCTACGGAAGAATCACGCCTCAAAGATCCTGCATATCAGGAAATGGTTGCCAACGGGATACTTGAAGGCGTTCACAGCTACATCTCCAGTTTGAAGTAGTTAACCGTTAAGCTGTCCACGTGCGGAGATCTCCTCGGCAGTTGCCGGTCTAATGGCGGTAACGCATGCGCTGAATACCAATGCCATGCCGGCCAGCGGGTGATTGCCGTCCAGTACCGCTTTCCCCTCTGCGATTTCAGTCACGGTATAAAAAACGGCGCCATCCTCCAGTCCGTCTTCAGTATCGCCTTCGATCATCATTCCGACCTTGAGAGGTTGGGGCAGGTTTTCCACCGGTTCAATCTGCAGCAAGTTGAAATCGTATTCGCCAAAAGCGTCATTGGGTTGCAGTTTCACCGTTATCGCGTCACCCACACCCTTACCCTCCAATGCATTTTCTATCGGGAGAAATACGCCGTCATAACCGCCATGCAGATAGGAAATCGGGTCATTACCCGCATCGAGCACGTTTCCGTCGGGATCGGCAAGTTTGTAGTCAAGTGTAACGATGTCGTTTTTCGCTATCCGGATCATGTCGTTTCCTTTACGATCTTGGCAATAGTGCGTCGTTCGGGCGATTCAGAACTGTCGGTTTGTGATAAATAAATTGAATTGACTGCGACCAGCAGTGTGTTTAGCTTGTCAAGATCCACTGCGCGTGAGCCGGGGAGTGATTCGGTTTCGGTCAGGTTAAGCGGACAGCAATCACTGCTGCGCTGGTCGTCTGTCGTGTAGACGATAGGGAGGCCATGAGTCCGGCAGATAATAGGACGGACGTCGTATAATAAGCAGCGGTGATGAAACAGAAGCGGGCAGCGCTCTTCATCAGCATGCTCCGAAACATGGCGGCGAATCATTTCGGCCTGAGCTTCGGGCAGATTTTCCATTGCTTCCCGTATGGCTGCAGCTTCTACGGGAAAAACGGAAATAGCGGTGCAGCAGGAGCTGCACCCTTCAGAACAGGTTATCTGTTCCCCCAGCAACGCTGCAATACCGTTGCAGAGTGCGTCAACCCGCGCGATCAACTGTTTATAGTTTTCGAGGAAATGAGGCATGGCGGCACTGTAGCATATCTATTTGTCTGATTGTTACATGAAATTAAGGGGTTCTCGAATCAATTTCCCTCACTTTGCGCTTTAAGAGCTTCCATCTGATAATACGCCCGCAAGGCATCGGTTATTTCGGCAATGTCACCGGTCATGATCGAGTCAAGACGGTACAGCGTCAGGCCGATACGGTGATCGGTCATACGCCCCTGCGGGAAGTTATAGGTCCGGATACGCTCGCTCCGGTCGCCTGAACCTACCTGCTGTTTGCGGTCCGCAGCCAGTTTTGAATCCTGAGCCTGCTGAATAGTGTCGAGAATGCGGGTTTTGAGAACTTTCATGGCCTTGGCGCGGTTCTTTATCTGGCTCCGCTCTTCCTGGCAGGCGACAACCGTGCCGGTCGGGAGATGGGTAATGCGGACGGCGGAATCGGTGGTGTTGACGTGCTGTCCTCCGGCTCCGGAAGAACGGTAGACATCGATCTTCAAATCATCCGGGCGAATGTCTATGTCGACGTCTTCCGCTTCCGGCATGATTGCCACGGTGCAGGCGCTGGTGTGAATACGACCCTGGGCCTCGGTTTCGGGAACACGTTGCACGCGATGGGTGCCCGACTCGTACTTGAGCTTGGCAAAAACACCCACGCCTTCAACAGAAGCGATAATTTCCTTGTATCCTCCGCGTTCGGATTCGGAAGCGGAGATGATTTCGACTTTCCAGCGGTTGGTGTCGGCGTAGCGTGAATACATCCGGAACAGGTCTCCGGCGAAGAGGGCTGACTCGTCGCCGCCGGTGCCGGCGCGAATTTCCAGAATAACACTCTTGTCATCATTGGGATCTTTGGGGAGCAGTAACAGCTGGATTTCGGCGTCGAGCCGGCCCTTTTCCGCCTCCAGATTCTTCAGCTCCTCTTCTGCCATTTCTTTCATGTCGGGATCTGCCAGCAGTTCCCGGTTGTCGGTAATTTCGCACAAGACTTTCCGGTAGCGGCGATAGACTGCTACCAGTTCGCTCAGGTCGGAATGCTCACGGGAAAGTTTGCGGAATTCAGGCTGGTTCGATATGACGACCGGGTCCGAGAGCAGTGCTTCAAGCTCCTGATAGCGTCGTTCCAGTTCTTCAATCTTGTCCATCATCATACGTCGTATCCATCATCGCCGTTTTATCGGCGGCTTTTTCTTCAATTAATCTGATCAGCGGATTCACAATATAACAGGTTAACTATCCAATATACATGGTCTTATTTTATTGCAAAATAATTAGGTAGGATATGGGTCGTATTGCCTGCGCTTTTGATTTGTTTGAAGTATCGCGAGTATAGCGCATTATTACATTCTTCCCAAATAAAAAAACCGCCCATGGTGAAATCTGTTTGGGAGTAATATGATTGCGCAATCCGTGGGGATTTGGCATAAATGCTAAAGAGGATGACAATATGAAGAAATCCATTGGAGCACTATTCTCCATAGGAAAGGAGTTTCAGAAATGAACAGTCCCGGTATCTCTGCACTGGACCGAGCATTGGCAAAAGTCTGCGAATCATGTCCGGTCTGTCTTCATGCCCGCTACCATCAAAAGGGCATCGTGTATAACTTCGTCAAGAGTATCGAAACCGATATTTGCCCGTTCTGCAAAGCATACGAACGGGTGCATGGTAAAAAGGCCCACGAAAAGAGAGGGTAATTATGTCATCAGTCGTGAGGAATGATAACAGAGATGAGCGAACCCAATATGACCCGTATCGCAGAAAGGAATAAACCATGGCAAAAGGGTATCAAGGAAACAAAGACCGCCTGGAAGCGATCAGTTCTTTCGGAAAAGCTATCGGAAAACGAGCTGGTTTTAAATGTGAGTGGTGTGATGGCAAAGAGGATTTGCGAGTCTGGGATTATAAACCTGACGCACCACCCGACATGGAAACGCTGGCGCTGCTCTGTCAGCAATGCAGAAGCTGGGCGGACGGCAGGAAAGCCTCGCCAAATGAACTGCGTTCGATACGCAACGCCCTCTGGAGTGATGTGCCATCGGTATCAGAGGGGGCGGCAAGAGTATTGGCTACGTGCAAAGAGTCATGGGCCAGAGAAGCGATTGAAGAAAGCTTCATTGATGATGACGTAAAAAAAACGTTTTTTACCTGAAATAGGGACAAAGGTAGCAGTAGCAACTTTTGTCAATCTGCAAAATATATAAAAACATCAACAAGTTACAACTAATTATCCAATAATTGTCAACTAGCGGCAATTTCCATCCTGCTTACAGATCACATCAATTACCAAAAACATCTTTTATATCAAGTATATTGCTTTTTAATAGAAGCGGCGCGTTTAATGCATATGCCGGATTGGTAATAATGTCATCCTAACCAACAGGAGTTTCAGATGAGAACCAGAGCAAAGAGACTCACGACGCTGTACGGTATCTGTTTGCTCACCATCATCGTGCTCATATCTGCTGCAATTCCAAATGCTACGGCAGAGTCAGGCAGTAACATGGCCATACTGCGAAAGGTTATCGCGGTAATCCCGGCCGATTTACCGCCGACATATTTTCTGGACAAGCGAGGTAAACCGGCCGGCTTTGCAATTGATGTAATGAACGAATTGGGGAAGAGAAGCGGCCTCACCATTGAGTATGTTACCACGAAGGGATGGGATGAGGCGATACAGCTGGTTCTTGATGGAAAAGCCGACCTTATTCCGAGTCTGACTATCAATGAACAGCGCAAGGAAATCCTTTCGTTTACTAAGACGGTTGATTCCCTGCTTATAAATCTGGTGGTTACGAACGGAAATACATCGATTCACGGGATCGTCCCCGGACTTACTCTCGGTGTTCTAAACGGGAGTACCCCTCACAATTTTCTCAAGAAGAATCAAAGCATACAACTTCAAACCTATAATGATCTCCAAACGATGCTGTTTGGCCTGCTTGCCGGCCATGTAGATGGCATCGTCTCCTTGACAAATACCATAGTGAAGCTGGCATCCGACGCAGGTATTGAAGAAAAGATCAAGGTTGTCGGTAAACCGGTTATTGAGGCAAAGCGGGCCATCGCCCTCAGAAAAGGGGAGACCGAATTGCTCACCCGCCTCAACAGGGAAATAGAATCGTTTGTTGAAGGTGCCGACTACCGACAGCTCTACGTCAAATGGTATGGCAAACCGAAGCCATACTGGACGGCTAAAAAGGTTGGCTGGATCATGGGCGGGCTGCTGTTCGCGCTGACAACGTTTTTTTTAATCAGGAGCAGGCAGGAGGCTCAGAAATTGTTGAAAAGCCGGAAAGTTTCCAGTGAGCTGGAACAACGCCTTTCTCTTGCCACTGCTTCTGCTGAAATTGGCGTGTGGGACTGGCTCATTCCTGAAAACCACCTGATATGGGATGACAGGATGTATCGGCTTTATGGCTTACGTGCGGGGGAGTTCTCCGAAGCCTACGAAGCGTGGGTTGCCGGTTTGCACCCGGATGATGCTGAACGATGTGAAGCTGAGATCAAGGCGGCCTTAAACAGGGACCGTGATTATGATATCGAGTTCCGGGTCGTCCGGCCTGACGGTACGATTCGCAATCTCAAGGCGTTTGCCGTTGTTGAGTGGGACGACAACGGAGTGCCGCTCCGGATGACCGGAGTCAATTATGATATCACGAACCTTACGCAAACAGGCGAGGCGCTGGTTTCATCCCTGTCCATGCTCAGCGCTACCCTGGAAGCCACTATGGATGGTGTTCTTGCGGTGGACCTTGCTGGTCATATTACTCTCTGGAATCAGAGAGTAATCGATCTTTGGCAGGTGCCGCAGGAGCTCCTGAACAATAAAAACGTCGATTCGATACTTCCGCATGTTGTCGCACAAATGGCCCAGCCGGAAGAGTTTCTGGATAACGTCATGAAGCTTTACGATGATCCGGAAGCATCAAGCTGCGATACTCTGCACCTTGCTGACGGGCGCATATTTTTACGAAGTTCGCAACCGCAAAAAGTTGGTGAGACCATAGTCGGGCGTGTATGGTCTTTTAACGATGTTACCGATCTCAAAGAGGCGGAAATGGCACTGTTACAGGCAAACGCCGAAACAATTGCCGCAAATGAAACACTGAATGCAATAGTTATGGTCATGTCAGACTGGGTTTGGGAGGTTGATAGTGAAGGGCGTTACACCTACTGCTCGCCACAGGTCGAAGTGGTATTGGGGTATACTCCGGATGAAATGATCGGCAAAACCCCCTTTTACTTCATGCCACCCGAAGAAGCCGAGCGGGTGAGAAAGTTGCGAAAAGTGCCGATTGAAAACAGGGAGATCATACGGGATCTCAAAAACTGGAATCTTCATAAAGACGGCCGTCAGGTATTGTTATGCACCAATGGCGTTCCTATTGTTGATGCAGCAGGGAGTGTGGTCGGTTATCGGGGTGTCGGTAGTGACATCACTGAGCACGAACGGTATGAAATCGAACGTGAGCAGGCTCGCATCGCTGCAGAAGCTGCAAACCTTGCCAAGAGCCGTTTCCTTGCCAATATGAGCCATGAAATCCGCACTCCCATGAATGGTATCATCGGTGTGGGATATCTTGCCCTGCAGCAGGAATTAACACCGAAAATGCACGACTACCTCAGTAAAATCACCTACTCAGCGGAATCACTCATGAGAATTCTCAATGACATTCTCGATTTTTCAAAAATTGAGGCAGATATGCTTACCATCGAAGAGGTGGAGTTTTCAACGGCCAAGTTGTTGGATGCTATTACGACGTTACACGCGATAGCAGCTGATGAAAAAGGGCTCGAACTGCGTCTCCCCTCTCCGAACACACTGCCTCTGCAACTGATTGGCGATCCTCTGCGTCTCCAGCAGATTCTCAGTAATCTGATCAGCAACGCGATCAAATTTACCGCGCAAGGCACTGTTGACCTGTCTATTACTGTTACCGGCAGCAATCCGGACGAAAATCGTATCCAGCTTCAGTTCGTGGTTCAGGACACCGGTATCGGCATTGCACAGGAACAACAGGAACAGCTGTTTAGCCCCTTCACTCAATCGGATACTTCAACAACCCGCCAGTATGGGGGCACCGGCCTGGGGCTTTCCATCTGTCGCAGTCTGGTCAGAATGATGGGTGGCACTATAACTCTGCACAGTACCCCCGGGACCGGCAGTTCCTTCAGTTTCTCCTTATGGTTTGGCTATGATGCCGCAGCAACAACTCATGCCGACAGACAGAGAAATGGCAGTGTCATCATAAACGGAAGAACCGAAATACGTAATCCGGCTTCTACGGATACGGCAGTCGTTACTTCTCGCACAAGGTCAGTGCCTGGACCCTGGCCGAAGTTTCCCGGAGTACGAATACTGCTGGTTGACGACAACGAACTCAATATCTCTATGGCAACGGAACTGCTGGAACGTGTCGGAATACTGGTTACCACTGCGGCAAATGGTCGTGAAGCCGTCGAGGCCGTTACACATGCCGGGGGGAACTTTGATCTCATTCTTATGGATGTGGAGATGCCGATTATGGATGGTAGGACAGCCGCCATGAAACTGAGGGAAAACTGGAGTGCAACGCATCTACCGATAGTTGCCATGACCGCCCATGCAATGTCGGAAGAGCGGGAGCGCTGTTTGAATTGCGGGATGAATGACGTTCTAACAAAACCGGTCAATCCGACTGTACTCTTTACCATGGTGGCGGATCAAACGGCACGTGAGCCTGTTAAGGTGTATCCTATCGGCGACAATTGACCGGCAGCGTCACGGTAAAGGTCGTACCTGTGCCAATTTCGCTCTCAACCCGGATTGTGCCACCATGTTTCTTGACGATGGTGCTACTGATATTCAATCCAAGACCGGTCCCATGGCCGACCTCTTTCGTGGTAAAAAACGGGTCAAAAATACGATCAATGATTTCCGGAGGAATGCCGCATCCGGTATCCGTGACAGAGAGAGTGACCCGATCATTTTCATCTAAAGTGGTGACAGTGATACTGCCGTTGCCGGTAATGGCATGAGCGGCATTTACAAGCAGATTGGCGATAACCTGGTTGATCTGCTGGGAATTACAGATAATCATCGGAATTCTGTTCAGATGCAGCGACAGGTCGGCAACATATTTGATTTCGCTGCGCACGATATTGGCAGTACTCCGCACACATTGATTCAGGTCTGTTTCTTTCAGGCGGTCTTCATCGGCCCGGACAAAATCCTTCAAATCAAGCACTATCTGCTTGATCCGCTCAGTCCCTTCCAAAGACTCGGCAATCAGGTTTTCTATATCCTCACGTATATGTTCAATATTGAGTTTTTGTGACATCTCGTTCACCACGTGCTGTGCTTCAAACGTCCCTTCAGTGCTGACCAAACCCTGGAGCAGAGAGGTATATTGATCCAGATTTTCTACATATTTTTTCAGAGTTCCGAGATTACTCATGATAAAGCCCACTGGGTTATTAATTTCGTGGGCCACGCCTGCAGCCAGTTGACCGATCGAGGCCAGTTTGTCCTGTTGCAACAGCATGGTGTCTTTTTCCCGGTTCTTTCCGACCTCCTCCGCTACTCGTTTTTCCAACTGTTCGTTGAAAGTGACCATTTGCTCCTTGTCTTCACGCAGCATTTTCTCGTCGTGCAGCTGCCGGGCACACATCCGGAGCGCTTCAACAAGTTTTCCCGTATTGACCGGCTTAACCAGGTATTCCGTCGTGCCCAACGTGATGGAGCTCTTCAGAAAAGATACCTCCTCATGAGCGGTCAGGAATAATATCGGAACCTGCGCGCCAGTATCAATAGTGCGGATTTCCCGCACCATGGTCAAGCCATCCATGATCGGCATATTGATGTCCGTCATGACGATATCCGGGGTAAATTCCCGATATGCCGCAACTCCTTCCGCACCGTTTTTAGCGACTATCAGAACCCCGACAAGGCGCTGCAGAAACGTGGCAAACATCTTGCGGGTGAACTCTTCATCTTCAACGTAAAGCAGAGTAAGATTTTTCAGGAATTTCTGCCCATTATCGTTCATTGTTTTTCCTCATGTATTATGGAGCCAGACATTATGTGTTCTTGATCTCTTCAATCGTCAGGTTAATAATCCGCTCCAACTCCGAGAGCATATCACGTGCAGTAGCCAAATCGCTTTCCTTTGCCGCCGTTTCGATTCTTAAACAGATGTCCCTGAGTGCCGGCGCATAGATATTGGCAGATACGCCCTTCATTGTGTGTGCCTGAGTCCGAATAGCCGCAGCGTCGTTATTTTCAAACAGCAGTCGCAGTGCATCAAGGTCTTTAGGTAGTTTCTGTCCGCGAAGACAACCTGTTGAAATAACAGTATAAATAGGTTAAGATTGTACATATTTTTCCCGCTTTTGAATGGCGAGTTTATCATAAGCGCCTGAAATTGCTTGCTATTCA